>Ga0335394_10004654_pt1 | contig 15608 bp, 13 predicted proteins | sample MAT03_FD_205741 | JGI IMG/M metagenome (GOLD analysis project Ga0335394, IMG submission 205741) | Freshwater microbial communities from Lake Fryxell liftoff mats and glacier meltwater in Antarctica - MAT-03 (spades assembly) (version 2) ...
TGCACGGTTAGTGCGTATGTGTCATCGCCGCTCAACGCATGGTTGTGGTTAGCGGCCAAACCTGCAAGGTAAAGCGTGATATTGCCCACATTGGTTAAAGGGGCTTGCCAGTGGAAGGTCCAGGAAAGGCTGTCCGGCGGGGCTGCATCGGCGCCGCAGGGCGTATGCGAAACGTACTTGTGCGGGCCGTCATTGTAGGTGCGGGTGCGCAGCGCATCGTCGATCGTGAACGTGCCGACAGTCGTGTTGCCGGCGTCTTTCAGCGCCAGCCCGACAAAACCGAACTTGTCTCTTCCCGGCTGCCGAAGCGTGACGGTGGCATCGAACAACTCGCCCGGCGTGTACAACAGCGTGGTGTCGCTCAGCTGGAGGCTCAAGCTGCCAGGGCCCGTGTTGGCCGTGCCGCCGTGACAGCCTGTACAACTGCTTTCGCCCGGCGCGCCGATGTGCCCGCCTACTAACGGCGCGTCGCAGGGGCCCGTTGGGGGCGGGGAGAAGTTGGCGAGCGCAAGCAAGACGGCACAGGCGCTAAGGAACGGTGTCAAAATAAGGGTACAGAAAATACGGACATTTCCCGCAGAAATTTGTACCCTTATTTAAAACCCGTTCCTTAGGAATGCAAATAGATTTTTAGTCATGGCTTCTTCGCTATTTTATGCATAATATGGTGGCTGTCGCCAAATTTGCACAGTGCATCGCAGTGCGTCCGCAAATCTGAAAAGAGAATATATCGGAGCTCTACATTGTTATTTCTAACCGCCGGACGCGTGAGTTGCAGCATCACGTCCTTTTCTCGGCTGTCAGGAATGACAATATAAAATACCTCGTCACCGTCGGCAATCGAGTGAGAGAAATCAGTCAGGCGCAGGATGCCGCTGTAAATCGAGGTACTCTTTTCTACTTGTACTGATGGATGAGGCTTTGAAGGTGATGCATAAAACAATTCAAGAAATTGGATGGTGCGATTTGAAGCGTCGATAAAATCAAATTGTCAAACCCAATCATTGCGCCACCAACAACACCCGCTCCGTCCGGCTGCCTTTTTCATTGGCAACTTGTACGAAATAGTACCCGGTCGCCTGACCAGACAAATCAATGCGTACCGAAGAGCGCCCGGCCACGGCTTCGTCCCGCACTACCTGCCCCAACGCATTCACCACGCGCAAGCGGTAATCCGAGTCGGCATTCCCTGCGCCCAGCCGAACCTCGAAAATCCGATCGCTTGGGTTGGGCGATACCGAAAACGCCGGCTTGTTGCCAGGTTCGTTCGCCGCAACGGTAAACGGTGTATAATCCAATTGATACACCTTATTTTGCGTCGTATTCACGTACCAGATTTTCCCGTCCGGCCCGATCTCGATGCCCATTATACCGGCTGGCCCGGTATCGAAGCGGCCTAACTCCACGCCTTCGCTGCCCGAGTGGTCGTAAACAATGATTTCGCCCGTACCATAATCGGACACCAGCAGGTAGTTGCCGATAACGGCGATGCCGCTCGGTTTGCTAAGGCTGTCGATGTACACCGACCAATCGGCGCCGGTAACGGCTTTGTATTCGTGCAGTGTCTCGGCGTAAGGGATCAAATCTTCGGTGGGTTCGCCAGAATGGATATCTAAGCGAAGCACTCGTTTATTGCCGTTGTCCACGATGTACATCCAGCCGCTTTCCCGGTCTAAGGCCAGGTGGTTGGCTATACTGTTGTCAATTCTATTCACCGCTACTTCTGTGTAGCGATGCACCACGCCGTCTGAGTGGTCGTCGTTACCGGGGCCGTGGTCTTCGCGGAAATCGTAGCGCACTATATTGTTGTTGTAGCCGTCATATATCCAAAACACATTTTCTTCCTCCCACTCGATGCCCATGCTGTATGGGCTTTGGTGAATCATGTCGAGGTGGCTGCCGTTTCCACCCGAAGGTTCCGCATAAACGGACCAGTCGCCGCTCCAGAGTGTCGGGCCGGTAAAATAGGAGCCGCCGCCCTGATGATTCGCATCTAATACGCCGGGCGAGGTCGCGAAATTGCCGTTATAACTGAACGCGATGCCGGTAGGCAAGGACATGAAGTGCCAGGAGTTCTCGTCCTTTTTCAGTTGCGCGTCCTGCGTCGGCATTCCAGCATCGAAGTAAGTGACCGTGCTGCCTCCGCTGTTTTCTGTTTTTTCGTTCACCACCCACAGTTGAGGGGTGGGTGTAGGCGCAAAGGCCAGGTCGCGGGGTTTATCTAAGCCGTCGGCTGCGTAACCGATCGTATTTATGATGAGGGAATCACTGAGATAATCGCCGATCAGGTTCGGTATCAGCTGGCGGAAATAAACCGCTTTGCCGAGCGTGTCGTTGACGGGTTCGAGGTCGGCGTTGCCGTTGATGTTTGAAAGCCATACTTTCACCTGGTAACTACCGGTATCGGCAGGAGTCCACAGGTTAGAGAGGCTGAAATTCGCGGACGTAAACGGCTCGATGTTCAGGCCGCTCAGCGTTTCGGTCAGCGGCGCAGCGCCGTTTACTGAATAACTCAGGTCGATCGAATCAATCGTCGAAGCGCCCATGTTGAAAATCTGGCCGCGTATGGCAGTCGGTTTCAGGTCGTTAAAACCGTATGTGCCGATTTTGAGCAGCGCCGCGTTGTAATCGAGCGGAAGCGTCACCGTGAAATTGTTCTTGTCGCCGTTCCCCAGGCTTTCAAATTGATAAACCGGGTAATCGCCAATCATAACCGTAAATTTGGCGCCGCCGTCTCCGTAGTCGTCTACGTGGTAGAGTGTATACGTCAAGCCGGTTTTCAGGCACCAGGGACCGGCATTCACCGTCGTATTGTTGCCATATCCGTAAACAGTCGTCGCGTCCTGCTGGCCGCCGCCGATGCAACCCACCTGCGTGGTATTGCCGCCGGAAGCAATCGGCGAGGCATTGCACCCGTTGCCGTCCGGCACAATCGACCAGTAGGTTTCGTAACCGTAGGTATCGGTTTCAATGATGAGACGAACTTCTGTTTCATCGGGTTGGCACTGGGCCAAAAGTAAATGTCCGCTCCACATCGGCAGACAACACAATAAGGTTAAACGTAGTATTTTGTGCATGAGGGCAATAATGGTTAGTTTATGAAAATCAAATTTTTACAACTCAAAAAGGCGATTTGTATGCCACATTCGTCCGAAACGTCTCATCCGTTAGCGTCTTCAAAAACGCCACCAGATCGGCCTTGTCCTGCGCGGTCATTTGCAAACCGCCGGGCTGAAGGCTGTATTGCAACAGTTCGTCTACCGTGGCCGAGGCTTTTACGCCGTGGTCGTAATGATCCACCACTTCTTCCAGGGTGGCGAAACGCCCGTCGTGCATGTACGGAGGGGTCAGCGCGATGTTGCGCAGGGACGGCACTTTGAATTTACCCCGGTCGGCCGGGTCGTTGGTCACCATTTTTCGGCCTTCGTCCGTCATTTCCGCATCGGTGTCGAGGCCGTTGTTCCTAAATTCGTCGTCGGTAAAATTGAACGTTCCGTGGCAGTGAAAGCACTCCGCACCAATCTCCGAACCGAAAGGATCGAATTCTTCCGTAAATAATTTTAGCCCCCGCGCTTCGGAGTCTGTCAAAGTAGCCTCCCCCCGTTGGTACTGGTCGTATTTGGAGTTGTTGGAGACCATCGTAAACATGAACTGCTCCAAAGCCAGGCTCATACGCAGCGGCGTCACGCTGGTGTCGCCGAACGCGCGGATAAACTGGTCGGTGTAGCGTTTATCAGCCCGCAATTTAGCGGCTGCATTGGGCAGGGTTTCGTTCATTTCCAGAGGGTTTTGTATCGGACCCAGCGACTGTTCGCGCACATGCGGCGCGCGCCCGTCCCAGAACAAACCGTTTTTGTGCCAGGCCAGGTTCATGACGGGCATGGCCTGCCGGTCGCCTGGCAGATTTTCCACACCGATGCTGAAGCGCCGGATATCCGAAAAAGCGTCCTCTTGTTTGTGGCAATCGGCGCAGGCTTGGGAGCCGTCTTTGGAGAGCATTTTTTCGTAAAACAGCATGCGGCCAAGCTGTACCCCAGCTACCGTCAATTTGTTGTCGACGGGCAAATCGGGTTCGGGAAAGGTGCCGAGGCTCAGGCTGTATGGCGTGGGGTCGTAGGTAGCGGGTGGGTCTACTGGGTCTTTCGGGTTGCAGGCAAAAAAGAATAGGGTGAAAGCAGATAATGCGTAAAGTATTTTTTTCATGACGTAAAGTGGAGCGGGCGAGCCGCTGTTTTTTGTGTATTTTGTGTCAAAATTTAAAGCAATGCGAATTATCACGGTCGAACTGCTGGACAATCAAGCCATTCTTTTGCTCCAACAATTGGAGAAAATTCAGTGGCTACGTATCGTTGAGCCAAAGACAAAAAAGTCATCGAAGCCTACGTTCAAATTGGGCGGTTCTATTCCAAAAGATGTTGCACTCGATATGCAAAAACAACTTACTGGATTGACAGTAGTTAGGCCGTACACACTCACTTGAATTTAGGATTATTCACAAATTCCCCATCCGTCAAACTGCGCAAAAACGCCAGCAAATCAACCTTTTCCGCCTCCGTCAAACCAAGGGGTCGCACCAATGCGCTTTTGTTCGGATTCAGCTGTCCGCCGCTGTTATAATGTTCCACCACACTTTCCAAAGTCCATAAACTGCCGTCGTGCATATATGGCGCAGTGAGCGCCACATTGCGCAGCGTCGGCACCTTGAAGCGGGCCCGGTCGGATTCGAGTTCGGTCAGGCGGAAACGGCCGGGATCGGGATAATCGGCGTAGAGGCCGTTGTTTTCAAAAGCATAATTAGTGAAGTTGAACCCTGCGTGGCACTGCGAACAGTTGGTTTTTTCCGAAAAAAACAAGTCCATGCCACGTTTTTCCGCTGTGGTCAACGCGGCGTTTTTCCCCTGAAAAAAGTATTGGTCGTAGGGGCTTTGGCCGCTCAAAAAAGTTCTTTCAAAACAGGCGATCGAACGGGTAATCACGAAGGCATCCGGGTCGCGCTCGTAGGCTTCGCGGCTCATCCGGATGTAGGCAGTATCGTGCAACATGCGCTCCGCAATCAGTAAAATGTTGAAATCGAACTCGTTGTGTTCCTGAATCGGCACAAATACCTGCATTTCCAGGGTCGGCACGCCACCCTCGCGGGTGAAATACGGGTGGTACGCAATGTTCGCCAAAGTGGGCGCATTGCGCGTGCCCGGCAGCCCGCCCGCGCCGGGACTGAACGTCACCGTATCGCTGAACGCTTTAGCTGCGTGGTGGCATGAAGCGCAGGACAGTGTGCTGTCGCGTGACAGCAGCGGGTCGTAAAACAGTTTTTTACCCAGGGCCCAACGCGCCGGATTCAGTTCATTACCGGCCGGGAACACCGGCGCCGGAAAGCCAGGCGGTATCAACAGCAGCGGCTCCGCTACGGCAGGAGTGGGCTCCGGTGTTTCTTTTTGGCAGGCTGTTACCCATAAACTCAAACAGGCCGCGATGACGTAGATTCTTTTCATGTTTGGAAGGGTTTAGAGGGTTTAGGAGGTTTAGGAGGTTTAGAGCGGTAACGCTTGGCATCCGGCCCTGCCGCTCGTGGCATTGCATCAGCAGCGAAGCTCAATGTCAAACTTTACCGCATTAAACCCTCTAAACCTCATAAACCTTCTAAACCGTCTAAACTTTATTGTGTAATCACCAATTTCTCAGCCACTACCGGGCGCTCATTCTGCCAGAGTTGCACAAAATACACCCCGGTACTCAGGCTTTCCCCAATTGTAAATGACTGGCGATCAGCCGAAATGGCTTGATTAAGCACAACACGGCCGGTCAGGTCGCACAGCGTGATGCGATAATCGGAACCGGCCGGGAGGGTCATCGTTGCCCTTGCCTGACCAGCAGCCGCCGGGTTAGGGGAGACCACAAAATTGCCTTCAAAAGCAGGATCAGTCACAGCGCTCGTTTCTGCGGTAAAAACGAGGTCTTTCATGTTGTTCAACAGCGTCACGGCAGCGCCGTTAGAACCGTGTACGATCAGGCCGCCGGAGACATTGATGCCGCTGATTACCTTTGCGTAGTCCGCAATGAGGTGAATGGTTTTGTCGCCGTTCGGGTGGTTTTCAGCAATCGTGCTGAGCGTCAAGGTTTTATAATTCGCATCGCCGAGCGCGTGTATCTGGAAGGTGTTGGCATAGTTGGTACCCGCCTTCCCCTCGATAGCCACGAAGCGGTAGCCTGCGGCCCAGCCCCATTGCATCTCCGGATTTTGCGGCGCGAGCGGGTGATTGGCAGGGTAGGTGGCCGGGTCGAGGTGGTTGTGCGCCTGGTCCACACCCACCGAAAAGGTGATGCTTTCCACGTTCGTGATGTCCGGGTGCGACCCGAGGTCATACATACTATCCAGCTTGGGGCGCACCAGCAGGTATAAGTCCGTCAGCGCCTTCTCCTGACCACCGTCGTGCGTGATTTTGATTTCGGAAATGTAGTATTCCAGCCGGGTGATTTTGTAGTTGTAAGTCCCTGCCGACACAGGGATATTCAGGCCGAATGCTGAAGTGCCGAGGCGAGGGGAAAGATGCAGCTCGATGTTGTTTTGGGCTTGTGCAGCCAAAACGAACAAGAGCGCGAAAGCAGGGAGAAGCAATTTTTTCATAAAAAATTGATACTGTTTAGGTTGAGTGAAAAAAGCAGGTTAATTTGTTTTTATAATTTTGAAAACAGCTGTGCCGTGGGCCTACATCTTCCCAAATGCATAATTGAATCCGGTATTCAGCGAAAGCCCCGTTTGCCCTTTCCTTCCAAAAAATGTCGGCGCAACAGATAAGCCCCAATGCGATCCAATGCGATACTCCAGGCCCGCCCCAAACTGCCACGACACCGAAGCCTTGCCGCGCTCCACGGCCGTCAGGGTCGGAATACGCCCGCCGGAAAAGCACAGGTCTATGCATTCCTCGGTGAAGTGGTCCACCTGAACCTGAGTACGTACAGGCAGGCTCAACTGTCCGCCCCCCTGCACAAATCCTTGCCAGCGATTTCGTCCAAAAGTGTGCTCTATGGTAAGCGGCAGAACCCAATCAGTACTGTGGCGTGTGGTGCGCATGAACAGCAGGAACGGTTCGTCAGCAGGCATGGCGCTTATGCTGTCCACCTGCGCGATACGCACCGTCACGTTAGACTCGCTGCCGCCGGAGTGCAGTGCATAGTGGAATTCGTATTCTTTCGGACCGGAATCATAAGGATTGAGGCACACTCCATCTATAAGCCGCAGGGTAGCGGCGTGCGAGGAAACCTGGGTGGTTTGTCGTTGGGATAGCCCGGTAGCCATGCGCCAGCGCGGGGCTACCTGATAGCCGACTGATACGCCGGCCTGCCAGCCAATGGCCGGGCCCTGTTGGTGTTCGGCAAAGCCCGCTTGTCCGCCGTGATGTGGGTCGCCAGGCATCGTTGTTTGCCATATCCACACCGGGGCAGCCTCAAAACCGGCGGCAAAACGCCAGGTACCGGCGGGTTTACCCGCCGAAGCTTCAGCGTAGGCGGGAGGCCGAGACAGCGGCAGGGGCATAGACAGGAGGCGGGAATCGTAGGCGGGTGGCAGCAGGCTGTGGGCAGTAGCAGTGGGCAATGGCAGTAGATAATGGGCAGGTAAAGACGCGGAGGCCGTCAATGGCTGCATGGAAGCGGCCAGATTCAGTGGAAAAGATAACGCAAGGGCTTGATTGTCAATTGAAATATTTTTTCCCCCAGGAAAAATGGAGGAATTTTTCTGCCCCTTATGAAGCATCAGCTCAGGCCGGTTTCTAACTGGAGACTTTGAAAGTTCAGGGTATGGGCGGATACCGGGTTGTTGACGATGCGCTGCATGCGTGCCCCCGACAACATCTTTGTTTTCCTCCGCTACCTTCATATCATTTTGAGGCGTGAAGGACACGGTTTTTTTCTGCTGATTATGGTAAAACAAACTGCTCAATACAGCCAAACCGACGAATCCCATGACCCATCCCAGCACAGGGCGGCGCGCGCGTGCCGGCAGCGCTGTTTCAATACGCGACCATAGTCGCTCGGGGGCTTCCGGCGCGAAGTCGCGTAACTTCTCCTGGAGCAGCCGTTCCAAATCCTCGGGATATTCTGGTTTGGTATCCATATAACTCAAATCAGCAACAGTGTTTTATCCAGCAATTTTCGAAAAAAGGCTTTGGCGCGGTGCAGTTGGGATTTGGAAGCGCCAACCGAAATCCCCAACTCCCGCGCAATTTCTTCATGGCTGCGCTCCTCGATGACATACAGGTTCAGCACGGCACGGAAGCCAGGTGGCAATTGTTGCAACAAGGCGACCAGGCGTCCGGACTCAGGCGTTTGTGGGTCCGTAGTTTCTGGGTTAAAAAGTATGTTTTCCAGCGCATCCAGATCAATTTTATTTGGTATATTTTGTTGTATTTGAAGCATTTGTAAACAGGTTCGCACTATGATGCGCCGTACCCAGCCTTCTAAACTCCCCTCGCCCCGGTACTGGCAGATATTCTGATACACCTTGACGAAACCTTCCTGTAACATATCCTCCGCAGCCTCTGAAGTAGCTGCAAAACGCAGGCAAACCCCGTACATCCGGTTTTTATACCGTTGCCAAAGCAGATGCTGCGCCCGGCGCTCGCCTGCACAACAGGCGGAGGCCAAATCAGATTCTTCTTCTTTATTGAGTTGCTGCATAGAAGTTTAGTTCCGGCGGGAAAAAGGTTGCATGAACCTGAAATATATTTTCAGGCGATGCGGTACAGGGGAATCCAAAAGTAATACTCGCGCTGGAATTCCAGCACCAAAAAAAGGACTGACCAAACGCAACGGGGCCTCGCCAAATGGTTTTGGAAAAAATATTTATCGTAAATTTACGATAAATATCCCCAACCCCTTGCAAGTCTGAAAATATTTATCGTAAATTTGCGATGAATTAAATGCACCACCACATGGCATCCGATAAAAAATCTGCTTTCGGTATTGAAATAACCGAATTGGCCGAACTCGCCAAAGCCCTGGGCCACCCGGCACGCATTGCTATTCTAAGGGAACTCGCCCGCCGGCAGACCTGCGTTTGCGGCGAGATTGTCGATGTGCTGCCCTTAGCCCAAAGCACGGTGTCCCAACATTTGAAGGAACTGAAAGAAGCCGGACTCATTCTCGGTACCGTGGAAGGTGTAAAATCCTGTTACTGTATCAATTGGGATATGGTGCGAAAATTCCACTCGCTGATCGGCGCCTTCGTAGAAAGTGGCCAAACCGGCAAAACCTGTTGCTAACCAATTACTAAAATCAATAGATCATGCACATCATTGAAGAAATTAAATCAAACGTACGCGACCAATACGGCAAAATTGCCAATCAGTCCAAAGAGGACAATCAAGCCTCCTGCTGCGGTATGGGAGCGCCTTGTACCGATACCATTATGGCAGATTCATATACCCACCTGAAAGGTTATAACCCGGATGCCGACCTCGGCCTGGGCTGTGGCCTGCCGACCGAATTTGCCCGCATCCAGGAAGGCGATACGGTGCTGGACCTCGGCAGCGGCGCAGGGAACGACTGCTTCGTAGCCCGCGCCGAAACCGGCGTTACAGGCAAGGTGATCGGTGTGGATTTTACCCCAGCCATGATCGAACGGGCCCGGAAAAATGCCGAAAAACTCGGCCACAACAACGTAGAGTTTCGCTTGGGTGACATCGAGGCGCTGCCGGTCGGCGATAACAGCGTCGACGTGGTGGTCAGCAATTGTGTACTAAACCTGGTGCCGAACAAACGGCAGGTGTTTGCCGAAATCCTGCGCGCACTGCGGCCGGGCGGCCATTTCAGTATCTCCGACGTGGTGTTGGTGGGCGCGCTGCCGGATAAAATCATTCAAAGCGCCGAACTCCATGCGGGCTGCGTAGCGGGCGCCGTGCAATTAGATGAATACCTCGACCTGATCCGCGAAGCGGGATTCGAAAACGTGACGGTGCAAAAACGCAAACCGATACTGCTGCCCGACGAAATGCTGTTGCAATACCTCACGGCCGACGACATTCGCGCATTTGTCGCGGCAGGAACCGGTATCTTTAGCGTGACGGTATACGCCGAAAAGGCGGGCGAAGATGCGGCGCAACGGGCGGAAGTAAGAGCCAAAGTAAAACAGACGACTTTGACGGAATCCTGCGGCTGCGCGCCCGGAAGCTGTTCCTAAGACTTAGTTCATTCCTAAAAATGTAGCCCGCGTTCCTATTGTTATCAAGACGGGGTTACGAAAAACAAAGAAATGAAAAACATGTATTTTTCTACTGCCATCCTTCTCGCGGCCCTGATCATCTCGGGCTGCAGGGGCAAAACGTCCAACATGGCGGCTTCCGGCAATCATTCAGCCTGTTCGGATGAATGCCGGGCTACCAACAAAACCGCCGATTTTGTTTGCAGCCTGACCACGCCCGAAATGCAGCAGCGCAAGGCGACCGTGCTCGCCAGTCTAAAAAAGCAGGTTGTGGAGAAAAAGGAATTGCCTGACGGATTCGCCTACAAATTTTCCGGCGAAGACCGGGTGCTGGACGAATTGATGGAATTCATCAAAACGGAACGCCAATGCTGTAAATTTTTCGTCTTCAACCTGTCTATCAGCGGCGACAAAAGCGAAATTTGGCTGGAACTGACCGGCGTGGATGGCGTAAAAGACGTTATTGCCAATGAACTCGAACTTTAAACGCGATGGACAACATCACCCTTCGCCCTGCGCAGCCCGAAAACCGCGCGGCCCTCGAAACCTTGCTGACTTCCTTTAAACTTCCGATTGAAGATTTGCCAGAGGATTTAAGCGGTTTCATGCTGGCTTTCGACGGCACGGCCTTGGTCGGGTCCGCAGGGATCGAGCCGCTCGGTCCCTACGGCTTGCTGCGTTCGGTTGCGGTCGATGACACATACCGAAGTTTCGGTATAGGTCAACAACTTTATTCCGGCGCGATGGAGTTTGCCCGGGCGCGCCGGCTGCGGGAAGTCTGGTTAATAACGACTACAGCCGACCGCTACTTCGAGCGCTTAGGCTTCGAGCGCATCAAGGGCGGCCGGGTACCGGCCGAAATTGCAGCCACGGCTCAGTTTACGGGGCTGTGCGCGGCGACAGCCATTTTGATGCGTAAGCCACTTGCCTCATGACCATTGCCCTTTTCTCCGACATCCACGCCAATCTTCCCGCTTTGGAAGCCTGCTTTGCCGATTTAGAACGGCGAAAACCCGACGTAATTTACTGCCTCGGCGACCTGGTCGGGTACAACATCTGGCCCAATGAAGTGGTGCGGGAAATCCGCCGCCGGGGTATTCCAACCATTGCCGGCAACTACGACTACGGCATCGGGCGCAGCAGCGACGACTGCGGCTGTGCCTATAAAACGGACGATGAAAAGGCCAACGGCGCAGTTTCGATTGCGTTTACAAACCAGATTGTTCAACCAGCCGAACGCCAATACCTGCGCGAGTTGCCCAAACACATCCGGGTCGAGCTCGAGATGCAGGAAGGCGAGCCCATTTCGCTGCTGCTCGTGCATGGCAGTCCGCGCAAAATCAATGAATACCTGTTCGAAGACCGGGAGGAAAAAAGCCTGCTGCGCATCCTCGAAGGCGCCGGCGCCGACATCCTTTGTTTCGGCCACACCCATAAACCCTATCACCGTATGTTGAACAGCGGCACGGAAACGGACCCGCATATCCGCCATGCCATCAACATCGGTTCGGTTGGGAAACCCAAAGACAGCGACCCGCGTGGCGGCTACGTCCTCCTCCACATCAACGAGCACAGCAGTTTGAAAAAGGAAAACAGCATCCGGGCGGAATTTGTGCGCTTCGACTACGACGTGGAAAAAGCGGCCCGCGCAGTGGAAGAAAGCCCTTTGCCAAATGCTTATGCCACAGCCTTGCGCGTGGGGAAATAATTTGGATCAAATACGCGGAAACCAAGCGATTCCCATAATTTTGCCCGTCCGATTTAAAAGAACTATAATCCGCAACATTCAACACCATGCACAAAAACCGATTTTTTCAAATTACCCTTTTACTATCCATACTGAGCGGCTTGTCCATGCAGTTCTCCTGCCCACTGCATAGCGTGTTCGACGACTGCGGCCAACTGATCCTGGTGATCAGCCCAAGCGATACCAGCGTAATGGCGAGCCTGATGCGGTTTGAAAAGGAAGATAAATCCTGGGTAAAAATCGGCCCGACGCATCCCGTCAATCTCGGCAAAAATGGCCTGGCCTGGGGCAAAGGGCTGCACAGCCGGAAGCCGGGCGCCCAAAAAAAAGAAGGCGACCATAAATCGCCGGCTGGCTTGTTCCGCTTCGGCACGGCGTTCGGTTACGCCCCCAGCGAGGAGGTTTCCCTGAAATTACCGTACCTGCCCATTACAGAAACCCAAATCTGCGTAGAGGACAGCAAGTCGCAGTACTACAACCAGATCGTGGATGAAACCCAGGTCGTAAAAGACTGGGACAGCCGGGAATCCATGTTGCGCAAAGACGCACAATACAAATGGGGCATTTTTGTAAAACACAATACGCCGGCGGAACTGGAAGGCGGTTCCTGTATTTTTTTCCACATCTGGCGGGCGCCCGGCTCCGGTACCCTGGGCTGTACGGCCATGACGGAGGAAAACCTGCTGGCCCTGATGCAATGGCTCGATCCACAACAAAAACCTTTGCTGATGCAGATGACGGCGAAAGATTATCAGCGCTACCGCAAGAAATTTTCATTGCCCGACTTATAATTGCTTGCGCTGCGTCCGCTAAATAACACATACTTTCATTTTAAATACATAGGAACAATAGGACACATAGCCGTAGCGTACACAAAAAACACACGATTTTTGTGTACGCTACGGCTATGTGTCCTATTGTTCCTATATGTTTAAAAAAAAACGCTATGCGTTGGACGCCCCAACGCTACCGCACCACCGTCACCGACCCGGCTTCCACGGCCTCATACATCGTTCCATCTTTCCGGTACGCGCCAATTCGCGCCAGCCAGGTAAATACGCCGGGACTTACCGGTTTACCCCGGAAATTACCGTCCCAGCGCGCATCCAGCGACGAGGACTCGAACACGTGGTTGCCCCAGCGGTCGTACACGGAGAGTTGCAGAGAGATCATGTCGCTACCAAACACGGAGAAATAGTCGTTCTCGCCGTCGTCGTTCGGGCTGAACACGTTGGGAATGTAATATTTGGTGGGGCATATCGCCTGTACCCGGATCGTGTCGGCCCCGAAGCAGCCGTGCTCGTCTTTTACCAGCACCCAATATTGTCCGCTGTCTTTTACTTCGAACAAAGATCCGTTGGATTGATCGGACCATTGATATTGGGTAAACAGACCCGGGCTGAGCACCAGCAATGGGAAGTTGTCATCCGCACAAACAACGGTGTCGCGGCCCAATTCGGGCTCTGGCAGCGGGAAAACCACCACTTCGGCCTGGGCCGGGAAGCTGGCGCAACCGGCAATTGTACCGGTCACCTCGTAAACGCCCGCATATTCCGTTTGCGCATTGGGCAGTACCGGAAATTGTTCGAAAGAGAAAAATCCGTTGGGGCCAGTCCATTTATATTTTGCGCCCGGCAAATCCACCGCGCCGAGCAGAATCGTTTTACCCACGCATACAGACACGTCTCCGGTCACCTGGGCCGGTTGTCGCAGGGTGATCAGCAGGTCTCTGCTTAGTGTATCCTTGATATCCAGGCAGTTATCTGTCAGGTACAGGGTTACTTTATACGTCCCCAAGGCTGCGTACGTATGGTTAAAAGCCGCTTCGGTGCTCGTGCCGCCGTCGCCCAAATCCCAGAGAAACGAATGCCGGGGCGCTTTTAAACCGGTATCGAAAAACAGGGTATCATTCAGGCAACCGCCTTCCGGGATCAGGCTTTTGGCGTCGATGGGTTTGAAACTGGCCCCGCCGCCGTAGGCATACGATTCCACGTTTCCATAACCATAGGCCATGGCGATCAGGCCGCAACCCGGCGAGATCATCGTATGCGCGCCGGTACCGACCTGAAACCGCGCGTACGAATATTCGCTGTTCGGCCCTACTTGTCCGGTCGTTGGGTTCAGGTTGGCTAAGGCTTGCCCATCGAATATGATATCCGGCAAATCATCCGATTTGGCGATGATCGCAATGTAATTTTCATCGATGTTTTCGAACGCGGAATTGTACAGCGTAACCGTATCGCGAATTTGTTCGATGCTGTTAAGCACCAGCATGGAGGGGTCGCCCAGAAAATAGCCGCTGCAATTGCTGCCAATCAGGTACTGCGCGACAGTGATAGGTTTATTCGCTGTAATGAAGGTGGCATCCGATCGCTGGTATTCTGTGAACTGGCCGGCGTTTAGGGTGTATTGAGTAGCGGTGGCGCCTTGTACGTTTACCACCGTGTTGTCTTCGGCGGCTAAAATCCGGAATATATCGTACGCCATGTGGGCAAAAGGCGCTGTGACGAATTGTTTGCCCCAGGTGTTCACCGGGTACATTTGTTCGAGCAGGTTATCGCGGTAAAAGCAACCGGTTGGTACCTGCGTCCAGCGGCAACCGCCGAAGAGGTTGAATTTTTTGTTCCCGGTAATGTGCGTACCGGTCAGATCGCTGTTTCCCAGTTTGGCCTGTACTTGGTACGTCTCGCCCCTATTCAACTGGATCGAAAACGTAGAGCCGGCCGATTTGCCCGCCTTGGTATCGTCGCTAAGCGTAATAGTAATGTCTGTTTCATCCTCGATGCCGACCAATACGAATTCAGAAGGGAATACCTCGGTGTCTGTGAAGCCTTTGTAACTCATCACATAATATTCCTGCCCGAGTGAATTCACCGGCAGCACCACAGTGGCTTCCGAGCGCATGGAGTGGTATTGGTGAATATATACCGACACCGGCAGCGCCGACACCACCTGCACGCCGTTGTCGTTGGAAATTTCCGAGGTCAAATTCTCGACATACGCCGGTAAATAGATGATTTTCACCTCATTGGCCGCTACCGAAAAAGCTTGTTGGAAGTTTTGCAGCGGAACTCGAACCGTACCCGAGGTAGCGTATTTGGACGTAATCATCACAACCATCGTGTTTTGCCCCGGGTCGTGGTGCTCCATAAAGCTAAACCAGAAGTCGGTGCCTTCATTCGTCTGCGCGTGCGACAAGGGCCGAAGCGCCAGAAATACCAGTGCGGTCAGAATTGTTCGGGATGTTTTCATGACTTATTGCGTCGTTTTGCGGCAACAAAAATCTTATTTTTCAGGTCAATGCGCGGTAAATAAAAAGAAATTGCTAATCGGGACGATTTGAGCGTTCGATTTCATCCAAAGGATACGAATTGGCTGCATGGCATGAATTTTTTGCACGTTCAGCGATTTGATTTTCATTTGTTTAAACCGCTCCGGTATGCGCTCGATGTTTTTTTTACCCGCACTTTTTATATTCGGCCTTTCCCTTTCAAGTACTGCGACCACCATTATTCCTTATAAATATTTGTCACAGATTTACCTGGCAAGCGACGACGTCGTGGTCGTGAAGGCAGGAAATCCATATGAAACCGTTACGGATAATTGCACCCATTACGACTGCGATTTCACGGTGATCTCCTCCATGAAAGGGATGTTCAGCAT
>Ga0335394_10004659_pt1 | contig 15595 bp, 14 predicted proteins | sample MAT03_FD_205741 | JGI IMG/M metagenome (GOLD analysis project Ga0335394, IMG submission 205741) | Freshwater microbial communities from Lake Fryxell liftoff mats and glacier meltwater in Antarctica - MAT-03 (spades assembly) (version 2) ...
ACTGCCGCTCCGGGGCAAGCCGCGACCATCGTTGCTCAAGCCGTTAAGCAGCAGCCCACCTCTTACGCTCGTCTCGCGTTGGTAGCTGCGCAGGCTGCTCCAGCCCGAGGCGCTGAAATCTCGAGCGGTATGAGTGCCGGGCTGCCCCAACTCCAACCGTTCGCTGATCGGGCTGCGGTCGGAGCCTCTTCGAAGCCTGAGGTCTCGTCAGTTGTCGCTCAGGTCAACGGCATGGTGGCCAGTGCCGCCCAAGGCGAGATCGCCACCGTCAGATCATCTGGGATCGCCACCCCCAACTACGTCCCGCTTGCGTCGAGCACCCAGAAGGGACCTCCCGTCATCACCCCAATCACCCCCGCTGTAACCCCCACGCCCGAGAAGACTATTGGCAACACCATCCCTCAGTCCGGCAACGACCGCGACTACTCCGCGCCGTAGTTCTGCTGGATGTGGCGCAGTAGAAGTCAGCTTGGTTTCACTGTGTTATTCTCCGCAGCAATTCGTTTTGCCCCTGCCTGTCCGCAAGCAGGGGCTTTTCCTTTCTGGCGGTCCCGCTCTCGGCCGGTCTTCGCTCTTGGTTGGGGATGCCGCGGTCAGACCTGGAACTGCGGGCGGCTGCCGATCGCGGGCTGTCCCGCCAAGGAAGTCCATGGGCGGCGCACCGGCGGTAGAATGAGAAACTAGAAGCCAAACGCTGATATGAGGTGCAGCGTTTCAGTTTCACGGCCGTGGCAGAGCACCAACATCCATCCAGTGCCCATGCTCTTGGATCAACCGCTGTGGTCCAAGGTCAGGTGCGGCAGCGTGCCCACAATTCGCGCATCGTCGCATCAGCACTCGCTCGCTCCCTCCCTTTCCTACTCTGGATCTCCGCCTCCGCCTGTCTCCTCCCCCTTCCCGCCGCGGACACGACGGCTACATCGCCCGCTGCCACAGCAAACTGGCGTCGTTGGTTCACGGATCCCCCGCAACTCCAACTCGGACCCGTGGACTTCCATCCCCGCTTCACCGCTGGGATAACCTACGACGACAACATCTACATCGCTTCGAGCAATCCCCAGTCCGACGAAATTTGGTCTGTCTTCCCCGCGGTGCAAATGGTGGCTGGGGATCGCCAGTCCTTGGCTGAATACCGACTTGATAATCGAGACTTGCTAGGACTCTCCCCGCTCGCCTACATCACCACCCCTTCCGAAAACTGGCCCGGTTCAATTCTGACTCTCGACTACGGACCCCGCTTCAACTGGTACACCCACGCCTCCAACAATGACAGCGTGGACCAGTTCGCCACATTCAACACCCTCTTTCCGTTCGCCCGCCTCATCCTCGGCGTGAAGCAGTCTTATGCGCATCAGAGTATCCAAGTGATTGAGGCCGGTCAGCGTTCCCTCCAGACCAGCTACAATACCGCCCTCACTTCCGGCTACCAGATTAGTTCCCGTTCCAGCGTTCAGGTCAACCTCCGCCGGGACAGCTATAGCTACAGCGCCTCAAGCCTCAATGGTTATGCCGACTACCACAACGATAACTGGTTTGGTTACCAGTTCAGTGATCGCCTCAACCTCGGTGGCGGCGTTACCGCTGGCTATGTCAACGTTCAGGACCAGAGCAGCCAGACCTATCAGCAAATCCTTGGTCGTGCGCTCTATCAACTCGCGGAGAAGGTGGCCATTGACGGCTCTGTGGGCGTCGAGTTCCGCCAATACAGCGCCGGCGCATCTGGGACTGTTGAACCCGTCTTCAGCTTCACTGGCTCTTACACCCCCCGGCCTGCCACCAGCTTTCGGCTCAACGCTCACCGTCAGGCCCAAGCCTCCGTTTCCTATGGGGCCAACTACATCATGACTGGCTTTAACCTCGGCGCCAGTAAACGGTTTCTGGACCGGTACTCCGTGGATCTCTCCGGTGGCTTTGACAATTACGACTATTACAGCGTCCAGGGCGCATCCCAGTCCGTCGCCGGCCAGAGCAACAACAACTACTGGTGGGCTCGGCTCGGCTTCGGAGTCCGCTTCAACCCCTTCCTCAGCGTCTCCGCCTTCTATCGCTACTCTCAACAAGCCTATCAAACTAGCAGCAATGGCTTCACGGACAACCAAGTCGGCCTCTCCGCCACCTACGGCTTCTGACTCTCCCCGCTCAACCGGCCACTCTTTCTCTGGGTCAACTGCGCCTCCTTGACCGAAACCAAGGTGGAGTCGAGGATTCAAAGATGGCCCATTCCTTCCTGCGGCGCTGTTGCTTTCCAGCGGCGAGTTCGCCCTCGGTCATCTGACTTCTCATATGCAGATCGCGATCATCGGTTTGGGCTACGTCGGCCTTCCTCTCTCGCTTCAGTTTGCCCGCTCTGGCGTCAGCGTCATCGGTCTCGATATTGACGCTGCCAAGGTCACGGCCATCAACCAGGGGCAGAGCTACATCCAGCACATTCCTGCTGCCGAGGTCGCCGCCCTCGTCCAGGCAGGCTCCTTCACTGCCTCTACCGACTTCAGCCGCATTCGCGAAGTCGAAGCCGTGATCATCTGCGTCCCCACCCCCCTCAGCAAGAATCGCGAGCCAGATATCTCTTATATCACCGACACCGGAGAATCCATCGCGTCCCACTTGGGTCACAAATCACAAATCACAAATCCACAATTGCCAAGCTGGTGGTGCTCGAATCCACCACCTACCCCGGCACCACTGACGGCGAACTCCGCGCCGTCCTCGAAGCCGGTTCCGGACTCCAAGCCGGTCGCGACTTTCACCTCGCCTTCTCCCCAGAACGCGAAGACCCCGGCAACCCTAAGAGCCGTGTCTCGGACATCCCCAAAATCGTCGGCGGACTAACTCCCCAGTGCGCCGCTCGCGCTGTGGCCCTGTATTCCCGCGCGATCAAGACTGTCGTCCCCGTCTCCTCCTGCCGTGCCGCCGAGGCCACAAAGCTCCTGGAGAATATCTTCCGCAGCATTAACATCGCCCTCGTCAACGAACTCAAGGTCGTGTATGCCGCCATGGGCATTGACATCTGGGAAGTCATCGCTGCCGCCAAGACGAAGCCCTTCGGCTTCATGCCTTTCTACCCCGGCCCTGGCTTGGGCGGTCACTGCATCCCCCTGGACCCCTTCTATCTCACTTGGAAGGCGCGCGAATTCGGCCAGCACACCCGCTTCATTGAACTCGCTGGCGAGATTAACACCGCCATGCCCCAGTATGTCGTCAGTCGCACCGCTGACGCCCTCAACTCCCGCAAGAAAGCCCTCAACGGCTCCCGCATTCTCATCCTCGGCCTCGCCTATAAAGCCGACGTGGACGATGACCGCGAATCCGCCAGCTATCATCTCCTCGATCTCTTTAAGGAGAAAGGCGCCGCAGTCTCCTATTGCGACCCACATATCCCCGTTATCCGCCCCAGCCGCGAGCATGGCCACTGGGCCGGCGTCCGTTCGGTTGCCTGGACCAGGAAGTCCGTTGCCAAGTTCGATGCCGTCGTCATTGCCACCAGCCATCAAGCCATCAATTACCAGCAGCTTGCGGATTGGGCTCCATGCATCGTGGACACCCGCAATGCCCTGGCCGCCATCAAGACCAAACCTCACCAACTCTGGAAAGCTTGAGCCACTTATTAGGTCAGAGCCGAAAGTTGACCACCTCCTTCCTCCACCTCCCTTTCAGCATTGGTCTGATCCGCACCATTCACCCGCTTGGTTCACTGCCCACCACCGCACCGAATGAGCTCCACCAGTCCCTCCGCCGAATCCTTCCCCCTCCCCACGGAGGCCGACTACCCCGCCGAGTTCGCTCGGGTCAAAGCGCTCGCCGAACAGGCCCGCGATGCCGGCCAAGAGGTCATCGTAGTTATGGGCCTTGGCTTCGTTGGAGCGGTCATGGCGGCGATCATTGCTGACTCCAAGGACGCCGCGGGAAATCATGCCAAATTCGTCATCGGCTGTCAGCGCCCCAGCCCGCGCAGTTTCTGGAAGATTCCCCTCCTCAACCGCGGGGAATCCCCCGTCAAGGCCGAGGATCCCGCTGTGGACCCTCTCATCCGCCGCGTTGTCACTGAATCCCGCACCTTCACTGCCACCTATAACAGCGACTGCCTTGCCCTCGCCGACTGTGTCGTTGTGGATGTCCAGTGCGACTACATCAAAGCGGAGTTCGGCAACATGCGCTCCGGCGAGGCTGACATGGCCGCCCTTGAGGCCACCCTGCGCACCATTGGCGACCGGATCCCGCCAAGCTGCCTCGTCCTCATCGAAACCACCGTTGCTCCCGGCACCACCGAATTTGTCGCCTGGCCCATCCTCCGCAAAGCCTTCGCCAAACGTGGCCTCGACGCTGAACCCCTCCTCGCCCACTCTTACGAGCGCGTCATGCCGGGACGCGACTACGTCTCGAGCATCCGCGACTTCTGGCGCGTCTGCGCCGGCTGCAACGCCGAGGCCCGCGCCCGAGTTGAGAAGTTTCTCCGCGGCGTCCTTAACACCAAGGACTTTCCCCTTACCGTCATGGACCGGCCCATTGAGTCCGAGACGTCCAAGATTATTGAGAACTCCTATCGGGCAACCCTTCTCGCCTTTCTCAACGAGTGGTCCCTCTTCTCTGAGCGCAATGGTGTGGATCTCATCAAAGTCATCGCCGCCATCAAGGTGCGACCGACCCACGATAACATCATCTTCCCGGGCCCCGGCGTCGGCGGCTATTGCCTCCCAAAGGATGGCGGACTCGGCTATTGGGCCTACCGCCACATACTCGGCTTCGAGGACGGCGACTCCGTCTTCAAGATCACACCCGCCGCCATTGACATCAACGACACGCGCGGACTCCACGTCGCCGAGCTGGTCCGCGACGCCTTGCGCAACCTGGGCCGCCACATCGCCGGCGCTGAAATCCTCCTCGCCGGCGCCAGCTACCGTCAGGACGTTGGCGACACCCGCTACAGCGGTAGCGAGATTGTCGCCCGCAAACTCACTGAGATGGGCGCGGATCTTCGCGTTCACGATCCCTACGTAGACCACTGGTATGAACTTGAAAACCAAGACGACTATCCCGTCAAGGGCCTCTCTTGGGAACGCTTCTTTCGCAACCAGGCGGACCTCGCCAATATCCGCGTTCAAAAGGATTTCCCGGCGGCGCTGGCCGGCGTCGAAGCTCTCATCCTTGCCGTTCCCCACGCCCCTTATCTCCAGCTCAATCCCGACGACGTTGTTCGCTGGGCCGGTGGCCCAATCGCCGTCGTAGATTGCTTTGGCATTCTGTCCGATGACAGGATCCGCCGCTACTTCGAGCTCGGCTGCGAGGTGAAGGGGCTCGGCCGCGGTCACATCCAAAGGCTAAAAGACGAACTCCGTCGCGCCAAAGCCTGACGCTGTAGGAGACAACGTCCAGAGGCTCCGACTAAGCGCTCCGGTGAAGATTTCAGATTGATAGTCCGTTGCCAACCTACGTCTTGAGATTCCTCTGCTCTTTTCCGGTTTAACCCTCCACTCGCTGACTCCCTCCATGAAAGTCATTATCCTCTGTGGCGGCAAAGGCACTCGCCTGCGCGAAGAAACCGAATTCCGGCCCAAGCCCATGGTCCCGGTTGGAGATCGGCCTATCCTCTGGCATATCATGAAGACCTATGCCTACTATGGGCACAAGGACTTCATCCTTTGTCTTGGCTACAAGGGCGAGATGATCAAGGACTATTTCCGCACTTATCTTTGGAACACTTGCGACACCACCCTCACGCTTGGGCGCGATGCGGCCATTGAATTCCACGACCGCCACGGCGAGGAGGACTGGCGCGTGACGCTCGCTGACACCGGCGAGAACACGATGACCGCCATGCGGGTCAAACGCGTCCAGCGATTCATCCCGGCAGGTGAGCCTTTCCTGCTGACCTACGGCGACGGCCTGGCGACCATTGACATCAATGCCAGCATTACCGCCCATCGCGTCGCGAAAAAGGTCTGCACGCTTTCTGCCGTGCATCCCGCCGGTCGTTTCGGTGCGCTCCGAATTGAGGACGACGGCAGCATCCAGCAGTTCAACGAGAAGCCCCAGTTCGAAGAAGCCTATGTCAACGGTGGCTACATGGTCTGCGAATATCGGATGTTCGATTACCTGCCGGCGGACCCGGCGGTGATGCTGGAGCGCCAACCGATGGACGCCTTGGTCCGCGATGGGCAGTTGCATTCGTTCAAGCACGATGGCTTCTGGCAACCCATGGACACTTACCAGGAGGCCCAGTATCTGAATGGCCTATGGGACCGTGGTGAGGCCCCTTGGAAAGTCTGGTGAATGTTTAGCGCTGAGGGCCGCCATTTGAGGACTTTCGTCTGTTGTCTCAACTGTATGGCCCGTCCTTCCTTGTGGTGCCCTGCCTTTTGGAATGGCAGGGTCACTCCCCAAGTTGATCCTATTGCACCACGCTGACCTTTGCCCCTGATCTCTGTTGTTCCATGAAAGACAAGAAAGCCCTCCGCCACCAGATTCTGGACCTCGTTTGCGAGTTTCACGCTGCTGAACCAGCCCGGCTTTTCCGCCCGGGCGAAGACATGGTGCGTTACGCCGGCCGATACTTCGATGAGACCGAGTTGGTGAATCTCGTGGATTCCTCCCTCGACTTCTGGCTCACAGCGGGACGATATGCCGACGAGTTCGAAGCCGGCCTGGCAGAATTCCTCGGCATCGACAACACCCTGCTAGTCAACTCTGGCTCGTCCGCCAACCTCGTCGCTTTTTCCACGCTGACCTCGCCAAAGCTAAAGGATCGGCGTGTCAACCCCGGCGACGAAGTCATCACTGTGGCCGCTGGCTTTCCCACGACCGTCGCGCCCATCGTGCAAAATCGCGCCGTGCCGGTTTTCGTGGACGTGGAACTCGGCAGCTACGTGCCCGTGCTGGAGAAAATCGAAGCGGCCCTCAGCCCGAGGACCAAGGCAGTGATGATCGCCCATACGATGGGTGTGCCTTACGCGGTGCGCGAGGTCCGAGATTTCTGCGATCGCCACCAACTGTGGTTGGTGGAGGATAACTGCGATGCGCTGGGCACGCGCTACGACGGGCAGCTCACGGCCACCTTTGGCGATTTGGCGACCTTCAGCTTCTATCCTGCGCACCACATCACGATGGGTGAAGGCGGGGCCGTGGCTGTGGCCAACGAAGAACTAACCCGCATAGCCAAGAGTCTGCGTGATTGGGGCCGGGATTGCTATTGCGCCGGCGGGGAAAACAACACCTGCGGCAAACGCTTCGCGCAGCAGTTCGGCACGCTGCCCTTCGGCTACGATCACAAATACGTTTACTCACACATCGGCTACAACTTGAAGGTGACGGACATGCAGGCCGCCATCGGTGTGGCGCAACTGGCGAAGCTCGATCAGTTCGTTGCCGCGCGGAAGCGCAACCACGCCGCGCTTGGAGCGGGCCTGAAGCAGCACGAGCAGCACTTCATTCTGCACGCCGCGCCGCCCAAGTCGGATCCGTCTTGGTTTGGCTATGTCATCACCGTGCGGCCTGGCGCGCCCTTCACGCGCGGGGATTTAGTCAACGCCCTGGAGACCGCCCGCATTGAGACTCGCAATCTCTTTGCGGGAAATCTGCTCCGTCACCCCGCCTTCGCGGACATCGAACACCGCGTCGTCGGTTCGTTGACCAACACCGACATCATCACCACAAACACCTTCTTCATCGGCGTCTATCCCGGCCTGACCGATGCCATGATCACGCATGTTATTGCGACGTTCGACCGCTTTATTGGCTCTAAGACCCAGCGATGAGCATGCCGCGAAAAATCCGGTGCATCGTCGAGGCGATTACCGACCATGGCGGTCGGGTCTATACGCTGGATCTGAAGCCGGAGGGGTTGGTGCCTTCCTTCCGCCCCGGCCAGTTTCTGCATCTCACGGTGGATGCCTACGATCCTTCGGGTTTCTGGCCGGAGTCTCGAGTCTTCTCTATCGCCAGTTCGCCGCGCAATCGCAAGCACCTCCGCCTGTGTTACTCGGTTAAGGGCCGTTACACCACCCGGATGGAGCAGGTGCTCGCGCCCGGCCGCGAAGTCTGGGTCAAGTTGCCCTACGGCGACTTCGTGATTGATGACTCAAGTGACGCGATTCTGGTCGCCGGCGGCACAGGCATCAGCGCCTTCACCGCCTTCATCGAGGCGCTCACTCCGGCAACGACGCAGAAAGTCACCCTCGTCTATGGTGCCCGTACACCAGCGCTGTTTCTGTTCAGCGAGATGCTCCTGGCCCAACTAGCCGCCGTGCCCGGCTTTCGCGGAGTGTTCTTCACCGAAACTGCCGATGTGATGTTTGCGCAACAGATGGCGGCGCATCCGAAAGTCCCGACCTGCCTCACGGGTCGCATTTCCGTGGCTGCCTTGCTCCAGGGGCTTACTTCCGACCTCTGCTGTCCGTCCTCCGTCTTCTACCTTTCCGGTCCGCCCGTCATGTTGAAAACGCTCGGCGGCGATTTGCAGTCACGCGGTGTTCTGGCCGAGAACATTCGCACCGACGCTTGGGAGTAATGTCAGGCGGTGAACTCCGGCTGCGACAGTAGCCGGAGCAGAATGCAGCGCCTGTCCTTCCGCTGGCAACGACTCTTGCTTGGCCGATTGCCGCTGAAGTTTGGCGTTGAATAAGGGCTCTCGAGACTCGGCCACGGTCTTGGATTCGTCTCCCCATCTCACTCCTTTAATGAGCAATAGGCAATACCTTCGCCGCAAGTTTGATGGTGCTCAAGCTACCCGGCCTTTCGGCCCTGGCGAGGACAGGGGAAGTCATGCCTGCAAGACTCTGGATGGGATCGAGTCGGCGGAGCTTGCGGATTCGTCCCCTGATTTCTGGCTCACGGCGGCAGGATCTGCCAACGAGTTAGCAACCGGCCACGCGGAGCGGTTAGGCTTTGAGCAGGTTGCACAGACCGTGCGCTATCCTTGACGTTGCCGAGTGAGAATCCGGACGCATGCCTGACGAGTTCCTATCCATCTGCATTCCCACCCGCAACCGGAGCCATCTGCTGCGCGACTTGTTGACTTCGCTTGTTGCCGGAATCAATGCGGCAGAACTGACGCCTGAGGACGTTCGGGTTTACGTCTCTGACAATGCCTCGACCGATTCGACTCGCGCGGTGGCGTACGAGGTCATGGGCACGCTTCCGCATTTTACCTATTGGTGTAACGAACACAACATTGGGGCGCGCAAGAACATTCTAAACTGCGCCTCAAGACCTGTTGGGGCTTACCGGTGGATCATAGGAGATGACGAGAGCTTGCCCCTGGAAACCCTGCCTTATCTGCTTTTGCACCTGAAGGCAAACCGTCCGGGCTGGTTCATTCATTCCGACGGCAGGTTCTCCAGCGCATTACGCCCGCCACGGTGCTATGCGGATGTGGGTGAATTTGCCCGTGCTGCCGCCACCGACGCGCCCGGGCTTCTCATCACCGCTGGAACCATCTCGCTCAATACGTTTCGGCACGACTGTTTTGACCATGCTTTAGCCCAATCTCTCGAAGCCGCCAGTAACTATGCCCACTTTTTCGGATTGATGAATGGCCTGCGCACCGCCAAGGCGACCGTGTTTCTCACGGACAAGCCGACGGTCATTTTTCGCGAAAAGCGACCCGCTCCAGCGGACGGCGAATTGCCGGACAACTCGGATGCGAACTGGCGGGAGTGCATGAAGTGGCTCAAGGAACAGTTTCAATTGGAGGGTCTCGATCCGGAAATTAACTCTCGGCTGGTTTCGCAGGAATGGGTGCGCCAGGCAATTCGTCATCCTTGGAAGACTCTTCGCAATAACGCTGCCCTTTTCTTGATCCCGGCAACCTACCCGCGCATCGCCAAGAGGCTGTGGTTCGCGATAAAGCGCTAGGGCCCAAGAAAAAGCGAGTGGATGGCGCCAACGATTTACCAACTTGGCTTCAGCCGTAAGCTATGTCGGCATTTGATGTGATGGCTCTTGATAATCCGCTTGCCGGCGACTTGGATAGGATCATCTCCCGCACGGAGTGCCAGTGGGCCGAAATGCGCGGCCAGCGGTTGTTCATTACTGGAGGAACAGGGTTTTTCGGACGTTGGCTCCTCGAGAGCTTCGCGTGGGCAAACGACCATCTCAAGTTGGATGCTCGTGCAGTCGTCCTTAGCCGCCGTCCCGGAGCATTCCGGCAGAAGGCACCCCATTTAGCGGCGCATCCGGCTATTCAGTTTCACTTTGGAGATGTGCGGGATTTCGTTTTTCCAACTGGACACTTCAGCCACGTTATCCACGGAGCTACCGACGCAAGCGTCAAGCTGAACGCGGACCATCCGCTGCTCATGTTCGATACGATTGTGCAAGGGACTCGTCGAACGCTTGAGTTTGCTGCACAGGCGGGTGTCCGGAAATTTCTGTTCCTCAGTTCAGGCGCGGTCTATGGACGGCAGCCGCCAGATCTGAAATTCGTCACTGAAGATTACTGTGGGGCACCGGACTCTACTAATCCGCGAGAGGCCTACAGTGGTGGCAAGCGTGTCGCCGAGTTGCTTTGCTCGTTGTTTGCGAAAACACGGAATCTGGAGGCAAAAATCGCCCGGTGTTTCGCCTTTGTTGGTCCTCACATGCAGATGGACGCGCATTTTGCTGTCGGGAATTTCATCCGAAACGCCATGCATGGAGGTCCGATCCAGGTAGCGGGCGATGGAACCCCGATGCGCTCCTATTTACATTCGGCCGAACTTGCCGCCTGGCTTTGGACGATTCTCTTTCGAGGTGTGAGTTGTCGAGCTTACAACGTTGGCTCGGAATCATGCCTCTCCATCGCCGAGATCGCCGATGCTGTTGCCGGCTGTTTCACTCCACGCATCCCAGTCGAAATCTTGCAAAAGCCCGCTGCTGGTCTCCCATCGCGTTACGTGCCCTCCATTCAACGCGCCCGCGAGGAACTTGGTCTTGCGCAGGAGATCGACCCTTGCGGGGCTATTCTGAAAACAATCCGGTGGTTGCAGGATGGCGATACCAGGCCAACACTGGATAGTCTAGGGTCGGAAACTCCGGCCCTGCCGGGCGCGGCGTCAAGTGTATGACCAGGAGTTTGCCTGTGCCATGGATTCTCTGCTCTAGCCCTGCGGCAGCTAACGGTCCTTCGCCTGACCCGCTGAAAGTCAACTTTTTCAACTCGGTGGCAGGCGAGGCTCATCTCCGAAGCGGACACAATCCGAGCACAGGGTCACAAGCACCCCTGTTGAGAGCAATGCCGCGTAACGTTGTGCGCGGCTCATGAGCAAGGCCGCCGCAAGTTCTAGTGCAATGAAACGAGCGAGAGCGCCTGTAATCGAGGCGGATTTGGCTTGGATTACCACCGCCAAACTGCCTTGGGCGTCACTGGCGGGAAAGACTGTGCTCGTCTCCGGGGCGAACGGTATATTGCCTGCCTACATGGTGGAAACGATGCTCTACTTGAACGAAGGGCAAAATCAAGCGAACCCCACCACGGTCATCGCGTTGGTGCGCAACCGGGAACGAGCATTGGAACGGTTCTCAGCCTACCAAGGCAGGTTAGATCTCAAGTTTCTGGTCCAGGATGTTTGCCAACCGGCCGTGATTCGTCAGCCGATTCACTTCATCGTTCATGCCGCGAGTCAGGCGAGTCCCAAGTTCTTTGGCGCTGACCCGGCTGGTACCTTGTCCGCCAACGTCTTGGGAACCCTCCACCTGTTGAACCTTGCGAGGGAAAAGCGGCCGGAAGCGTTTCTCTTCTTCAGCAGTGGGGAGGTTTACGGGTGCCTGAGTCCCGCGCAAGTTCCCACGCGAGAGGACATTTTTGGATATATTGACCCTGCCGACGTCCGCGCCTGCTATGGTGAAAGCAAGCGCTTGGGAGAGACAATGTGTGTGGCCTGGGCGCATCAGCACGGGGTTCCGGCCAAGATTGTACGCCCGTTCCACACCTATGGGCCGGGGATGCGGCTTGATGACGGTCGGGTTTTTGCGGATTTTGTGTCGGATATCGTTAATCATCGGAACATTGTGATGAAGAGTGACGGTGCGGCGGTGCGGGCCTTCTGTTATCTAGCTGACGCAGTGGTGGGATTTTTTACCGTGCTGTTCAAGGGTGAAGTTGGACAGGCTTACAACGTGGGCAATGACCGTGGTGAGTTGAGCATTCGCGACCTAGCTCACTTGCTGGTTGAACTTCACCCCGACAAACCGCTGGCCGTCATGCAAGATGAAGGCGCCAAGTCGCCTTCATATCTGAGGAGCAAGATTGCAAGGAATTGCCCGGATGTTACTAAAATCCGGCAACTTGGCTGGACCCCAACCATATCGGTGGCGGATGGTTTCAAGCGAACTATTCAAAGCTTTTTATGAACTTGCTCGAGTTGCACGCGGCTTTTCTCGCGAACAGTCTCACCAAACAACAGTATATCGAGGAGATGCACCGCTGGCACTCGCATCTGTTTGATTACTCGGAATTCCTCCGACGGACGGAGATTTGCCGGATTGAAATCTCAGACGGCCGGGTGGTGATGGAAGCGCGGAAGACCGGCATCAAGATCATATGCGACAAATGCGACAGGCGGCTCGCCCCCATCGAGATCCTGAACTTTGGCGCCTACGAGAAGGCAGATTCGGACCTGCTGTTCCGCCTGCTGGAGGACCATATGTGCATCTTCGATATTGGCGCAAACGTCGGCTGGTATTCGCTAAATTTCGCCCAGGCTCTGCCCACCACCACCATCTATGCCTTCGAGCCCATTCCAGCCACTTTCGGCTACCTGCAGGCAAATATCAGCCTCAACCAGGCGACTCAGGTGCATCCACATAACTTCGGGTTTTCTGACCGTGAGGCCGAGTTGACTTTCTATTTCGATCCGCAGGGCTCCGGCGGAGCTTCGGCCGTTGACCTGCACGGGACCGGGGTAGCCCAGAAAATCGAATGCAAAGTGCGGCGTTTGGACGATTTTGTGGAGGCCTCCGGCGAGCGGGTTGACTTCATCAAGTGCGATGTCGAGGGAGCGGAGTTGTTTGTGCTGCAAGGCGGAGTTGAGACGCTCAGGAAGTACAAGCCCGTGGTGTTCGCGGAAATGCTTCGCAAATGGGCGGCAAAATTCAACTATCACCCGAACCAGATTATCGAGTTGATGGCCGGGTTGGGCTACTGCTGTTTCGTCGGCAGGGGCGGGAAGCTGAAGGAAATCAAGACCGTGAACGAAGACACGGCAGAAACAAATTTCTTTTTTCTTCATCCCGCGACTCACACTTCGAAGATAGCGGCCCTCACTTGAGGCAAACGGCTTTGGACTGACGAGGGTCCCTTTTTCTCAGGGAGTGAAACCGCTGGACGCAGAAGGGAGTTTGCCTAAGATCGACCGCATGAAGCACTCCACCCGCCTTGGTACGCGAACGCACGCCAGCGGTGATGCGTCTGCGCGACGACTTTTCGAATGAGCACGAAACTCAAGGTCGCCATTCTCGGCACCGGCAACATCGGCACTGATCTGCTGGTCAAGGTGTTGCGTTCCGAATGGCTGGAGTGTCGGCTGTTTGCCGGGCGCAACCTCTCGTCGCCTGGCATGATGAAGGCGGACCAATTGGGTGTTCCCGTTTCCAGCAAGGGCCTCCAGAGCATCGTCGAGCGGCGGGCCGAATTGGACCTGGTGTTTGATGCCACTTCCGCGCAGGACCACTTGCAGCACGCCGGGGTGCTGCGGGAACTCGGCCTGCTGACGGTGGACCTGACCCCGGCCCGGGTGGGCAAGCTGTGTGTGCCGGCGGTGAACCTGGAGGAGTGTCTGGAATTGCCGAATGTGAACATGGTGAGCTGCGGCGGCCAGGCTTCCATTCCCATCGCCTACGCCATTGCCCAAGCCAACCCTTCCGTCGAGTACGTCGAGACCGTTTCGAGCATTGCGTCGCGCAGCGCCGGGCCGGCCACGCGGATCAACCTGGATGAGTATATCGCGACCACCGAGGAAGGCTTGGCTATCTTTTCCCACTGCGCGTGGACCAAGGCCATCTTGAACTTGAATCCCGCTCAACCTTGCGTCCACATGCAGACCAGCGTGCTGGCCAAGATCAAGGAGCCAGACTTGGCGCGCACCCGGGAAATGGTGGGGGCGATGGTGAAGCAGATTCAGGCCTATGTTTCGGGTTATCAGTTGATCCTGCCGCCCATGATCGAAGGCAACCGACTGGCGGTGATGGTCCGCGTAGAAGGGCTGGGGGATTACCTGCCCAAGTACGCCGGCAACTTGGACATCATCAACTGCGCGGCACTGGCCGTCGCGGAGGCCCACGCCCGTCGGCGGGCCGACGGTGCGCTAGCACTGAAGAACCGCGCCTCCCTATGAAAAGCCAACGCATCCTCGTCACCGATCCGACTTTGCGCGATGGCTCACATGCGTGCAGCCATCAGATTAGTGTCGAACAAATCCGTCGTTATGCGACGGCCGCGGAAGCCGCCGGAGTGGATTATCTCGAAGTCGGTCATGGCAACGGCTTGGGGGCCTCTTCGTTGCAAGTCGGACTGAGCTTGGTGCCCGAGGGGGAAATGCTGCGCACCGCCCGCGCCTGCCTGAAGAACACCGGCCTGAGCGTCCATGTGATGCCAGGCTTCGCCACTGTCAAACGCGAGATCGCGCAGGCGCTCGAAATTGGCGTAGATTTGTTCCGGGTCGGTGCCCATTGCACGGAAGCGGACCTGACCCAGCGCCACATCAGTGCCGTGCGCAACGCGGGCAAAGAGGCTTGGGGCATCCTGATGATGACCCACATGGCTTCCAAAGAGGTTCTTCTCGAGGAAAGCAAGAAGATGCAATCCTATGGCGCGCAGGGCATCGTGCTCATGGATTCCGCCGGAGCCGCTGTCCCGGACGACGTGCGGCAGAAGATTGGTTTGCTGGCGGAGAAACTGGAGGTGCCAGTGGGCTTCCACGCCCATAACAATCTCGGGCTGAGCATCGCCAATTCCCTGGTGGCCCTGGAAGCGGGAGCCCGCATCGTGGACGCGACTGCGCGCGGGTTCGGTGCCGGCGCCGGCAACGCGCCGCTCGAGTTACTCATCGCCGTCATGCGGCGGCAGGGCTACCCGTGTCGGGCGGACCTCTACAAGGTGCTGGACGCTGCGGAACTCGCCGCCCAGCTCTTTGCCGAGAACCTGCCCGGTTCCAATTCCGTGACCATTGTCAGCGGTCTGGCGGGGGTCTTTTCCGGATTTGCCAAGCCCGTCCAACGCGCCGCCAAACAACTGGGGGTGGATCCGCGCGACGTCTTCTTCGAACTCGGCAAACGCAAGGTGGTCGGTGGACAGGAGGATTTGATCCTGGAAGTGGCCAGCGAACTGGCCCAGCGCAAGCAGTCGGCCCCGCCGCCCGCCCCACTCGCCTGAGTTGTCACACTCCTGATTTTATGATGAGCCGACTGGAACAAGTCAGAAGAGACGCGGAAGCCGTGCTGGCCCGGCGCACGGAGCCGCTGCAGTCGTTGGCCAATGGGCACCTCTTCATCTCCGGGGGCACCGGCTTCCTTGGCATCTGGCTGCTGGAGTTAATCGCGATCCTCAACGCCCGGCACGAGTTTAATCTCCAGGTCACTGTCTTGAGCCGATCCGCGCCGGATTTCGCGCGCCGGCATAAACACCTCG
>Ga0335394_10004667_pt1 | contig 15584 bp, 13 predicted proteins | sample MAT03_FD_205741 | JGI IMG/M metagenome (GOLD analysis project Ga0335394, IMG submission 205741) | Freshwater microbial communities from Lake Fryxell liftoff mats and glacier meltwater in Antarctica - MAT-03 (spades assembly) (version 2) ...
CAGCCAATAAATGAGAGAAAATTCAAATCCCCTCAGTTTATTTTGCAAATCTTTAATGGTAAAAGAATTTTTGTCCTTCATGGTAATATGATCGTACTCCTCCAAATGACAGCGCCAGAATACACTGATGATTCTGCTGTTAATTTTGGTTAGCACTCTTCCGAATAGCCAGTACTGCATCAAAGGTTGCAGCAGACTCAGACATACAATCCAATGGCGTAGAGTATTGGTGGCCTCATCACCTGATAATAGATTCGACATGAGCGTTTTCTGGATAATATCAATAATGGTAATCAAGAGCCAAACTAGGCCATATGTCTTTGCACTGCCAGTTTGGACCAAATATTTAACGACCAATTGAGGAACTTTCGGAACTACTTTGCGGAACATTTTTTCCATTTGGTTTTAGAAAAAATGATGAAATGGTTGGTTTTTTTGCAATGATGCAAATGATTTTAGGGTTGTTGTTTTTTTTTGCAATAGCGCAAATATTTTTGTTTGTGGTTTTGGGTTTGTAGTACAATGAACCTAGCGTTTATGTATGGAAAATATGGCGCGTTCTAACACTTCGAAAATCAAATTTTTTATTTATTTATGATTGAGTTATACATCAAATTTTTCATTCTCATACGAGCAGATAGTAAATCAATTTTTTTATTTATTTATGATTGAATTGTACATCAAATTTTTTATTCATATATGAGTAAAGTATTCAGCGAAGCTGCAATACTTAACCTGCCCCTTCGGGGACAAGGTAAATTGTATATCAAATTTTTCATTCATTCGTCTATGAGTAAAGTATTCAGCGAAGCTGCAATACTTAACCTGCCCCTTCGGGGACAAGGTAAATTGTATGTCAAAATTTTCATTCGTACATGAGTAAATTTTAGATCAATTTTTTTATTCATATATGAGTAAACTGTATATCAAATTTTTTTATTAGTATATGATTAAATTGTACATCAAATTTTTCATTCATATATGAATAATGTGTGAATCAAATTTTTTATTCATACATGAACAAATCGTAAATCAAATTTTTTTATTCGTACACGAGCGAATCGTAAATCAAATTTTTTATTAATAAGTAAATCATAGATTAATATTTTTATTCATTTATGATTAAATAGCACATCAATTTCATCGTTTCATCAAAGATATGGTATTTTCGATTAGATATCCTAATATTAATCCTGTAATTTCTGTTGGATGATGATCATATTTACTCATCATGAAATTTCAAAAAAGTAACGAATGAAAAAATATATTTTTTTAAGAATCATGAATACATATTATTAATTAATGAATTTATGGGTGGTTGAATTATAAATATTATTTTTGAGCCAATCGGATCCACCTGTTTGATAATCATGTTGAATTTTATCATTAGGTTCAACAACTTTGCCATTAGGATATACCACTACACCATTGGGTAGTATAAAACCTCCGCCATCCATCACAACAATTTGTTTATTAAAATCATCAGCTGGAATATGTTTAAAACCACCAAACTGTTCTGTTAATGGGACATCAATTAGGATTGTATCAGAATCATTTAAATCGTGATTATTAATTAAATCATTAATTTGATCATCAATCAAATCATTTTCTTTGCAATTTGTTAATAATAATTTGATTTTATTAAGAGGACACACATAGTATGTTTTATTATGATCAATATATGGATATAAATGAACTTGACAATATTTTTCAAAAATTAAAGGATTGATGATAGGGATATTTAGTAATTCTTCATTATTACCTCCTTCTTGATTAGAATCTATTACTAAATCCAAAAATAATTCATCGTTATCGTCAATATGATGCTCATCATTAAAATGGTCAATTGATACTCGTGAGTTACAATTTTCGCAATAGTATTCATTTTGAACTAATTTATCACATTTGAAAATAATTTCACGAAATTTTTTGAGCGTGCATTCATAATATTCTTTATTTTTCCTATAAACAAATTTATGCAATAATCCTTTCATGCAATGTTCTACCGCATCTGGATCATTTACTTCTAAACTGAATAAAATTTCGACATCATCGGACAAACTCGTGTTGTATGTATTTAAGCGTTTATTAAAATTAGTTGTTTTACCCGGTTTTAATAAATTTTTTTTATTTGTATCAATTGGCCGGATAACATAAATTAATCCAGTAGCTTTATAATTTTTCTTTTTTTGGTTGTGTTTGAGGATACGAATTTCTTTTTTGGCTTGTTTAAATTTATTATTAAGTTTATCCAGTTCGCCTTTATATTTTTCTTCAATTTGGTATGAACCAGTTTTACGGATAGATGGTAAGACTTTTTCGGTTACCCATTGTTTAAATTGTTTGGCAATTGGTTTTTGACTTGATAAAATTAAAGAATATAAACCTGATTCATTTATATATATGGAATGAGGTTGTGCATTTTTTGGTATATTTTTAACGAATTTCTTAAGATTACCATAAGATGTACGATCATGTTTAGTCACATGAGTTATAATTGATTGTCTAGTATTTTTATAACCCAATATAGATGCGATATTTACACCAGAAAACCAAGGGATATTATTGTCATCAATAATAACAATGATTTGTATATTGTCATATATTAAAATATTATTGTAAATGTCAATCAATGTATCAGTCATAATATTGTTTAATTTGCATTATATTTTTAAACTAGGTATAAGGTTAAACTAAAGGGCGTCTAGGATTTAGACGCCCTTTATATAACAAATATTTATAATGGGAATAATAATCGAGTGATTCAAATATGAAAAAAAAATGCCGTTCAAAAAAAAGGAGATTGTACATCAAATATATTTCATTCGTTTATAAGTAAATTGTATATCAAATTTTTTATTCATTAAAGAGTAAATCATACATCAAATATTTTATTCGTATATGAGTAAAGTTTGAATATTCGCACCGCGTCGTTTTGTATTCAAAATTGCGAGGCAATTTTGTAATACTAAAACCACTAGTGTTTCTGTAATCTATTTTTTTGCGAAGCAAAAAAAGATAAAGAAAAACGAATTTCCCAACTTAACCTGCTCCTTCGGAGACAAGGTAAATCATACATCAAATATTTAATTCGTTTATAAGTAAATTGTACATCAAATATTTTATTCGTATGTGATTAAATCATAAATCAAATATTTTTATTCATTTATAATTAAAACATACATCAAATTTTTATTAATTAAACAATAAATTATTGATTTCAATTTCTTTCTTGACTTGTTTTTCCACAATTTTATTATTGATTTCATTACCTTGTCCGCAAAGCGGCAGGTTAAGTTGAGAGATTCGCAATGCGAATATCCAAACTTTACCGAAACAATAGGATTTATTTATTAAACGGGTTATAATATTAATAGTATTGATCACTAATTATCTAATTTTTAACTAGGTAATAACATTTTGGATGATAATTTTTCCATGGTTCCATAGATGAAGGCAATTTTTTTTTACATTTTAAACAATATCTTGTATCTTCATCATTACTTTCGCTATCATTAAGACTTTCAAAATAACATTTTTTGTGATATAATTTCCAATTTGGTGTATCATCAAGTAATTTTCTTTTACATAATGAACAATATTTTTTTCCTTGAATGTTACCTTTTTTAATTTTAAGTTCCGTTTTAATATTTTTATGTCCAAAATTTAATATACAACAGCTGCCAATTATACATTGTTGTTTAGTAATATCATGACGTATTAAATTTAATTCCTGTAATGGATATTTAGAGCACAAACATATATTATATTTATACTTTTCATCATCATTAAAATTATGGGTGTTCCATTGTTCTATTATTTTTTTGTCATAATTTGAAATCATTTCTTCTGCAGGTGGAACTTTTATAAAATTGATTATATGCCATCCCAAGAAAATATCATTATTATCACATTCACCAAGTATTTTTAACCTATCAAATAACTTTTTTCTAAAAATTTTTTTTTCACTCATTAACAATAATATTCAGTTTTATGTTCAACATTTATATTAATATAATTGACAAAAGTGAATATATTTATTCATGATTAAAATTTCCAGAATATTTATCATATATTTTTTCAAATTCCTCATTTAATATTTTATCAGCATTATAAACTAAAAAAATTGGATTTATCGTCATATCTAAAATGCGATAAATTAAACGGTTTAATTTGATATTTTTATAAAAAATAGCCTACTGTTAATTTATTTAAAAACATATCACAAATATGTTTTTAGATGGATGAGAAAAAGCTAATAAAGATTTTTAAGCAAGAAGATGTTCGTATATCAAAGAAAGGCAATATTTGTTTAAATGATTTTATAGAAAATATTATTCGATCAAGAAACCCGAAGCTGTACGCAAAAAAATTAATGAAACATAAAAAAATAATTATTGATGGTGATGATTATATTAGTCCTAATAGTTGTATTGACATATTAAAAAACACAAATTTTAAAAGATGTAAAAATATTTGTACCAAAATAAGAATTGATGATGGAGATAAGACAAGCATAATCGATGTTGAACAAAAAATATTTCAATTTGAGGGGCATCGATTTTTAGCATTATTTGTTGAGAAAATTGGTGTTCAAGGAGATTGGGATGTTTATGTACAAGGATCAGAAATTGCCAAATATTTAGATTATGTTGATACCGATTGTGCTATTCGTGATCATGTTGATAAAGAAAATAAAATATCTTTTTTTAAATTTATTGAACTTTATTCCCCCATAAAAATGCCGGGCCAAAAAAATATAAAAAATAATTCAATTTTGATCAATTTATCAGGATTTTTTAATTTAATTCATTGTTCAAAAAAGCCATTTGCTTTAAAAATTAAAAAATGGTTGGATAATCAAGTTTTACCAGCTCTCATTAACAAGATGTCATTATCATTAGTGTTTCAGTTTAGTACTAAACTGGAACACTTAATATATATTTTTAATATTAAATACGATTCAAAAATAAAATATCCCTAGATCATATTTTTCTTTTTTTTTTGTTTAGCATTTTTATACATGGCCAAAATAATAAAACTTCTATCTTTGCACAAAAAGAAAATTCTCAATACAAAAAATTTTGAGGGTGCACAAAATAGTACTTTTTAAATTTATTTTTTAATAATAATTTTTTGCCAAATAAACTTTTATAAAACATTAATTGTTTAAAAATGAATTTATTAAAAATATCAATTCCGTTGTTTTGTATTCAAAATTGTGAAACAATTTTGTAATACTAAAACCACTAGTGTTTCTTTTATCTTTTTTGCTTCGCAAAAATAGATAAAGAAAAACGAGTGCTCGCTACGTTGTTTTGCATTCAAAAATCAAAGATTTTTGTAATGCTAAAACCACTAGTTGTTCTAGTATCATATTTTGCTTTGCAAAAAAGATACAGAACAACGCTGTGCTTCGGCCGAACAGCTCCTGCTAACGCAGTCGGGTTATCAATTCTTTCTGTGCCAATATCCAAAGTTAAAAAGGATTTGTAAAGTCGACAGCAAAGCTGACAGGAGGAGAACCTCCTCAGCTGAAGAAGAGCAGTGGCGAGTAACATTAATACATAACGTTTTTCAATAGGATCTGTAAAAATATCTTCAAACATTTTTTCGAGTTCGTCAACATATTTTTGTTTGGGATTTTCATATTTATATTTACAAGTACAACTAATATATTCCTCAGATGTTGGCAGTCTAAATGTTTTATTTTTTAAATCGTAAACACCATTTTTAAATGCAAATAAATATGGATTCATTGTATCAAGTTTTTCATAAATATTTTTTTTGCGACATAATGTAGCTAATGCTCTAATTATATTATCTTTTTTAGTTTCAGTACATATAAATTGTATTAATTTATACGAAGTACTGTCAATAGATTCTAATTTTGTTGTAAGATGTTCTAATATTATATTTAATTTTTTATCATTTTTGCATTCTTTAATTTGTTTTTGAATATCTTCTATTTTTTGGTTACATTCTATTTTTCTTTGGTCAGTATCATTTTTTACAATAGATAATATATGCGTATTAATTAATTCTCGAACAGTAAATAAATTTTTATCTTCTTCTTCATAAATATTGTATTTGTTTAATGTATACCAGTATTTATTTTTTTTATCATAAATAAATTTGTTTGGATATAGACAGAAAATCAAATCAGCAATTAATTTATCATTAATATATCCATTGTATATTTCATTAAGAATTGGTATGGCTTTATTAATATCAGAATCCGATGGTTTTTTCAATTTAGTTTTTTGTTGAATAATTCTATATTCTACTGGATCATCTTCCTTAGCATATTTTTTTAAAGTTCCGATAGTTAATTTACTTTTATGATTTTTATCAAATGATTTCCATAAATTTTCACATGCTTTTTTATCATATTTTTGAGATAATTTAGACCAATTATTAAATAATTCAAATGATCCACATTCGTTAAAAATAACAACACCTATTCGTAACCACGATTCTCTTTTATCACAACGTTCTAATTTTAAACAATTTAGATACATTTTTAATGTTTTATCCATATTATTTTTTGTATTTGGTTTAGTTTTAATATTAATGTTGTTGGAAATTGAAATGATAGGTGTTATTTTAGTTGTTTTATTTGTATTATTTAATTTTGAATATTTGCTGACGATTTCATTAAAAATAACATCAGGTAAAATTGCCGGTTCAGATGAATCCACAATTTTATAATAAGACGTATAATGACCATTTATTGAATCATAATTTGTATATTCTCCACTCATAACAAAACGGCCTGTATTATAAAGAACATCGATATCATAACCAAATAATTCTGGTTGTTGTGTTTTGTAATTGGTTAATTGTTTTTGTTGAATATTGTTTAATTTAAATAAATAATGAAATCCTCCATTTGGAGTCGTGCATGTTAATGTGCGTGGTAATACATTGATGGTTTCGGCACAGAACACCGAATAAGAAAATTTATTATTTTTACAATCAATATCAATACCTATGTAACCACCATGAAGTTCTCCCGTGAAAATATGCAATGCATTATGCTGATTATTAAAATTAGAATGATGTTTAATTAGATTTTTATTGTTGTCATATATTTTATCGCTGTATAATTGGCATTTCTTATTATTTTTTAATACAATATTGTGTGTTCGAACTGTTAATTTCATTGATTTCATCAATTCAAAATCATTTAATAGTTTTTTTGGCATTCTTACTATATATTATTATATATTTAGTTATATAGGTATTTATGTAGTTAGGGAATTATGACCATATATAAAAAATAATTCCAAATTAACAATAAATATAAAAAATGAAACGCCAAGACAATGTGACAGGTGTGACAACTAATATCCAAACTATCCAATAATTAAATAAAAAATAATTTATTAACATGTTCATTTATTATTAACTAAATGAACATGTTAATAATAAATAAATATTTTAACAACTTATTTATATAATCTAAACTTAAAAGTTATTACTACTTCATTTATTATTAACTAAATGAACATGTTAATAATAAATAAATATTTTAACAACTTATTTATATAATCTAAACTTAAAAGTTATTACGATTTCATTTTATTTAATAATAAATGAACATGTTAATAAATTATTTTTTATTTAATTATTGGATAGTTTGGATATTAGTTGTCACACCTGTCACATTGTCTTGGCTTTTCATTTTATAATAAATACATATAATGTTGAAATATAATATTGAAATATAATTGGTCAACAAATATAAAGTTGTATATAATTATTATTAATAACATAATACTAAGTTTATGTCGAAAAACATGAATGTAAAAATGGAACCAATTAATAAAAACAAAGCATTGTTAGAAGCTAAAATTAAATCCCTGATAAAAAATGGACGTAATGAAATAACAACAATTAATGAATTAAAAAAATTTCCCATTGGATCATTAATTTCTTATGAAAATAAATATGGTATTTATAAGACCGCTGGTTTTTTATGGAAAGTTTCCGATGATTATTTTATATATTTAAATTTAGATACGGATAAAAAAACTCGTGTCAGAATAAAAAATGTAAATAAAATGTGGGCAGGAGGAGTATATGATGTAAAAAATGATATTGTTAGTTTGATACCGACTGAAAAAAAGAAAACGTCAAAACCGGTAATAGTGGGTAATACTATTATTTATTATGCAAAAGATAATTATGATTATAATAGGTTTTTGTGTACTTCTAAATACAAATTGATGGAAAAATGGTATGAAACATTTGGTTAGAAAATGATATTAATAAAAAAAATATTAATAATTTTTGATTATTATTTTTTATGAATGAATTATGTATCAAAAATTTGATGAATGAATCATACATTAAATTTTTTATTTATTTATTTATGAGTAAAGTTTGGATATTCGCGCTGCGAATCTCCCAACTTAACCTGCTCCTTTGGAGACAAGGTAAATCATAAATCAATATTTTTCATTCATCAATGAATAAATCATAAATCAATATTTTTCATTCATCAATGAATAAATCATAAATCAATATTTTTCATTCATCAATGAATAAATCATAAATCAATATTTTTCATTCATCAATGAATAAATCATAAATCAATATTTCTATTGATTTATGATTAAATAGTACATCAATTTTTCATCGTTTCATTAAAGATATTGTATTTTCGATAGGATATCCTAATACCAAACCTGTAATTTGAGAATTTCTTTGGATCTCATTATTGCAATTATAATAAATAAATTTATATACTTTTATATGGATTTACTACCCTGATAATGTTTTAGGTATCGATGTTGATTATGATCACGGATCGTAATTATTTGTAATAAAATTGATTGATTTTGTAATAAAGTATAATTACTTATCATAACAATAATGACGGATTTTGATCTGAACAAATTTCTACAACAATATAAACCAAAAAGTTTGACCAAATATTTAACGCCATATATGCACCATCAAAAGCTAAAAAAATATCAATTATTGAAAAACCATAACAAATCCGAATTGATTCCAACAAAAACATATATTAAATATATTAATATAGATGATGCTGACGATGGTAAATTTAAAGTGGAACATATTAAATCAGGCGGAATATTGATTGGATGCGGAAAAATGATTAATAATAAATTTGTAGAGTCGAAGAATCCCGGTGAATGGCGATATATGATGCTTAAGTTTGATCCATCACCTATTAGAAATGATAAAGGTAATATTATTAAGAAAAGATATAATCCGCGTATATTTTATATATGTGTGTCCAAATATTATATATTTTATAGAATATTTGTGAATGATTTTAGAATTTTATTGGAAAAGGAAAAAGATAAAATTGATGTAGAACTTAAAGATAGACGCGGTAATATCATATAATGAGTAAAAGTACAAAAAAATATTTAAATAAACCAAGCACATCTACTATTATCAAAAAATTAATAATAATTATGTCAAAAATTTATGATGCATACGAAGATGATAAAAAAGTAATACTTAATCATCCAAAAATGTTAGAATATTTGTTTGGTGGACCAATAATTAAACGTGATAATTTGATTGATGCTATTAAAGTGACTCCAGACATATGCGTTCCAATAATATTGTCAAAGAATCAAGCCCAGGAAATCGAATTGTGGTTTATTTCGGCATTAAATTCAATGGAACAATACGGAAAATTATTTGTTAATTATTACAAAATAATAAAAAAATATACTGCAGAAAAAGGATCTAAAATAAATTTTAATAAACAAATTCCATCAACCGGTTTAATTATATCATCCAATATAAATAAAATTATGGATATACTATATAAATTAAATATATGTTATGTTATAGATTGGTCATTTAAAAATGAAGATGAATATGTTAATGCAGCATTAGCGAAACCGTATTATTTTGGTATGCGTATTAAAATTGATTTTTTAGGATGTATTTTTATAAAAACACAAGAATATTTAACAAATAAAATGGTACTATTTGCCATTATATATGATTATAATTCAAAACAATTTGACAAGGACGATCATTTGAAGCAATATTATTTGCGTCAAATGAATATTCATTTATTGCGTCTAAATAGTAAATTAGATTTGGTATCAGAAATCAAAAAATTTATTCGTAAAATAAAAAAAAGTAAAACTTATGTATTGTCGAATGGATTGGCAACACCAATTGGACTTGATGTTGGTGACGAATTAAAATTATTTTATCAAAATTACGATTATAATCATACTATTTACATGAAATATTATGACAAAAAAAAATATGATAATATAGACATACCCGATGAACCAATAGATATGGATATGTATAGTGATAAACCATGTGATGAATCTGTGGAAATAAACCAGGATTTATTTAAAAAAATAATTGGTTCAAAATATATTTTTACACATTAAGAATAATTTTTAATATTATCATAAAATAATGATCCTGTATATATTATTTATACTTCAATAATTTTGATGGTATTCTTTTTGGTGAAATTATTAACATAACTGTACTCATTTTTTTGATCAATATTTTTTTTGATGATGTTAATTATGTACTCGGATTGATTTTTTAATTCTTCTAAATGACTGATAATAATAACATGTTCAAATTGATTTTTAATGTATGTCATAATATTATCAATATTTGATAAATTTTCTGTGTCCAGACAACTCCATCCTTCGTCAATAATAAAAAAATTTGGTTTTGCCGATTTAGATATATCACATAATACCATCCTAATTGCTAAACCTATGATAAATTTCTCAAAACCTGATGTCAAATTAGCATCGTACGATTTTTTATTATGGTAATGTATATGAATATCTATCGCATTTATTGCTATTTGGGTTGCTTTGGATGTTTTATCGCAATAAATGAATTCAATATCAAAATTAACCATATTATGTAAAGTTTGGTTAACTTTCGCTTCTAATTCGGGTAACATAGTTTTTAAAATTTCGTAAGGAATACCGTTATTATTCATCATTTGGCAATATAAATTATAAATGTTCTTTTTATTTTCTGCGTTGTCCAATTCTATATTTAATCTTTGGTATTCTTTTAGTATATTTTTTTGATATGATAATTTAATTTTGTTGTTACTAATTTGATGATTTATATTATTTAAATTTGTTTTGAGTTCATTCTTGTGTTCCAACATTATATTGTATTTATTTTTTCTCATACCATAATCCATAAATGATAGTTTGAATATTTCCAATAAATTTAAATGGACTTCATAATTTTTACTATTATTTAATAAGTTGTTAGTTTCTTCAATTAATTTTTTAAGATTTTTTATTTTCTTTTTGTTTTCTATTTTTTTGGATTCTAACTTTTTAATTTTAGTTTTAATATTATGAACTTCTATTTTTATTTTTTCATTTGTGCGAATATGTTTTTGATATAGTTCCATGTTATCTATTAAATCACAAATCGTGGAAAGTTTTTCTGTCAATGTTTCTTTTTGTGTAGTTAGTAATTTTATTTGATTCTTGATTTCGGCTAAATTATATGTTTTGTTTGTTAATATGCGTGTTGTTTCTATTTTCCAATTATTATATTTATTTAACCATTCGTTTTGTAAGTTTAATGCTAAATTAATATTTTTTGTATTATTACACAAATCGATGTAATTAATTGTTTTATTAATATGTTTTGCAAATTCTTCTTTCATATTGAGTTGTTCTGTTAGAATGTCACGCTGGTTTTGACTAATTTTTTTATTGGTTGTGCAACCAATAGAATCTATTTTTTTATTCAATTTGATTATTGTTTTATCAATAGCTAATATTTTTGATTTGGTATTGTTCTTATTTTTCATTAAAGTGCCCAAATCGATTTTTTCCCCATCAATTGGAATATTTATTATTTTATTGTATAACTCGTGTATTTCTTCATTGTATTTAGAAATGATATTATCACATGATTTTTCCTTTTTTAAATCCGAAATTGATTTTGTATATGTTAATATCTGTTCTGTTATTTTTTTGGAATTAGTATTTTTTATTTTTGTTTTCAAATCATTAATTGTATTAATGATGTCCTGTTCTGAATTCAAAATATAAATTGATAAATCATGATATTTTACTAATTCTGGCATTTTAATTTTAGTAGAACTTATTTCGATTATTTCCAATAAGTTATTTGTGCGTTGTTTTTCAATGATAAACGTATTAGAATTATTATTTAATTCTTTGATTTGTCGTTTGGTATCTTTAATTGGAATTCTATCAATTTCTTTTTTTAATGATTTAATATTAGCATTTAAAGTTTTTAATTTATCATTTGCATATTTATAACATTCGTCAAACACATCAAGTTTTAATATTTCATATAAATATTCTTTTTTTTTTTGGTTTGTCTTTTTCATAAAATTACCATGATTTTCTTGATCTTGTGTGCAAATATAACTTGTTAAATAATCATCATAATTTCCAATTAATTCAATAATATTTTTATTAGTTTGATGTTTTCCGAGTCCATTTAAATTTTTTTGTTTACCATTTTTTTTTATTTGAATAAAATTTATTGTGAGATCCATACGAATATCATTTTTTCCTCTGGTTGCTGTTCTTTCAATTAAATATTTATTTTCGCCGATACTAAATAACAAAGAACATGACATACTTTTCTCATTTTTGTTCATAATACTACGCGCAATACCTCTACTACTTTTTTCAAATAAACAATATAAAATGATATCCAAAATGGATGATTTTCCATGATGATTTGGTGCAACAATACCAATTATTTGATTGTGTTCGTATTGCGCCAGATTTATAATATTGTTTTTTCCATAAGAAAATATATTGCTAAATTTTAGTTCGTGAAATTTCCAATATTGGCCACCTGCATAAGAATCTAAATCGGTATTGTTTATAATTTTATTGTAGACTTGTTTGTGTAATTTATAAATTTTTTTACGATTTATATTGTTAGAAATATATTTTTCCAGATAAGATTTGATAAACTTATTGTGATTAGTTCCTGCCGATACTGGATTTGAGTTTGATAGTGATGTAATTGCTATTGTTGATTTATTTTCTTTAATAATTTCGCATACACCATATTTTTCTTCGATTTTGCCTTCTATTTGTTGAAATTGGATTTGTGAAGTGTTATCCAATATGAATCTAATTCTTGGTTTTTTTGGAATTATTTTGTCCATAATTTTTCCATTTACCACATTAATTGTACAATATCCATAATCATTTGGTATTTCTAATAAATGGGATTTACTAGTCAGCAAATCCCATTTTAATATACCGTGATTATTGAGTGTTTCACCATGACATTGTTGTATTAATGATCCTGCGTATGCCATTGTTTTTTGGTCATTCGTGTATTGAAATTTATGAATATCACCAAAGAACCCGTAGTTGTATCCTCTAAAATCTTTGCTTCGAAATCTATTACTTTTCATTTCATATCCAGTATCTGTTTTGGAACCTCTTATTGGCCCGTGATACAAAGCTATTTTGTATTTATTTTTTTGTTTTATTTTTTTATACATTTTTGATGTTATATTTTCGGATAGTAATGGGTCTTCCGTAAACATATCCGTTAATCCAAAAATAATATTTTGATATTGATAAAAGCCAGTTTTTTTGAGATAATAAATATTTTCCAAATCCATTCCGCTATTTATGATAGGCGTTAGTGCATCCAATCTATTTTGGTTTGATACTATGCAATCATGATTACCAGCTATCAGAATTACTGGTAATATATTAGAAAGATTTTTTAACAACTGGTATGCCATTTTATATGCATCTGGACTTAATTCTGTTTTTGTATGCATAATGTCTCCCGTTAATACTATTAATGATTGATTTTCTTTATTTTTGCATTCTGTTTTTATTTTTTCATATGTCCTTTTGAATACTTCTGCATATTCTTCGTGGCGTTTTATGTTTCGAATGTGTGTATCTGATATATGATACACATATTTTATTTCAGTCGAATCATCATTGATTAATTTTATTAATTTGTATTGAGTCATTTTTGGTTTTTTATTTTCCTTTTTTTGGTTCTCACAACTAATAAATTATTTTCAATTTTATTTTTTATCAATAGCGTGCCTTTTTTCTCTTTCGTTATTTTTATCATTAGTGTGTCCTTTTATTATCTCTACATTTGCCTTTTTATTTTTTCCGTTATTTTTTATCATTAGTGTGTCCTTTTATTATCTCTACATTTGCCTTTTTATTTCTTTCGTTATTTTTTATCATTAGTGTGTCCTTTTATTATCTCTACATTTGCCTTTATGAATGTTTTTTATTCACTATTTTTCCCGAATTCATGTGACTAAATTTTTAATTCATCTAAATTTTCTTTTATATCATTTCTTCTCGCCAGTTTCTGATTTTTGTACTTTTCGATAATCCACATTTCTAAATTTTCTTATATTTTATTTTTTCAAGTAGGTGTTTCGCCCAGCCTATATCAGTATACGACTTTTTATATTTTTTACTTACATGTCTCGTTAGTATATCCTTTTTTTGGGTAGTGATATTATTTTTGATTTTTTTCGTATACAGTGATTATTTTATTTAATTGTTTATTCATTTCATCTAAATGTTTATTTTTTTCTTTTAAATTTTCGTTTGTGTGTTTTAGTTTAATGTATTTATCATGTTAAGGCAATAATCTAAATCATGTATCTCATTTAACACATTGTGTTCTGTCCTATTTTCTTCTTTAGTTTTATTTTTTTCGGTAATTTTTAAATTTACCAACATGTTCATACTTTTGAAATTCTTTTTTAGTTGAGTTTCGACTTCTACATTCGCCAATGTTTCCCATATTCCCAGTACATTGAATTTATTGTAAAATTTTCTATGTTCATCCAAATCTCGTTGGCTCATTTTTCTTGTTTCTCCAAATTTTATTACATCTTCTTCTTTTTTGATACCGTTTATTATTACAATGTGTTTACCAACATAAGCAAAATATATTACCGGACGATTATCGTAGTTACTCAATATATGATCTTCGTAGAAACTTTTATTTAATTTTTCAATATCAGATTCTTTCGATGGCATCGTATATGTTCCAGTCGCAAATAGTGTAGGCAAAATATCTTTGGTTATTGTTCTCCATAATTTTATTGCTTCGGTTTTTTACTCCTTGATACAAGTTGAAAAAATCCGCTATCATCAATAAAAATGGTTTTGGATCCATTTTTTATGTGGCGTGCTTTCCATGCCACATATCAGCAAACGACTTTTTGTATTCTTCACTTACATGTCGTTTAAGAGCACCTTTTGTATCTGTATATTCTAATATTGTCGCTATATCTTTTCCTTTGTACCAATAATCTCCTTTCTTATCTTTTATCACTAACACATCTGCCTCATCATATTTAAATACTTTGGACATCATGTCGTCGTTTGTTACTATTTTTGTATCATTATCTATTATTTTTTCTATCATCCTTTTTGGTCTTGCTTGCTCTTTTTCTTCATCACTATCATCAAATATTTTCTTCATCACTATCATCAAATATTTTCTTCATCACTATCATCAAATATTTTCTTCATCACTATCATCAAATATTTTCTTCTTTGTTCGTCTTTCTTTGT
>Ga0335394_10004673_pt1 | contig 15576 bp, 11 predicted proteins | sample MAT03_FD_205741 | JGI IMG/M metagenome (GOLD analysis project Ga0335394, IMG submission 205741) | Freshwater microbial communities from Lake Fryxell liftoff mats and glacier meltwater in Antarctica - MAT-03 (spades assembly) (version 2) ...
TCGGCGCGAAAGTGATTGGAGCTTTTGACGACGATGATTTTCATCGCCTCGGGCTCAATGCCCACCATGCGAAACAGCTCGCGGTCCAGCATTTGCATTTGACCGCTGGCGACCGCCACCAGGATGCCGTCAAGCTCCAGGCAGGCGCAGGGACCAAGTTGCGCGGTATGCCCCGTCATCATCTGGCCTTTGAGCGTGACGACCCCGTTGCCGACCGCGCGCACCTTGAACTGGTTGGATACCGGCGGGTCACTGGCTTGGCCGGTAAACGTGGGCACTGCGGTTCCCAGCGTGATCGAAATGGTCGCCCCCACCCCAGCAGCGGCAGCGGCCTGTGCAGCTTGCGGATCGAACATCAGTCCCAGGGCAATCTGGCCAGGAAATTTTTTCCCCGCGCCTTGCTGCAAAAGTGCATGCAGCAGGCCAGTGGTGTTGCTGTCCCCGCCGGCCCCAGGATTGTCTTGCGTATCGGCGATAAGCAGTGGCTTGTGCGCCTGGCGAGCCCGCGCCAGCGATTGCGCCACCGCATCGTGGGCAGACAGGAATTCGAGTTTCCACTGTGTCGGTTCGGCCACCAGGGCAAACAGACGGTCCACCGCCTCTGACGCATGCTCACCATGCGCCCAGACCATGGGCCCGCACTCGTCAAAATCGGACGCCGGAAAAGCCATGCAAAAACTCAGGCAGGTGCCGAAATGTTTGTCCAACTCCGGCAAGGCGTCGTAAAGGGTTGCGGCAGGCTGCATCCAGGTGCTCTGTGCGTTCAGCGGAATCAGAAACGGCAGACGCCGGTAGCGCAGTGGCTCCTTACGGCCCAGCTTGATGCGGCGTGCCAGTAATTGCGCCGCCAGCTCGCCGGTCGCTGCCATGTCAATGTGGGGGTAGGTCCGGTAGGACACCAGCGCATCGGCCTGCCCCAGCATGCGGTGCGTCACGTTCGCATGCAGGTCCAGGCTGGCCACGATGGGAATGTCCTTGCCCACCACCTGGCGGATGCGCGTGATCAGTTCGCCTTCGGTGTCATCCACATGCTCGGCCACGCCAGCGCCATGCAGGTCCAGGTAGACCGCGTCAAAACCGCCCTTGTTCACGTCCGCTAGGACGGACGCGCTCATGCGCTCAAACGCGTCCTGCGTCACATAGGACGACGGCGATGCACCGCACCAGCTGCTGGGCAGGAGCTGCCAGCCCCTGGTTTTTGCGGCGTCAATGAAGCCGCCTACGGGAAGATTGACGCCGGTGAGCTTGTCCAGCATGTCCTGGCCATGAACAAAGGCAGGAAAATCATCGCCCCGGTTGAACGCGGCCCAGTCGGCCTTGGTGGGCGCAAACGTATTGGTTTCATGCTGGTAACCAGCGATCAGAATGTTCAAGACAGGCCTTTGGAGCTGTAGCAGGCTGCCGCGCCCTTTAGCCAATCTCTTTGGGCGCGGCGGCAAAAAGTTTGCGCGTGTAATCGTGCTGCGGATGGGCATACAGCTGGGCAGTTGCGGCCTCTTCGACCATGCGGCCCTGGTGCATGACGATGACACGGTCGCACAACTGGGCCGCCACACGCAGATCGTGGGTGATGAAGATGAGGCCCAGGCCTAGCTCGGCCTGCACCGCGCGCAGCAAATCCAGAATCTGCGCCTGGACGCTGACGTCCAGCGCACTGACCGCTTCGTCGGCCACCAGCACCTCTGGCCTGCAAGCCAGCGCGCGGGCAATCGCCAGACGCTGGCGTTGCCCACCGGAAAACTGACTCGGGTAACGCTGCAGCGCATCGCGCGGCAACTTGACCTTGTCCATCAACTGCCCGGCGAGTGCCAGAGCGTCGGCCGGGCTGGCCCCAAAATTCATCGCGCCTTCCATGATGCTGTCGCCCACCTTGCGGCGCGGGTTCAGTGAACGGTTGGGGTCCTGAAATACCACCTGGATGCGCGAGCGAAGCGGACGCAGGCGGTTTTCGCCCAGTGCGGCAATGTCGTCGGCACCCCAGAAAATCTGCCCGGCTGTCGGCTCGATCAGCCGCATCATGCAGCGCGCCAGCGTTGATTTGCCACTGCCCGACTCGCCCACAATCCCCACGGTTTCACCCGCATGTACCTGTAGCGCAGCATCCTGTAGCGCGTAGGTGTGGCGCGCGCGTCCGAGCCAGTCGCGCGAGGTGTAGGTTTTATCCACTGCGAGCGCGCGCGCACGCGGCTCGCCCACCGGTGCCGGTCGCGCCGGCGGCGGCGTCATGCCGGGCACCGCCGCCAGCAGCATGCGGGTGTAGGCCGCTTCGGGGCTGCGCAGCACCTGGGCGGCTAGCCCCTGTTCTACCGCGCGGCCCTGGTGCATCACCAGCACCTCATCGGCAATCTCGGCCACCACACCCATGTCATGGGTGATGAACAGCACCGCGCAACCCTGCTCGCGCTGCAGCTCGTCGATCAGGCGCAGGATTTCCTTTTGGGTAGTGACATCGAGCGCTGTGGTCGGTTCATCGCAGATCAGCAGGGCAGGCTTGAGGATGGCGGCCATTGCAATCACAATGCGCTGGCGCTGCCCGCCAGAGAGCTGGTGCGGAAAACTCCGCACCATGCGCGCAGGCTCTGGCAGCTTCACCCGGTCCAGGATGGCCAGCACCTCGCGTCTGCGTCTGGCGCCATCCCAGTCGGTGTGCGTGGTGAGCAGCTCGTCAATCTGGTCGCCGCAGCTCATGACCGGGTTCAGCGCCGTCATCGGCTCCTGGAACACCATGCCCATGGACACACCGCGCAGGGCGCGCAAGCGGGCGGCACTGGCCTGCAGCAGTTCTGCCCCACACAGCTGCACCGAGCCGCCCGCCACACGCAGTTCCTTGGCCAGCAACCCCATCACAGCCGTGGCCATGACCGATTTGCCCGAGCCCGACTCGCCGACCACACACAGGGTCTGGCCAGGCGCTATCGCCAGCGACACGTCCTCCACCGCATAAGCGCGGTCCGCGCCAGGCGGCAGGGCCACGCTGAGCCGGTCAATACGCAGCACGGTCATGGTTTATCTTTTGGCAAACTTCGGGTCCAGGGTGTCGCGCAGCCCATCACCAAGCAGGTTGATCGCCAGCACCGTCGGCACCAGAAACATGGCAGGAAACAGCACATTGCCGGGGTGCTGGCTGAACTGCACGCGACCTTCGGCCATGATGTTGCCCCAGGTGGGAATGTCGGACGGCAGGCCGAGCCCAAGAAAGCTCAAGACCGCCTCGGTCAGCACGGCGCTGGCGGCTACAAAAGTGCCCTGAACAATCATTGGTGCCATCGCGTTGGGCAGGATATGGCGCCACAGGATCATGGGTGTGGGCGTGGCCAGCGCCCGGGCGGCCTCTACAAACGGTTCTTCACGCAAGGTCAGCACCAGCGAGCGCACCAGCCGCGTAACACGCGGTACCTCGGGTATCGCAATCGCGACCACCACCGTCCAGAGTTGCGCCCCCAAAGCCGCCACCAGGGCAATCGCCAGCAGGATGGACGGTATGGCCATGAGCCCGTCCATGAAGCGCATCAACACCGCATCGGCGGCCCTGAAGTAACCTGCCACCATGCCGAGAAAAGCGCCCAAACCCATGGCCAGCAGCGCGGTGGTCAGGCCGATCAGCAGCGAAATTCGGGTGCCGTAGAGCACCCGGCTGTAGATGTCGCGGCCAAAGCTGTCGCTGCCAAACCAGAAGGTGTGATCGACACTGTTGCCACCCGTCAGCGCAAAACTGCCGCGCACACCGGTGGCGTTGTTGATGTGGGCAGAATCCATCGCGGCCGGATTCAGCGTGCCCAAAAAGGGTGCCAGCAATGCCAGCAGCACCAGCACGCCCAACACCCCCGCGCCCAACCGCACGGTGGTGTTTTGTGCCAGCTTGTGCAGTGTGCCCATGTCAGTAACGGATACGCGGGTCGAGCAGAAGGTAAGAGATGTCAACCAGCAGGTTGACGGCAACATAGGACACGCTGAACAGGAGCACCACACCCTGAATCACCGGAAAATCGCGGTTCAGCACGGCATCGACGGTAAGCGAGCCGAGGCCCGGAATCGCATACACCGTCTCGGTCACCACCACACCGCCAATCAGCAGCGCCACCCCGATGCCGATGACCGTCACGATCGGTACCGCCGCATTGGCCAGGGCGTGGCGCAGCAGCACGGCGGTCTCGGAAACACCTTTTGCCCGGGCCGTGCGCACGTAATCTTCTGTCAGGGCTTCGGAGACACTGGCCCGCGTCACCCTTGCGATGAGCGCTACATAAATAGTAGCAAGCGTGCACCAGGGCAAGACCAGCTGCTGCAGCCAGGGCCAGACGCCCTGGGACAGACGCCGATAACCCTGCACGGGAAAAATATCGAGCTGAATCGCGAACAGCCAGATCAGCGCATAACCGGTGACAAACACCGGCACCGAAAACCCGGCCACCGAAAACGCGCTCAGGAAGCGGTCCAGCCAGCCCCCCATGCGCCACGCGGCCAGCGCACCCAGCGGCACAGCAATCAGCACCGACAGGGTGATGGTGCCCACAGCCAGCGACAGGGTGGGTTCTATGCGCTGCAGGACAAGATCGATCACCGGCTTGTTCAGATAGTAGGAATAGCCCAGATCGCCCTGCAACACGTTGCCGATCCAGATGCCAAACTGGACCAGCACGGATTTTGTCAGCCCCAGCTGCTCGCGAATACGCACCAGGTCTTCACCCGTGGCGTTGTCGCCCGCAATCACTGCCGCCGGATCGCCAGGCGTCAGCCGCAGGATCAGGAAAACAATGATGGCAACCACCAGCAACACCGGAAGCGTCGCCAGCAGGCGTTGGGCAAGAAAGCGCAGCATGGTGGGTCAGCCCTGCCGCATCAGGCAGGCCTGAGGCGGGCCGTGGTGATCAGTCTTTCCTCACGTTCCAGTACACCTGCGCCCCGGCGGGCAACAGACCGGTGATATTCTTGCGCGCTGCAGCCGGGTTGTTGTACTGGCCGAGTGGCACATGGCTTGCGGTTTCCATGGCGCGCACCTGGATCTGCTCGGCGATCTTCTTTTTGTCGGCGTCACTGGAAGCCTGCGCAAACTTGACCTTCAAATCGTCAATCTGCTTGTCGTCCTGCCAGCCGAACCAGCCCTTGTCGCCGGTGGTGTTCATCATCGCCATGGTCAGCGGGTTCAGAATGTCTCCGGCCGTCCACGCTGTCATGAAAGCGTTCCAGCCGCCGTCCTTGGGAGCGTCTTTCTTCGCCCGACGCGCGACCAGCGTCGCCCAGTCCATCTGCTGCATATCGACCTTGAAGCCTGCGGCTTCGAGCTGCTGCTTGGCCACCAGCGGCAGCTTGGCAATCGCAGCCAGGTCGGTAGGCCGCATCAGCAGCACAGGCGTGCCGTCATAACCTGCCTCCTTGAGCATTTGCGCCGCTTTTTGCGGATTGGCCATGCCGGTGTAGGCCCCGGTTTTGTCGCTGGCAAACGGCGTGCCGCAGGGGTACATGCTGCGGCAATACTTGAAAAGCCCGGGCGTCCCGACCTGGGTTTTCAGGTGCGCTTCCTGTCCCAGGGCGATCATCGCCGCCTGGCGGATTCTCACGTCGTTGAACGGGGCGTGCAGGTGATTGAAGCGGAAGATGTACTGTGAGCCGGCAGGCGTCACGTCAAGGATATTGATGTCTTTCTGGGCCTTCAGCGATGAATACTGCTCGAACGCCGGTTGCTCGACAATGTCCACCTCACCGGCCACCAGCGCATTGAACTGGGTCTGCGGGTCGCGGATGATGACCCACTCGACGCGATCGACATTCACCACTTTGCCGCCGGTGGTGCCGTTGGCGGGCTCGCTTCGCGGCTTGTATTTTTCGTTTTTGGTGTAGAGGACCCGCTCGCCCGGCTTGAAGTCCGCCGGGTTGAACTTGTAGGGGCCGGAACCAATATGCTCCTTGATCTGTTCGGTGCCGGGCGTCGCCGCAATGCGGGCCGGCATGATGAAAGGGACGTTGGAGGAAGGTTTGCCCAAGGCTTCGAGCATCACGCCAAAGGGCGTCTTGAGCTTGATATTGAAAGTTTTGGCGTTGGGCGTTTCCCAGCTGTCCACGCTTTTCAGCAGAAAGCCGCCAAAGCTGTCGCGGCTGGCCCAGCGTTTGAGCGACGCCACCACGTCCTCGCTGGTCACCGGCTTGCCATCATGAAACTCCAGACCATCCCGCAACACGAAGCTCCATACCAGTTTGTCTTTGCTGAGGCTCCAGGTGTCCACCATCTGCGGCTTGACCTTGCCCTCCAGGTCGGTACCAAACAGCGTGTCGTAGATCATGTAGCCGTGGTTGCGAGTGACAAACGCCGTGGTCCAGATCGGGTCCAGGATGGTGATGTTCGCGTGCGGGACCACCTTCAAGGTCTTGGCTTGCGCCTGGGCCACATGCGGCAGCAGCCCAAGCGCCAGCGCCAGGGAAGCGGCCCACAGAGAGGGAAAGTGATTTTTCATGACTGATTTTCCTGACCTACTAGGGTTGTGAAGGGCGAACTGGAACCAGAAAACTACTTTGTAATGTAACCACAGTTGCGATGCAATATTCAAGCCACCCGCAAATACAGCGGGAAAACCAGCAGAAAATTCGCAGCTTCTCAGATCACGCCCATCCAGCAGGCGCGCTGAATCGCAGACATCTTGTTGTCCACCCTGAGTTTGGCCATGGCATTGGCCATGTGGTAGTTGACGGTGCGCTCGGTGCACAACAGGCGTTCAGCGGTCTGGCGCGCCGTCAGGCCCTCGAAGGCAAGCGACAGACATTCGGTTTCGCGCGGGCTCAGGGGGTTGCTGGCAGCGGCCATGGTGCGCTTGAACAGCGGCCAGATATTGAGGGCCGACCAGACCAGGGCGGCCGCTTCGGCGCGGTCGTGAAACTGGCGCGGGCTGAGCATGAAACATTCGAAAGCGCGGCCCGAAGGCAAGGGAAACTCGACCCGCACCACACTTTGAAACCCATGGGCAAGCCAGAGCAGTCGCCAGCGGCCGCCGCTGGTGGCATCTGAGTTGGCAATGTGCTGCCATGCCACCAACGGTGCGTCTGACGCCCGCCACGGCGCGCCGAAATCCCGGCTTTCGGCCAGCGCCAGCGCGGCATCCAGAAAGCGCGGCGGATGAACGGCCGCCAGGACACGGTCTTGCCGCTGCCCGAAAGGATCGGGCCCCAGAACCACCAGCGCTTCGACCGCATAGTCCCGCAGGGCAGATATCCAGTCCGCCATCATGCTGTCGAGGCTGACACTGTCAAAGTTAACAGGTAATGGCATATTCAGTTTTTCGCTGGAACTGTGACAATGTGCCGAGATATGTTCCAAGATTTATTCATGACCTCAGGCGTGTCCGCAAGACTGAAACGAATGATGATCGCCATCTGTCGCTATTCAGGGCTGTCGGGCAAGCTGTCTGTGCGAATCAAGGCTGAGATTCACGAGCAGCTGGTGCTTATTTTGCACCCTTCGCCCTGGCGCCTGCGCTGGCTGGGCCTGTTCACACTCTTCGGCCACCCCCTGTTCGGCTGGATCTGGGGCCACTGGCTGCCACAACCCTATGAACATCCCGGTCTGCGCACCGTAATGGGCGCTCTTGGTCTGCTGCTGATCTCTGAAAGCATCGCCAATGATCCTTCCAGCAAACTCTCTGCCCGGGTGTTCACCGTGGTTGTATGGTTTCAGTTGCCGCTGTTTTTCAGCTGGATGTATCTCTGCAACAGCGGCAACACGGTCTGGCTCGCCAGCTTTTGCGCGATGATACTAATTTATTACCACCTGACAGACTGGCGGGTCGCCACGCTGGGTACCATTTCCGGGATGTTGCTGGCCCTGGCCCTGTTTCATTTGTTCGGACCAGCGGTCGCGCCCATGGACAACCAGCAATCTGCCATCAATGCGGTGGTGATAGCTTTCTGCTGGTCCAGCGCCGTGCTTTTAGGTCTGTCGTCCGCCAACCTGCGGCGCGAGCACTTGCAGCACACGCTGACAACCATGGGCATCATGGCGCACGAATTGCGGACGCCCCTGGCCACCATCTCTCTGATCGGCGACGCTGTGCGAAACGAGGCCGGAAAGGTCAAGGAAGCTGACGGCACTCAGCGGCTTGACCAACTGGTGATCCGGCTGCATGGGCTGGTGCGGAACATGAACCAGCAAATCGACAGCCAGATTGCCAATGCCAGCCTGCTGCGCCTGCCGACCCACACGGAAACCGTGTCGGCGGCCGCGCTGCTACGCACCGTGGTCAAGGACTATCCCTATCGCAATTCGCGCGAACGCGAAAGCGTGACGCTGGTGCTGCGCAAAGACTTCTCCTTCGAGTCGTCCTACCGGCTGTTCGCCCAAGTCATCAACAATCTGTTGAAAAACGCCTTCCGATCCCTGGCTGCGGCCAGTTCGGCACCCAAACCAGGTGATCTGCGAATTGAAGTTGGCGTGCTCAACGGCTTCGGACGTATCGTCATCAGCGATCAGGGTGTCGGTATCGCACCGGACTTACAGACCCGCATCTTCGAGCCATTTTTCTCCACAGATCACGGCACGGGCCACGGCCTGGGCCTGGCTTTTTGCCAGCAGGTTGTCCATGGCGCCGGCGGCACGATCCGCGTCAAGTCGGAACCTGGCCGCGGGGCCATTTTCATTATTGAGTTTGCGCTGTTCAGTTAACCCCACCACCTACGCCCCATGAGCTTTCCACTGTTCCATCGCCCCGGGGCCATTGTTTTCCTCGATGACGATTCCGACTATCTTGAAATGCTTGCTTTGGTGTTGCCGCAGAAATGGCACGTCAAGCTCTACCTCCGACCTCAGGTCTGCATCAACCAGTTGCAACAGGAGCCCCCCCTGTGGGAGTCGGATGCCTGGGCGCAGCAGGAGATCATTGCGAACTGGCGATCAGGCAGTCCGCTGATTCCGCAAATACTGCAGTACTGGGCCTCGCAGGACAAACGCTACGGCCTGAGCCAGGTCTGTGTCTTCGACTACGCCATGCCCGGCATGGACGGCCTGCAGGCCCTGTCAGAGCTGACGGACTGGCCAGGCGGGCGAGTGTTGCTGACAGGGCAGGCCGATGAACATGTCGCGGTCAGTGCGTTCAATCGCGGACTGATTGACCAGTTCATCGCCAAACAGACACCCGACATTTCGCAACACCTGATCGCGGTGGTGCAGCGCATGCTGGACCAGCCCCAGCTTCGGCACTCGCAGATCTGGCGGGCCGCGCTGACACAACCGCAGCACGCCCTGCTCCAGGTTCCGTCGGTGGCCCGGCAGCTCACCGGCATGGCCAGCACCCACTGGGTCGAGCACGTGGTGATCGGGCAACCCTTCGGCATCCTGGGCATGGACGCGGATGGTCTCGTCAGCTGGCTGCAGCTGGAGCCGGCCGCTGGCCTGGCCGAACTGGCCGAACTGGCGGAATCGCAAGGCGTCGATGCGGAGGCGGCAACCGGCATCCGGCAAGGGCGTCATCTGGTGGACCTGGAGCTTCAGCAAGCATTGGGGCAATCCCGCCCGCCAAGGCTCCTGCCCGCGTTCTCCATCGGCCACGAGGGGTCGATGCTGGCCGCCCTGTTTCCCCTTGAGCTGGCGGCCAGCGCGCGGGGATGGACCGGCTACCGCCGCTGGCTGAAAAAAAATGGGCTCCGAACGGTGCAGGACTGAAAAGCCTGCGCCGTTTTTGTCAACGGCTGGCTGCTTCCGCAGCGCGGGCGCGCCTGGCGATCGGCCAGTCCCAGGGCTTGACCAGCGGCGCTACCTCGCCCGCCACCGCCTCCACGTGGCACAGCTCAGCTTCCGTCAGCGCCGCATGCAGTGTCAGCCGCACCATCGCGCGGTTGCGGCTGGTGGCGGGAGCACAGAAGACCGCGCCGAAGACGCCGCGTTCTTCCAGATGATCGCGCAGCACCATGGTGTCGGGCTCGGTGCCGGCCTCCAGCGAAATGATCTGCTCCGTTCCCTGGTGAATCGGATAACCCAGGTCGGAGAAGCTGGTGCGCAGGCGCCGGGTATGGGCGCGCAGGCGGAGCCGCTGTTCATCTCGCTGGTCAACCACGGAAAGGGTCGCATCCAGACCGGCAATCTCGTGTGGCAGCAGACAGGAACTGAAGATGTTGGGGTAGCTCGAACTCAGGATGTAATAGCGCAACTCTGCGGGCGCAGTAAAGAAACCGCCCCGTCCGGCAAAGGACTTGGCCAGGCTGGCCGTGATGAAATGGACCCGCTCACTCAGTCCGAGCGCCGCGCACAAACCCCTTCCGCCGGGACCGTGCGTGCCCAAGGAATGCGACTCGTCCACCACCAGCATGCAGCCGTGGCGTTCGGCAACTTCCACCATCTCGCGCAGCGGGCATAAGGCGCCGGTGGTGCTGTAGACCGAGTCAACGACCACCACGCCAGGGCCGTGGCGCGCGAGCACGCGGTCCAGGTGCGCCGGGTCGTTGTGGCGAAACGGGTGCGCGGGTGCCCGCGCGGCGTGGGCGCCTTCCCACAACGACGTATGGGCTAGCGTATCCAGGTAGACCGGCGTTTGCGCATCGGCAATCGACTGCAGCAATCCGACATTCGCGGCGTAACCGGACTGGCAAACAAACCCATCCTCTTTGCCGATCCATGCTGCCAGAGACTTTTCAAGGACACGAGCAGGATGGTCACCATGCACAAAAACGCCGGATTGGATCACGAACTCGCGGTCATGGCGCAGGGCAGCGACCTGGGCGCCAACAATGTCAGGGTGGCCAGTCACGCTGAGATAGTCGTTGCCATCCAGGCGCACGGCGTCGCGACCAGGGGGTCTGCCATGCAAAATAAATCTTCCCCCCACTTGCTGTTCCCAGCGCGGCGTGAACTCACGGGCAATACGTTGCCGCAAATGTTCGGAAAGTCCGGGATTGATAAAAGGTTTTGTTTGCGCTTGCGAAGAAGCGCGCTCGATAAATTCAGCTTGCATGGTGCTTACCTTGTGAAAAAGTAACACCATTGAAAATGAAATTGACAAATTGGCGTGCCTGACCCCTGTCAACATTGACAGGGGTCAGGCATCGAAATCTGAATTCAGTGCTGGCGAAGGCTGAAATTAATCCTTTGGTACTACCCGACTCTGGCGACCTGCGAACCGCTGGTCAGACTCAACGCTGCCAGAGCCATGATCTTGGCGCTGTCCACCAACTCCTGAATACCCACATATTCATCTGGTTGATGGGCCAGATCGAGAATTCCGGGGCCGTAGGCGATACAGGCGTCCAATTTGCCGGTACGCACAATGTGCTTCTGGTCGTAAGTGCCGGGGCTCGATATGTAACTGGCCTCACGGCCAAGCACGCGGGCAATCGCGCGGGCGGTGGCCAGCACCACGGGCGCGTCCTGGGGTGTGGCGGTCGGCACAAAACTCATGATGTCCCTGATGCCGTAGTCAAAGCCGGGCCGGCTGCGCTTGAGCTCTTCGAGCATGGCGACGATTTCGGCCTTCACGTCCTCGAGGTTTTCCTCGGCGATGAAGCGGCGGTCCAGCACGGCACGGCAGGAATGGGCCACCACGGGTGAAGGCAGGTCGCCGGTCGGCCGGTTCAGCGCGTCCAGCGAAAACAGCTGCTCGACCTGGCCGCCATGCAGGCTGTTGATGTTGAGCGTGCTGACTCTGGCACCCGGCGGCTCCACCGGTTCGGTGGTGTGGCGCTGTGACAGGCGCGGCTGCAACTGGGTTTCCAGCAAATGGATGAAGGCACTCATGTGGTTGATGGCGCTGTCGCCCAGAAACGGCATGGAGCCGTGGGCAATGCGCCCCAGGGTTTCGACCTCGCCCCACCAGACACCGCGGTGGCCCAGGCAGATGCGGTCCACGCCCAGCGGCTCGGGGATGATCACATGGTGTACGCGCGGCCGGCTGAAGTAACCGCGCTCGGCCAGGTAACCCACACCGGCAAAACCGCCAGACTCCTCGTCGACCGTGCCCGAGATTTCCAGCGCGCCGGCAAAGGGCAGGCCTTCCTCCAGAATCGCTTCGCAGGCAATCACACTGGATGCCAGGCCCCCCTTCATGTCGCAGGTGCCGCGTCCGTAGACTCTGCCGTTCCTGACTTCAGCACCAAAGGGATCGGTGGTCCAGCCCGAGCCGGGTTCCACCACATCGATGTGGCTGTTGAAGTGCACGCATTCGCCGCCGGGCTGGCCTTCATAACGCGCCACCACATTGATGCGCGGGTGCGAATCGCGGTCGCCGGGTGCACCTTCGGCGCGGATGTACTCGACGGCAAAACCGCGCTTTTGCAGCCGCTCGCCGAGCAGCCGGGCACAGGCTTCGTAGGCATCGCCGGGCGGGTTGGTCGTGGGGATGCGCACCAGGTCTTGCGTGAGCGCCACCACCTCGTCGCGTTTGGCCTCGATGCGTTTGAGCAGGCTGTCGTTGTTCATGCCAGCCAGTTTATGTGAACTCGCCATTTGCCGCAGCACAGCGCCCTCGGAGGCAGCGAGCTAGATGCACCCTTCTTAACCAGCCGGGGCCGCGGGTCCGGCTCCGCCGGCCCGCAGGCGCAGCGGCCCCCTCGGGGCTGGTGCCTGCGGCTCCGAACCTGCTTGAGCAGGTTTGGACAGGCCCCAGAAGCGAAGCCTCTGGCGAGCGGCGGCCTGCAAGGTGCAGGGAGCTACACGCAGTGAGCGACCGTGGGGGCTTTACTTCTGCCGCCAGGGCAGTCCGAGAAAGCGCCAGCCGCCGCGGGCGCCGCGGTGCGCCTCGGCATCCGGGTCGCCTTCGAAGCCTTCAAGAATGTTGTAGGCCTCCAGCCCCAGTTCGGTCGCCCGCCTGGCTGCGGCCACTGACCGCACGCCGCTGCGGCACAGCATCACGGCCTTGTTGCCCGGCGGTACCGCGGCCTGGAGGTCAGCGTCGAACCGCAGATTCATGGCCATGCCTGGCCACTGTTTCCAGGCCAGCGCCACCGCCCCCGGCACAAAACCGACCCATTCCCGCTCGGCATCGGTGCGCACGTCGATCAGCACGGCCTGGCCGTCCTGCCACCACCGGCAGGCCAGCTGGGGCGACACATCACCGGCATACCCATCGGCGGGCTGCACTTGCAGCGAACCACCGGCATCGCGCCGCCCGGCGCCCATGCCTGAATTTTGATTCGCGGGAAGCGCTTCATCCATGCGTGCAGGCCGGGGCAGATCGAGCTGCGCCATGGTTCTCACGAACTCGGCCTGGCTTCTACCGGCAATGCGCGGATTGCCCGTCTTCTCCGCGCCAACCGTGGAGTGGGTCCGGCCCTGATAGTCGTGACCGGGCCAGACCAGGGTGTCGTCCGGCAGCGTCAATAGCCGCTGCGTGATGCTTTGGTACAAGGCCGCAGCGTTGCCCGACTGAAAATCGGTGCGGCCACAGCCGCCGATCAGCAGCGTGTCGCCGGTAAAGAGATGGTTGCGCCAAAGGTAACTCACGCTACCGGCGGTATGCCCAGGCGTGTGCAGGACCGTGATTTTCTCGCCGCCTACCTGCAGGACATCGCCGTCCTCCAGTTGGCGGGCCGCCGTCGCGATGCCGCAGCCTTGCGGCGCCGCAGTCTGCGCACCCGTGTGCTCCGCCAGTTGCCCGGCGCTGGTGATGTGGTCGGCGTGCATGTGTGTTTCCACCGTCCACAGCAACTTGAGCCCCTGCTCCTGCAACAGCGCAAGGTCACGAGCGAGCTGTTGATCCACCGGATCGATGATCAGGGCTTCCCGCGTGGACGGGTCATGCAGCACGTAGGTATAGCTGCTGGACGTTGGATCAAAAAGCTGAATGGGTTTCATATGGTTTTGCGCGCCTGGATCAGGCCAGCAGTCTGCTCCCGGGCACTTCTTGCGCTCACACCCAGTTTAGAGACTTTGGAGGGTTCTTTCACGGATGTAAAAAAGCACTTGCGGCAAGCCCGGAAGTTGACGCAAAGCTGACAACCAGCCCCGGGCTGACATGCTGAAAAACAGTTTCACCCCAAATGGATGCAATCATCGCGGTGTCCTTGGTAAAAACCCTCTTTCGCGCAGCGCGCCGATGACAAAAGATGAGATGCTAACTTCTATTCACACACTTGGAGACAAGCCATGACCGATATCAAGACCCCTCGCCGTCGCAGCCTGCTCAAGGGCGCGGCTGTCGCTGCGGGCGCCGGCGCCCTGTCAGCACCGATGCTGGCCACCGCTCAGACCACCACCACCTTGCGCTTCCAGAGCACCTGGCCTGCCAAGGACATTTTCCACGAATACGCCAATGACTTCGCCAAAAAGGTCAACGACATGGCCGGCGGCAAGCTGAAAATCGAGGTGTTGCCATCCGGTTCGGTGGTTCCTGCCTTCCAGCTGCTTGATGCTGTCAACAAGGGCACGCTGGACGGCGGCCACGGCGTGGTGGCCTACCACTATGGCAAGCAATCAGCGTTGGCGCTCTGGGGTTCCGGCCCGTCCTATGGCATGGACCCCAACATGCTGCTGGCCTGGCACAACTATGGCGGCGGCAAGGTCCTGCTGGAAGAAATTTACAAATCGATCAACATGGACGTGGTGTCCTACCTGTACGGCCCCATGCCGACGCAGCCGCTGGGCTGGTTCAAGAAACCCGTGTCCAAGGTCGAAGACCTGAAGGGCCTGAAGTTCCGCACGGTCGGTCTGGCGGTGGACGTCTTCACGGAATTGGGCATGGCGGTGAACCCGCTGCCCGGCGGTGAAATCGTGCCGGCGCTGGACCGCGGGCTGATTGATGCTGCCGAGTTCAACAACGCGTCCAGCGACCGCTTGCTGGGCTTTCCTGATGTGGTGAAAAACTGCATGCTGCAAAGCTTTCACCAGAGTGGTGAGCAGTTTGAAATCCTGTTCAACAAGGGCAAGTACAACGCTCTGCCGCAAGAGTTGCGCTCTATCATCGACTACGCCGTGCAGGCGGCCAGCGCCGACATGAGCTGGAAGGCGGTGGACCGCAATTCGCAAGACTACATCGAGCTGAAGAAGGTCGGCATCAAGTTCTACAAGACGCCTGACGCGATTTTGCGCGCCCAACTGGCCGCTTGGGACAAGGTGATTGCCAAGAAGGGTGCCGAGAATCCGCTCTTCAAGAAGGTACTCGACTCGCAGAAAGCCTTTGCCCAGCGCAGCGGCCAATGGTGGAACGACTACACGGTCGATTTCAAGATGGCCTACAACCACTACTTCGGGGCCAAGGCCAAGAAGGCTTGATCCGGCTTTAGCTGGACAGGGATAGGGGCACCGCAGGGTGCCCCTTGTTTATTGAGCGCCTGTAACCGGCGCAAGGAGTCGCAATGCAATCGTTTTTATTGGCAGTGGACCGTTTCTCCACCTGGATAGGCAAGACCTGCGCCTGGAGCGTGGTGGCGCTGACGCTGTTGATCAGTTGGGAAGTGTTCAACCGCTACGTGCTCAACCGGCCGCATGCGTGGGTGCTCGACGCGCAGATCATGTTGTACGGTCTGTTGTTCATGATGGCGGGCGCCTACACACTGAGCAAGAACGGCCATGTGCGCGGCGACGTGCTTTACGGCTTCCTCACGCCACGCACGCAGGCCATCATCGACCTGACGCTTTACATCGTGTTCTTTCTGCCGGGCGTCATCGCA
>Ga0335394_10004676_pt1 | contig 15567 bp, 9 predicted proteins | sample MAT03_FD_205741 | JGI IMG/M metagenome (GOLD analysis project Ga0335394, IMG submission 205741) | Freshwater microbial communities from Lake Fryxell liftoff mats and glacier meltwater in Antarctica - MAT-03 (spades assembly) (version 2) ...
AACGTCGTGGTTGGAAAACGCCCAGCACACCCAGCCATCGGCCAAATGCTTCTCGTAGGCCTCGACGCACCCCCGGATATGCGCGACCGAGAATTGCGGCCCGAGCAGGTCGAACGTGTAGCACATGTTCAGCCGCTCGTTGCCGCTCGTATAGGCGGCGACCGTCTGCAGCGAACGGGATTCGTCGCCGACCTCCCCGACCGATGCGCGGTCCTCGTACTGGTCGAGCAGCGACCGGAAACGCTTCAGGAAATCGAGATTTTCGGGTTGCGTCTTGTCGAACAGATGCGACTGGTAAAGGTACGGATTGGTCTCCGCGATGGTGCCGGCCATCGCCTCGGCCAGCGGCGGATTGTTGCGCAGCCAGCGGTCGTGGACATAGTAGTTGACCGTATCGAGCCGGAACCCGTCGACACCACGATCGAGCCAGAACTTCACCGCGTCCAGCAGTGCATCCTGCACCTCGCCATTGTGGAAGTTGAGATCCGGCTGCGACGCCAGGAAGTTGTGCAGGTAGTACTGCCGGCGAACGGAGTCCCATTCCCAGGAAGAGCCGCCGAAAACCGACAGCCAGTTGTTGGGCGCGGTGCCGTCGGGCCTGGCGTCGGCCCAGACATACCAGTCCGCCTTGGCGTTCGTCCGATCAGCCCGGCTTTCCACGAACCACGGGTGCTTGTCCGAACTGTGCGACAGCACCTGGTCGATGATGACCTTCAGCCCGTGCCTGTGCGCCTCGGCGACCAGCGCGTCGAAATCCTCCATCGCGCCGAACATCGGATCGACCGCCCGATAGTCCGACACATCGTATCCCATGTCGGCCATCGGCGACTTGAAGAACGGCGACAGCCAGATCGCCCCGACGCCGAGCGAGGCGATATGGCCCATATGCTCGGTGATGCCCTTGAGGTCACCGCTGCCGTCGCCCGTCGTGTCCTGAAAGGAACGCGGATAGACCTGGTAGATGACGCAGCCGCGCCACCAGTCCGGATTGCGACCAGCCTCGCTCATCGTCCGCCTTTCCCCGCGCCGTCAGCCTCTTCGACCGCGATTGCGATCGTTCGGCCGGCGATGTCCCACCGTGCCGGACCCTGCTCCTGTTCCTCCGCCAGGAGCAGCTTCCACCTGAAGTCATCGCGCAACGGCAGCGAGAAGGGAACCCCTCTCGCTTCACCGTTCACCATGACGGCCAGCCGGCCACCATCGACGTTTCCGCCGGCCAGCACCATGGCAAGCCGCCGCCTACAGGGATCCATCCACTGGCCGGTGTCGAGCGGCGCGCCCGTTTCGTCGAGCCATGCCACATCCGGCGCGCCGCCTTCAGCCTCGCCGGTCAGAAAGTCTGTCGCCGCCAGTGCCGGAGCGGTTTTGCGAAGCGATGCCAGCGCCGTTGTATATTGCTCGAGCGCCTCGTCGCGGCCGGCCCAGTCGAGCCACGCCAGTTCGTTGTCCTGAGCATAGGCGTTGTTGTTGCCGTGCTGCGTGCGGCCGAACTCGTCACCGGCGTTCAGCATGATCGTGCCGCGCGACAGGAACAGCGTGGCCAGCATCGCCTCGATGTCGCGCGTCCTGTTCGCCCTGACGCCGGCATCCGCGCTGTCGCCTTCGACGCCGTTGTTCCACGAGAAATTCTCGTTGTGGCCGTCGCGGTTGTTCTCGCCATTGGCCTCATTGTGCTTGTGTTCGTAGGCGGTGACGTCGGCAAGCGTCATGCCGTCATGCGCTGCGATGAAATTGACGCTGCGCGTCCGGCTTGCGCCATTGCGGGCGAAAATATCCGACGAACCGGCAAGGCGCGTCGCCAGCGGGCCCAGCGTATTGGCGTCGCCGCGCCAGAACAGCCTGACATCGTCGCGATAACGGTCGTTCCATTCGAGGAAGTTTTGCGGGAAATTGCCGAGCTGGTAGCCATCGGGGCCGATGTCCCAGGGCTCAGCGATCATCACGCGGTCGGCGAGCACCGGGTCGGAGCCGATCGCCGACAGCAGCGGCGCTCCGGCATCGAAGCCCTGCGCATTCCGGCCCAGAATCGTCGCCAGGTCGAACCGGAATCCGTCGACGCCGGCCTGCTCGACGAAGTGCCTCAGCGAATCCAGCACCAGCGCCTGCACCACGGGCTGGCTGCAATCGATCGTGTTGCCGGTGCCGGTGTCGTTGACAAGCGAACCGTCCTCGCGGTGCCGGTAGTAGGTATTGGCGTCGAGCCCGCGCAGCGACAGCGTCGGCCCGAACACGTCGCTCTCGCCGGTATGGTTGAACACGAGGTCGAGGATCGTGCCGATGCCGGCATCGCGCAGCGCCGCCACGGCGCCGCGCAGCTCGGCCAGTCCTCCAGGCGCCAGTCTTGGGTCGAGCGCCATGAATGTCACCGGATTGTAGCCCCAGGCGTTGGTCAGCCCGAGCGCCGGAAGGTGGCGCTCGTCGATCCAGCCCGTCACCGGCATCAGTTCGACCGCCGATACGCCGAGCTTTTGCAGATGTTCGATGATGGCGGGGTGACCTAGCGCGGCGACCGTCCCGCGCATCCGTGTCGGGATCGCCGGGTGGAGCATCGTGAACGCGCGCACGTTAAGTTCGTAGATCAGCCCGCCTGGAGCGAAAAGCGGCGGCTTGCGCTTCGGCTGCTCTGGCAGTTCGATCGCCTTCGCCTTGGGCATCAGCGGCGCCGTGTCGCTACCCTCCCCGCGCCGCGCCGACAGCCGCGGATCGAAGACGTAGGGTCGGTCGATCTCAACCGCGTAAGGATCGGCGAGCAGCTTGTCGGCATCGAACCACAAGCCGCGCTCCGGCGCATATTCACCGTCGGCGCGAAAGCCGTAGCGCGCGCCGTGCTTCACCCCTGGGACAAACAGCGAGAACGTACCGTCGCCGCTTCGCGACAGTTGCAGCCGGTCGGTCTCGAGGTTTCCTTTCCCGTCGAAGAGCGACAGCCACATGCGCTCGGCAGCGCCGGACCAGACGGAAAAATCCGTCCCGTCGCGGCCTACACGCGTGCCGAATTGACGTTCCGTCACGAGCGCCGCCCGGTTCCCATCAGGTGATGACGCTGGGCTTATTGCGGCCGGTTCGGCTGCGGATGCCGGCGAGTTCGTCGGCCGCCTCGATCAGGTCGGCCAGCGCCACCTGCGTGTCGATGCCGTGCCTGGTCTTGTCGGGTTCGTAGCGCTCGATGTAGACGCGCAGCGTCGCGCCGCTGGTGCCGGTGCCCGACAGCCGGAACACCACGCGCGAGCCGCCCTCGAACAGGATGCGGATGCCCTGGTTGCGGCTCACCGAGCCATCGACCGGATCGTGGTAGGCGAAGTCGTCGGCCGCCGCGACCTTCATGCCGCGCACGCTCGTTCCGGGCAGCGCCGCGAGCTTGCCTCTGAGGTCGGCGACCAGCGCGTTGGCGCGGTCGGTCTCGACTTCCTCGTAGTCATGGCGCGAATAGTAGTTGCGGCCGTATGTCGCCCAGTGCTTGTGCGCGATGTCCATGGCGCTCTCACCGCGCACGGCAAGGATGTTCAGCCAGAGCAGAACCGCCCAAAGGCCGTCCTTCTCGCGCACATGGTCGGAGCCCGTGCCAGCGCTCTCCTCCCCACAGATCGTCGCCATGCCGGCGTCCAGCAGATTGCCGAAGAACTTCCAGCCGGTCGGCGTCTCGTAGATGCCGATGCCGAGCTTTTCGGCGACGCGGTCGGCCGCCCCGCTGGTCGGCATCGAGCGCGCGATGCCCTTCAGCCCCTTGCGGTAGCCGGGCGCCAGCCGCGCGTTCGCCGCCAGCATCGCCACCGAGTCGGACGGCGTGATGAAGATGCCGCGGCCGATGATCAGGTTGCGGTCGCCGTCGCCGTCGGAAGCCGCGCCGAAATCCGGCGCATCCGGCCCCATCATCTCGTCGTAGAGGTGCTTGGCACGGACGAGGTTCGGGTCCGGATGATGCCCGCCGAAATCGGGCAGCGGCACGAAGTTGCGCGCCGTGCCTTTCGGCGCGCCGAGCCGGTGCTCCAGTATCTCCTTGGCATATGGCCCGGTCACCGCGTGCATGGCGTCGAAGCGCATGCGGAAGCCGCCCTTGAACATCGCCCGGATCGCGTCGAAGTCGAACAGGCTCTCCATCAGCTCGGCGTAGTCGCTGACCGGATCGATGACCTCGACCGTCATGTCGCCGGCTTTCACCGTCCCGACCGCGTCGATGTCGACCGCATCGAGGTCGGCGATCTTGTACTCGGCGATCTTCTTTGTGATCTCGAAGATGCGGTCGGTGATCTTCTCGGGCGCCGGACCGCCGTTCTCGGCATTGTACTTGATGCCGAAATCCTCGTGCGGCCCACCCGGATTGTGGCTGGCCGACAGGATGATGCCGCCGAACGCCTTGTATTTGCGGATGACATGGGAGGCCGCCGGCGTCGACAGGATGCCGCCCTGCCCGACCATCACCTTGCCGAAACCGTTCGCCGCCGCCATGCGGATCACGATCTGCACCACGTCGCGGTTGTAGAAGCGCCCGTCGCCGCCCAGCACCAGCGTCTTGCTCTCGAAGCCCTCCAGGCTGTCGAAGATCGACTGCACGAAATTCTCGACATAGTTCTTCTGCTGGAAGACCGGCACCTTCTTGCGGAGTCCCGACGTGCCGGGCTTCTGGTCCTGGAAGGGCGTGGTGGCGACTGTGCGCATCATCTGCATCAGGTCCTTTTCGCAACGAGGGAGCGATAGAGCTCGGCGTATTTCGCCGCGCTCCGGTCCCATGAAACATCGGCCTTCATGCCCTGGCGCTGCATGGCGGCCCAGGCCGGCCCGTCGTCGTGCACGGCGATTGCCCGCCCGATCGCGTGCAGCAGTGCGGCGCCATCCTCGGCGTCGAACTGGAAGCCGGTCGCCACGCCCGCCGCAAGCGCCGCCTCGTTGGCGTCGATCACCGTGTCGGCCAGCCCGCCGGTGCGCGCCACGATGGGCACGCAGCCGTAGCGCAGGCCGTAGAGCTGCGTCAGCCCGCACGGCTCGAACCGCGACGGCACCAGTATCGCGTCGCAGCCGGCCTGCATCAGGTGCGACAGTCCCTCGTCGTAGCCGATGACGGTGCCGACCTTGCCGCTGTGGCGCGCGGCAGCCGCAAGCAGCGCGCCTTCCAGCGCCGCGTCGCCTGAGCCGAGCACTGCCAGCCGCGCACCCATCGCGACCGCCGCGTCGAGCACCCCGACCAGTATGTCGAGCCCCTTCTGCCAGGTCAGCCTGCTGATCACGCACAACAGCAGGCTGTCGTCGCGCACCAGGCCGAAGCGCTCCTCCACCGCCTTGCGGTTGGCGGCGCGCGTCTTCAGCGTCTTGGCCGCGAAGGTGGCCTTCAGGTGGCCGTCGGACTGCGGGTTCCAGATGTCGACGTCGATGCCGTTGACGATGCCCTTCAGATCGGCGGCGCGCGTCGTGAGCAGGCCGTCGAGGCCCATGCCGAATTCCGGCGTTCGTATCTCCAGCGCATAGGTCGGGCTCACCGTGGTGATTGCCCAGGCCGACTGCAGGCCGGCCTTCAGATAGCCGACCCCGCCATAATATTCGACGCCGTCGAGGCTCATCGCGGCGGCCGGCAGGCCGAGTTCGGCGAAGATGCCGACGCCGAAGCGGCCCTGGAAGGCGAGGTTGTGCACCGTGATGACGGAGGGCGTGGCCGCCGCCTCGCCGTAGCGCATGTAGGCGAGCGTCAGCGCGGCCTGCCAGTCGTGCACATGCACGACATCGGGCCGGTAGCCCGAGATGGCGCCCGCCGCTATGTCGGCGCCCGCGAAACTCAGGGCCGCGAAGCGCCGCCAGTTGTCGGGCCAGTCGGCGCCGGTTGTGTCCCCGTATGGCCCGCCGACCCGGTCGAACAGATGCGGCGCGTCGAGCACCAGAAGGTCGAGGCCCGCCGCTTTCGCCGCGAATACCGTCGCCTCGCCGCCATGCATGGCGGGGTAGCGGTGCAGCGGTGCGCTCATTTCCAGTTGCTTCAGCACGGTCGGATAGCCGGGTATCAGCGTGCGCGTCGAAACGCCCTGCTTGGCGAGCGCGATCGGCAGCGCGCCGGTCACGTCGGCGAGCCCGCCTGTCTTGATCAGTGGAAAGATTTCCGGCGTAACCGCTAGTACCTGCATCCGGATCCTACCGCCCCGTCACTTTCCCAGCCTGTCTATCATGTCCTGCGTGATCAGGCAGATGCCCTTTTCCGACACGCGGAACCGCGTGGCGTCAAGCACCGGATCCTCGCCGACGACCAGCCCCTCGGGTATCCGCACGCCGTGATCGATGACGACCCGCTTCAGCCGCGCCTTGCGGCCGACATGGCAGTCCGGAAGCATCACCACCTGGTCGAGCACCGAATAGGAATTGATCCGCGCGCCGGTGAAGATGAGGCTGCGCTTGAGCGATGCGCCCGATACGATGCAGTCGCCCGAAACCAGCGAGGAAACCGCCATGCCGCGACGGCCGTCGACGTCGTGCACGAACTTCGCCGGCGGCTTCAGTTCGGCGTAGGTCCAGATCGGCCAGTCGCGATCGTAGAGATCGAGTTCCGGGGTCACGTCGGTGAGGTCGATGTTGGCTTCCCAATAGGCATCGATCGTTCCGACGTCGCGCCAGTAGGCCTCGCGCTCGGCGCTCGAGCGCACGCAGGATTTGGTGAAGCGATGCGCCACCGCTTTGCCGTGCTGGACGATGTAGGGGATGATGTCCTTGCCGAAGTCGCGGGTGGATTCCGGTTCCTTTGCGTCGCGCCGAAGCTGGTCCATCAGGAACTTCGTCTTGAACACATAGATGCCCATCGAAGCCAGCGCGAAGTCCGGCTTGTCCGGCATGCCGGGCGGGTCGGCCGGCTTCTCGATGAAGGAGATGATGCCGTCGGTGTTGTCGACATGCATGACGCCGAAGCCGGTCGCTTCCATGCGCGGCACTTCCAGGCAGCCGACAGTCACGTCGGCGCCCTGATCGACGTGCTGGCGCAGCATCGGTTCGTAGTCCATCTTGTAGATGTGGTCGCCGGCCAGGATGACCATGAATTCCGGCCCGTAGGACTCGATGATGTCGGCGTTCTGGTAGACCGCGTCCGCCGTGCCCTCATACCACTGCGTCTCCGAGACGCGCTGGCTCGCCGGCAGGATGTCGAAGCTCTCGTTTCGTTCGGGTCGAAGGAAGTTCCAGCCGCGCTGCAGGTGGCGGATCAGCGAATGCGCCTTGTATTGCGTGGCGACGCCCATGCGGCGGATGCCGGAGTTCAGCGCGTTGGACAGCGCGAAGTCGATGATGCGCGTCTTGCCGCCGAAATAGACCGCCGGCTTGGCGCGCCGGTCGGTCAGTTCCTTCAGTCGGCTGCCGCGGCCGCCGGCCAGCACATAGGCCATCGCGTCGCGCGCCAGCGGCTGGTTCATCTTGCTTGCTTCCACCATCCTGCCCTCCCAGGCTATTCCGATGCCAGTTCCAGCATGACGGTCGCCAGAGGCGGCAAGGTTATCTCGGCGAAGATCGCTCCTCCGTCGCCTGTCCTTGCTTCCACCACGCCGCCATTGCCCATGCCCGAACCGCCATAGTCGGTTGCGTCCGTGTTGATGATCTCGTGCCACTGCCCTGCCACGGGCAGAGGCAGGCGATATCCCTGCCTCGGCACCGGCGTGAAGTTCGAGACCACGGCGATCGGGTTTCCCTCCGGCGCATGACGCGCCCATGCATAGACCGAGGTGGCGGCCTCGTCGGCCAGCAGCCACGAGAAGCCCTCCGGTTCGCAGTCACGCGCGTGCAGTGCCGGCCGCGACCGGTAGAGATAGTTGAGGTCGCGGATGAGCTTCTGCACGCCCTTGTGCGGCGCGTGTTCAAGTTCGTGCCAGTCGAGCCCGCGCGCCTCGCTCCACTCGTTGCGCTGGGCAAACTCCTGCCCCATGAACAGCAGCTTCTTGCCGGGATAGCCCCACATGAAGGCGTAGTAGGCTCTGAGGTTGGCGAACTTCTGCCAGTCGTCACCCGCCATCTTGGTCAGCAGCGTGCCCTTGCCGTGCACCACTTCGTCATGTGACAGCGGCAGCACGAAATTCTCGCTGAAGGCATAGAGCAGGCCGAAGGTCAGCTCGTTGTGGTGGAATTTCCGGTGCACCGGTTCATGCGACATATACTCCAGCGTGTCGTGCATGAAGCCCATGTTCCACTTGAAGCCGAAACCCAGCCCGCCCTCATGGACGGGCTGCGAGACTTTCGGCCATGATGTGGATTCCTCCGCGATCGTCATGACTCCCGGATGGTGCCCGTAGAGTTCCTTGTTCATCTGCTGCAGGAAACTCACAGCATCGAGGTTTTCGCGCCCGCCCTTGCGGTTCGGGATCCACTCGCCCGCCTTGCGCGAATAGTCGAGGTACAGCATCGAGGCCACCGCATCGACGCGCAAGCCGTCGACGTGGAACTTCTCGGCCCAGTAGAGCGCGTTGTTGACGAGGAACGAGACCACCTCGCGGCGGCCGAAATTGTAGATCGCGGTGTTCCAGTCGGGATGGAAACCCTGGCGCGGATCGGCATGCTCGTAGAGGGCCGTGCCGTCAAAAAGCGCAAGGCCGTGCGCGTCGACCGGAAAATGCGCTGGCACCCAGTCGAGGATGACGCCGATGCCGGCGCGGTGCGCACCATCGACGAAGCGCGCGAACCCCTCCGGTTCTCCGAAACGGGCGGTCGGCGCGAACAGCCCCGTCGTCTGGTAGCCCCAGGACGGGTCGAACGGATATTCCGAGATCGGCATGAACTCGATGTGGGTGAAGCCGGTCTCGATCACGTATGGGATCAGCCGGTCGGCGAGTTGGTCCCATGACAGGAACGAGCCATCCTCGTGCCTTTGCCACGACCCGGCGTGGACCTCGTAGATCGAGATCGGCTCACGCCGCAGGTTGGTGTTGCGCCAGAATTCGCGATGTTTTTCGTCGCCCCAGGCATGGTTCAGCGGAGCTTCCGTCACCGACGCCGTCGCCGGCCTCAGTTCCGATAGCGCCGCGTAGGGGTCGGCCTTCAGCGGCACCAGCACGCCTTGCGCCCCGACGATCTCGTATTTGTAGGCCTTGCCCGGTTCGAGGTCTGGAATGAAGATTTCCCAGATGCCGGTGTCGGTGCGCTTGCGCATGGTATGGCGGCGGCCGTCCCAGTCGTTGAACTCGCCGACCACCGACACCCGTTTTGCATTGGGCGCCCAAACCGAGAAGTTGAAGCCCCTCGCGCCTTCATGATCGATGAGGTGCGCGCCAAGCTTGTCGAAGAGCCTGAGATGCGACCCTTCGGCGATGTAGTAGTCGTCCATCGGGCCGAGCACCGGGCCGAAGGAATAGGGATCGGTCACCAGCCACTCGCCGCCGGTATTGCTGAGGCGATAGCGAAGCGGCTGGCGCTTGCCGATGTCGATCCTGCCCTCGAAGAAACCGGCAGCGTTGCGCAGCGTCAGAACGCCCGCCTCGACGCCATCCAGCGTGTACGCGGTGGCGGCCTCGGCATGCGGAATGAAGCAGCGGGCAACGAAGCCATCGCCAGTTTCCTGGACGCCAAGGATCGCAAACGGATCGCCGTGGACGCCCTTTACAATCGCCTCGACGTCACCGGCCGCCGCCTCGACGGGCCGGGTCTTCGTCGCGGCTGCGCGCGGCTTCTTCATGTCCCGGCGGTCCTCCCAGACTGCTCTGTTGTCGACTGTTCCTTTATAGCTGCCGCGATGCTCTCATCATGGCAAGACGTTCCAGATTTCCTTCGCATATTGACGGATTGTGCGGTCGGAGGAAAACCATCCCATCCTCGCCACGTTGCGTATTGCGCGTGCGTACCAGTCCGGCCCGTTGCGCCAGACCTTGTCCACCTCGCGTTGCGTGGCTGAATAGGCGTCGAAATCCGCCGCCACCATGAACCAGTCATGTTCGTAGAGGCCGCCCAGCAGCTCGCGGTAGCGTTGCGGGTCGTCCGGAGAGAATACGCCAGAAGAGATCGCCGCAAGCGCCTGCGACAGTTCAGGCGATCCCTCGATCACGGCGCGCGGGTCGTAGCCGTTGTTGCGCCGCTCGGCGACTTCGTTCGTGGTCAGGCCGAAGATGAAGATGTTGTCGTCGCCGACATGTTCCTTCATTTCGACATTGGCGCCGTCGAGCGTGCCGATCGTCAGTGCCCCGTTCAGCGCGAACTTCATGTTGCCTGTGCCCGAGGCTTCCATGCCGGCCGTCGATATCTGCTCCGAAAGGTCGGCCGCCGGCATCATGATCTCGGCGAGGCTCACATTGTAGTTCGGCATGAACACGACCTTGAGCAGGCCGCGCACCGCCGGATCGCGGTTGATCACCTTGGCCACGTCGTTGGCGAGCTTTATGATCAGCTTGGCATTGTGATAGCTCGGCGCCGCCTTGCCGCCGAAGAACTTCACGCGCGGCATCCACTCGCGTTCGGGATGCGAGCGTATCTGGTCGTACAGCGCCACCGCCTCGATGATGTTCAGGAGCTGGCGCTTGTATTCGTGGATACGTTTGATCTGGATGTCGAACAGCGCCGAGGGATCGACCTTCACGCCGATGCGGCCGGCCACGTAGTTCGCCAGCCGCACCTTGTTGGCGCGTTTGACCGCCGCGAATTTGTCGCGGAAAGCCGCGTCGTCGGCAAACTTCTCGAGCGCCTTCAGTTCTTCCACATTGTCGAGGAACTTGTCGCCGATCGCCTCGCGGGCGAGGCTGGTCAGCCCGGCATTGCACTGGAACAGCCAGCGTCGCGGCGTGATGCCGTTGGTCTTGTTGTTGATACGCTCGGGGTAGAGCTTGTGGAGGTCGGCGAAGACCGTCACCTTCATCAATTCGGTATGCAGCGCCGAAACGCCGTTGACCGAATGGGAGCCGGTAAAGGCAAGGTTGCCCATGCGGACCCGACGCTCGGTTCCCTCCTGGATCAACGATATGCGCCCGATCTGCTCTTCGCTGAAATGACCGTTGGAGCGCGCTTCGAGCAGAACCTGCGCATTGATCGCGTAGATGATCTGCATGTGGCGCGGCAACAGCCGATCGAACAGCGAGACCTGCCAGCTCTCCAGCGCCTCCGGCAGCAGCGTGTGGTTGGTGTAGGCGAACGTCCGCTTCACCGCATCCCATGCCTTGTCGAAGTCGTAGCCGTGGACATCCATGAACAGCCGCATCAGTTCGGCCACCGCGATGGCCGGGTGCGTGTCGTTGAGATGGATCGCCGCCTGGTCGGGCAGCGACATCAGGTCGCCGAACTGGCTGAGGTGCCGCTGCACGATGTCCTGCAGCGAGGCGGACGTGAAGAAGTATTCCTGCCGCAGCCTGAGTTCCTGGCCGGCCGGCGTCGAATCCGCCGGGTAGAGCACCCGCGACAGCGCTTCGGCGGTATTGCTTTCGCGCAGCGCGCCGATGTGGTCGCCGGCATTGAACGCGGCGAGCAGGATCGGGTCGATCGCCATCGCCGACCACAACCGCAGCGTGTTGACCCGCTTGCCGCGCCAGCCGACCACCGGCGTGTCGTAGGCCACCGCGAGGATCCGCTCGGCCGGCTTCCAGACATGACGCTCGAGCACGCCGTCCTTTGAGGTCACTGATTCGACATGGCCGCCGTACCCGACTTCGAAGGATCGCTCGCGGCGTTCGAATTCCCACGGGTTGCCGTGGTCGAGCCAGTTTTCCGGAAGTTCGACCTGCCAGCCGTCCGATATCTCCTGCCGGAACATGCCGTTCTCGTAACGGATGCCGTAGCCGTGCGCGGGCACGTCGACGGTCGCCATCGACTCCATGAAACAGGCGGCCAATCGTCCGAGACCGCCATTGCCGAGCGCCGCATCGGGCTCCAGTCCGGCAATCACGTCGATATCGACGCCAAGCGACTTCAACGCGACGCGCATGTCGTCGAGCAGGCCGATGTTGGAGAATGCGTCCCGCATCAAACGCCCGATAAGGAACTCAAGCGACAGATAATAAACGCGTTTTTCCCGTCGGTCGTAGGCTTCCTTGGTGGAACGTATCCACTGGTCGATGATGCGGTCGCGCACCACCTGGATCGCCGCGGTCAGCCAATCGTAAGGGGTTGCGACCGTCATGTCCTTGCCGACCCGGTATTTCAGGGCCCTCAGGATTTCGGCGGCGAGTGTTTCGGGATCTGATGTCGCCAGGACGGTGCGGGGGAGCTTGGTTGTCATTGCGCTAGCCATATCGCCTCAAAGCGTTGCCTGGCCGTCCGCAGACAGCCGGTTTCCAGCATCCTCCCACGGCAATGCTAGCGATTTCCCGAACTTTCTCAATCGACTACCGGGATTTCCGGAATCTTTATTCCGCACCGCACACAACCGGCATCACGCGGCAACGGCGACCTCCGGCGGTTGTTTTGCACCGGTCATGAAGGCCACCGCGTCCGACATCGAATATTCCTTCGGATTGATGACGGTAAGACGACGGCCGAGACGGTGGATATGGATGCGGTCGGCGACCTCGAAAACATGCGGCATGTTGTGCGAAATCAACACGATAGGCAGTCCGCGCTTCTTCACGTCGAGGATCAGTTCGAGGACCCGGCGCGACTCCTTTACGCCTAGCGCCGCTGTCGGTTCATCCATGATGACCATCTTAGACCCGAACGCCGCGGCCCGCGCCACGGCGACGCCCTGCCGCTGGCCGCCCGACAGCGTCTCGACCGCCTGGTTGATATTCTGGATCGTCATCAGGCCCAGATCGTTCAGCTTTTCGCGGGCGAAAGCCTCCATCCGCGAGCGGTCAAGCTTGCGGAAGACCGAGCCGATGATGCCGGGTTTGCGCAGTTCACGCCCCATGAACATGTTGTCGGCGATGGAAAGCGCGGGGGACATCGCGAGGGTCTGGTAGACTGTCTCGATCCCAGCGGCGCGGGCCTCGATCGGCGTCTTGAAGGCGATTTCTTGCCCTTCAAGCCAGATGTGCCCCTCGTCGGGCATGACCGCGCCCGAGATAGCCTTGATCAACGTCGATTTCCCGGCGCCGTTGTCGCCAATCACGCCGAGAATCTCGCCGGGGTACAGATCGAAGTCGCAGTCGTTCAGTGCGGTGACCTTGCCGTAGCGCTTGGTCAGGCCGCGGGCCTTGAGCATGGGTTCCATCAGCCAGACACCTTTCTGATCCACTGGTCCACGGCGACGGCGAAGATGATCAGGACGCCGATAAGGAAGAAGGTCCATTGCGGGTCAGTGCCGACAAGGCGAAGGCCCATCTCGAAGACGCCGACGATGAGGGCACCGAAGAACATGCCGACAATCGACCCACGCCCGCCGAAGAGCGAGATGCCACCGATCACGACGGCGGTGATCGACTGGATATTGCCGAGCTGCCCGGTCGAGGCCGTCGGCGAGACCGAGCCGAAGCGGCCGATCATCACCCAGCCGGCGATGGCGCAGAAAAGGCCTGCCAAGGCATAGACCTGGATCAGCACCTTTTTCGTCGGCACCCCGGCGAGTTCCGCTGCAGCCGGATCGTCACCGGTGGCGTAGACGTAGCGACCCCAGGCGGTATGACGCAGCACGTAAGCCATGATGGCAACAAGCGCGATCATCAGGAACACCGCGAACAGAACCTTCACACCGCTGCCCGCGACCGCGTTCGTGGTCGCAAAGACAGTTTCGGCGGTGGCGAGGTCCGGCTTTGATCCGTCCGCCGGGACCGGAACGCCGAAGAAGGTCACGTCCTTGCCCCAGAAAGCCAGGGCGGGGGCCTGCGCCGCGACATCGGACGACCGGATCGTCTCGTTCTCGGAAAAGATGTAGTTGGACGCCAGCAGGATCTGCCAGGTGCCCAGCGTCACAATGAAGGGCGGCAGGCGCAGTTGAGCGATCAGAAAGCCGTTCACCGCGCCCATGGCGGTGCCAAGTGCCAGGCCGATGGCGATCGCAAGCTCGGCCGGGACGCCGTAGCGGAAGCTGATCTGGCCCATCAGGACCGAGGAAAAGACCGCGATGGCCCCGACGGAAAGGTCGATGCCCGCTGTCAGCACGACGATGCTTTGCGCGCAGCCCAGGATGCCGACGATTGCGATCTGCTGCAGGATGGTGGACAGCGTGCCCGCCTTGAAGAAGTTGTCGGTAGCAAAGCCGAACACGATCAGCGCGACGATCAGCACGATCAGCGGAACGGCCGAGGGTGTCTGGTGCAGCCAGTGCTGGAGCTTCTTCAGTGCGTTTTCCGGTTCGTGTAACTCGGCCGCGGTCTCGGCGGCGCCCCTAAGTCCGGCCTCGTAGGTGCCCGAGACCGACTTCGCGTCGTTTGTCATGCGATCCCCTCCCGTCAGGCCCGTAAGTCGGGCCCAGGTATGCCAAGGGCGGCGCGAGGGCCGCCCTTGACGTCATTTGTGGCCATAACGACCGCACGGATCAACACACTTTTGGGCTTAGCCCCAGCAGAGTTCGGTGCCTTTGGTGGTGTCGATCGATTCAACCCCGTCCACGGGCTTGTCGGTGATCAGCGCCACGCCGGTGTCGAAGAAGGCCTTGCCTTCGGTCGGGGCCGGTTTGGTGCCGTCAGCGGCGAACTTGGCGATGGCTTCGATGCCAAGTGCGGCCATCAGAAGCGGGTACTGCTGCGAGGTTGCGCCAATGACGCCGTCCTTGACGTCCGCCACGCCCGGGCAGCCGCCGTCGACCGAGACGATCAGCACGCCTTCCTTGCCCGCGGCCTTCAGCGCCTCGTAGGCACCGGCGGCAGAAGGTTCGTTGATCGTATAGACGACGTTGATGTTCGGGTCCTTCGCCAGAAGGGCTTCCATCGCCTTCAGGCCGCCTTCTTCGTTGCCGGCAGTGACTTCGTTGCCGACGATGCGCGGGTCGGTTTCGTCGCCCCACTTGTTGATGTCAACGGTGTCGATGCCCATGCCGGTCAGGAAGCCCTGGTCGCGCAGGACGTCGACCGACGGCTGGCTGATCGCGAGGTCGAGAAGCGCGATCTTGGCGTTGGCCGCTTCGGCGCCCAGCGTGGCGTTCGCCCACTTGCCGATCAGGAGACCGGCCTGGAAGTTGTCGGTGGCGAAGGTCGCGTCGGCAGAGTCGATCGGGTCAAGCGGAGTGTCGAGCGCGATCACCAACACGCCGGCGTCGCGGGCGGCCTTGACCGAGTCGACGATGGCTTTGGTGTCGGACGCGGCGATCAGGATGCCCTTGGCACCGTCGGCCACGCAGGCCTCGATGGCCGCGACCTGGCTTTCATGGTCGCCGTCGACCTTGCCGGCATAGGACTTTAGGGCCACGCCCAGCTCGGTCGCCTTGGCTTCGGCGCCTTCCTTCATCTTCACGAAGAAGGGGTTGGTGTCGGTCTTGGTGATCAGGCAGGCCGCGACGCCGTCCTGCGCCGAAGCGGCGGAGGAGAACGCCATCAGGGCGACGGTAGCCGCCCCAAAAACTGTCGATTTCAAAAGTGCAGATCTGGTCAAGATATCCTCCCGGGATTGAACGCTTTGTCGGTCGGCCGAGGCCGAAGCAGAACATCCGCCACCTCTGGCGAATGTCTCGCGAGCAACAAACAGCAATCACAATCCAGAGTCAATAAATAAATCACTCTTATTTATTATTGACATCGGTGTAGCCTGACACGCATTCTCCTGCCAAAA
>Ga0335394_10004679_pt1 | contig 15565 bp, 13 predicted proteins | sample MAT03_FD_205741 | JGI IMG/M metagenome (GOLD analysis project Ga0335394, IMG submission 205741) | Freshwater microbial communities from Lake Fryxell liftoff mats and glacier meltwater in Antarctica - MAT-03 (spades assembly) (version 2) ...
CCTTGACGCTCAGTTGTAGCGGCGACAATGGATCCGCAACTAATTCTACGAACGTATTGGTGATGTCGGGAACATCTATTGACTGTACTCAGCGACCGGCTCGAGTCGAATATAACAATGGTTTCGGAAATATTGTTATTCCGAAATCAACGATTCCAAGGACTTTTTTCTCAATGTTTAACGCAAACTTCCCAGGGCCAATTGGCGGATTTTCTACTGGTGCGGTTGGTGATGGCATTGTGCTTGCGTTCGAATTTGATGCCCCTTCAGCGCCGGTGAGTGGTAATTTGAAAGCAGTTACCATCCCTGGTGGTGGTGGTAGTGGCGTTATTGTGACAAGCGTATCGGAATGCCCAGGTGAGATGCTTGAGTACGTATTTGGCAATACCACACAGGCAAACAACTGCTGGGGCGGTCAAACTAAAACGGAACTTAGGTGGAATGTCACGGCTGCAGATCCTGTTGCATGTCAGCTGGTGCCAGGCAAAAGGTACTATTTTAACGTGTCGATGCGTGAAGGTTGCTTGACCGACTCTGGTGCTGGCGGCGCGAGTTGCCGATTCAACGTGGAGACCCGATGAAGACTTGTTTAATAGCCTCGCTAGTGGCGATGTGCTTTGCGGCTAACGTGAGTGCTGGTGAATTTGCAGATGATTCGCGTGTGGTCGCAGAGCGCGGGGGCGTTTCGCTCTCGCTCCAGGATGTTGACTTAGCTTTGGAAAAAGTCCCCATGGCTGACCGTCCTGCATACGTTGCAAGTACCGATCGTATGCATCACCTGCTCGATACTGAATTGCTTAATAAACAAATCGCGCGCCTGGGTAGAGAGATGAAACTTGTAGGCGCACCGCCCATCGGGCAGAGTAAACCCGCGCGGGACGCGGAACAATTATTTGTTAAGAGCACGCTAGAAGTGCTCGCGCAAAGGGTTGCAAAGCAAGACTTTGCGCTTTTGGCGAGCGAATATTACCAGGTTAATCAGGCTGAATTTACTACGCCTACGGTTACCAAGGTTCAGGAAATTCTAGTAAGCAACAAGACAAGATCAGCAAACGAAGTAAAAGCCAGGGTCAACGAAGTCGTTGAGAAGGCGAATGACCCTGCAGTGATTTTTGATGAACTTGTAACGCAATATTCCGATGGAACTTCGGCTGCTCTAGGTTCTACAGATGGAGCTGGAATGGTTTTGCTTTCGAAGCCTGGGGAATATCTTGAGCCTTTTGAGTTAGCGGTAAATGCGTTAAAGGCGCCGGGAGATATCACAGGGCCAGTGGAAACCGAGTTTGGTGCGCATGTTTTGAAGTTAATCTCGCGTGAGTCAGCAAAAGTTCAATCATTTGCTGATGCTCGTAACTCAATCATTGAGAAACTCGAAACCGATTATGCGGACGGTGTTCTGGCAAAGTTTTACTCGGATCTCCGCTCTGCAAACCCAGTTTTTCACGCAGACGTGATCGAACTCGTCCGAGATCGTTATGGTAAACTGCCCGACTTGAATACTTATCCTGTTGAATCTGTTCCTCAGGGCACGAAGTAACCTTGGTGCATGCGAAAGCTACGTCTTTGGGCCCAGTTCTATCAGCGGGAAATAAAAAATAGATACCTTGGCAGCCTAAGCGGGCTGCTTTGGGTATTTATGCACCCAGTGCTTTTATTGGCGCTGTACACATTTTTGATAGCCGGCGTTTTGAAAGCCCGCATTCCTGAGTTAACAGACGCGCAGTGGCTGCCTTATGTTGCGTTCGGGCTTTGGCCTTGGATGTGTTTTTCTGAAGGGTTGCAGCGCGGAACAGCGGCGGTGATGGAGCACGCTGGGCTTTTGGGCAAAATCGCGATGCCTGCGGAACTGCTAGTTGCGGCTTCCGTTGCAGCTACTTTTACGCTGCATTCATTGGGCCTACTTGCGATTGTGCTGCTGTTGCCGCTATTTGGTTACCCGGTCGTTTGGCAACATGGTTTAGCGCTTCTGCCGCTGCTATCGTTGCTGTTTTTGTTTACCTTAGGAGTCGCCTGGATTACGGCGGGCCTGCAGGTCTTCATACGCGATGTATCGCAAATATTGGGTCAGACATTAAGTTTCATGTTTTTTCTGACGCCTATTTTATATACGCCTAAAATGCTGCCAGAGGTTGTGCGCCCTTGGTTGGCAGCAAATCCGGTAAGCATTTATTGCACGACGACGCGTGATTGGTTGATGTTTTCGAATACCACATTAACTTGGCAACATGCGCTTGCAGTTGTAGTCGCGTTATCAAGTTTTTTTATTGGTTTGTGGGTATTTCGCAAACTTGAGCGACACTTTGAGGATTTTGTGTGAGCGAATTGTTGCGCGCTACAAACTTGAGTAAGGTCTACCCAAAGGTTAGCAAGAGTAGCGATAGAATCAAGGTAATGATGCGCCTGCTATTAGGGCGGGCGTTGCCTGACAGCCTGGCGCATACGGTGCTAGATGATATTTCCTTGGCTGTCAGCCCCGGTGAATCCTTAGGCGTTATTGGGGAAAATGGTGCAGGAAAATCGACGTTACTGAAACTTTTAACCGGCGTAATACATCCAACTCGTGGGTCGGTTGTCGTCAATGGCCAAATTGGCGCGCTATTGGAACTTGGCGCGGGCTTTCACCCTGAATATACCGGGCGAGAAAACTTAGAATTAGCCGGTACGCTGTATGGCTTTAGCGGCGAGGAACTAAAATCCAAGCTCAACGAAATAATCGCTTTTGCCGATATTGGGCATTATTTGGACGAGCCGGTCAAACACTATTCCAGTGGCATGATTGTACGGCTTGGTTTTGCGCTTTTAGCCGCGCGGCGTCCAGAATTGCTGATTACTGATGAAGTACTCGCTGTTGGCGATGAAAGCTTCCAAAAGAAATGCGTGCGTTGGATCGAAGATTATTTAAAAGGCGGCGGCACGCTGCTTTTGGTTTCGCACAGCATGTATCACATACAAAAGCTGTGCCGCCAAGCGATGTGGCTGCATAAAGGTCGAGTTGCCGCAAAGGGTGACGTTTTTGACGTGACCCAAGCCTATCTTGCACACCATGAGAAAAAGTCGGCGGCTGAAGCGGTCACCACGGGCCGGGCAAATTCACACGACTCCTATCGAATTACGCAAGTATTGTTTAATGGCGATTTGGCGGAATCGGGCTATTTTCTGGAACAGCAGTCCACGCTCGCGATAGACGTCACTTTGCACTCACCCGATGGACGCGCGCCTATAGTGCTAGTAGGCATAGTGCGCGCCGACGGTACGCCGGTTTATGGCGTGACCACAGATGTAGACAAAATAGCGCCCGCACGTAACTCAGATCACGAGTTCCAGATAGTCATGCACTACCCAGAATTGCCGCTGTTGCCGGGTGTATACGCGCTGCGCGTACATGCGCTAGATCCTGAAGGCGTGCGCTTGTTTGATACCGTTACGCGCGATTTTACCGTACGCGGTGAAAGCCGCGAATTCGGCCTAATTCGTATCGCACATCAGTGGCGGTTGCCTGCTTTGTGAACGCGATCGAAATTATTGTGCCTATTTTCAATGCGGCATCGGATGTTACTACGTGTCTAAATGCACTCGAGCGCCACACGCCAGCTTTTGGAAGGGTTTGGCTGGTTGATGACGCGTCCACCGACGTTGAGATTGCCGCTTTGCTCGATACCTTTGATACGCGTGCACAATTCGACGTGCGCGTGCTCCGCAATTCAACGAACATGGGTTTTATCGGCAGCGTTAATCGCGCTTTAGCCCTGGTCAAAGGCGATGTATTACTTTTGAATTCAGATGCCATTATCACCGAAGGTGCAGTTCTGGCTATCGCACGTGCCGCTGAGGCGGTGCCAAACGCGGCGAGCATCACGCCGTGGTCGAATAACGCGGAAATTTGTTCATTTCCAAATTTTTGCGTCAACAATTCGGTGCCTGAAAATTTGGATGAAATTGCGCGAGCCTGTGCGACGCTGACGCCGTGCTATCCAGATTTGCCGACCGGCGTTGGATTTTGTATGTACATGAGTCAATTTGCGCTGCGCCGGCTAGGTTTATTTGACGCCGCGACTTTTGGCCGAGGTTATGGCGAGGAAAACGATTGGTGTCGCCGCGCTGCTGGGTTTGGCATGCGCAACATTTTATGTGACAACGCTTTTGTCGCGCATACCGGCGGGCGATCATTTGCTGCAACAGGCGAAACGCCAGGCGGTGAAAATTTGCGCCGGTTGCTTGCGCGCTATCCCGATTATCACGAAAGTGTTTCACAATTTATTGAAGCGGACCCATTGGCGGCAGATCGCGCGCGACTTTGGATGGCAATGGCACAAACGAAAGCGCCGAATCAATGACTAACCCTGAATCGCTAGAGTTCACCGGCGAGCGCTACACGCCAGAATGTCCGCGTGAAATGCTTTACGAGCATTTTGCGCGTTATGCCATGGCGCTGGAATTTGTGGCCGGAAAGCGGGTGTTGGACTGCGCATGTGGCGAAGGTTACGGCAGCAACTTGCTGGCTGAGCGGGCGGCTTCAGTGTTAGGTTTGGATTGCTCCGAGCAGGCAGTGGCGCATGCACGCGCACGCTATCAAAAGCCGAATTTGCATTTTGATCTGGCCGATGCGACTGCTTTGACGATGGAAAGTTGTGTCGACGCGGTCGTCAGCTTCGAGACCTTGGAACATCTTGCCGATCACGATGCGATGCTCGCAGGCTTCAAACGCGCTTTGACGGCAGATGGTTTGCTGCTGCTATCGAGCCCGGACAAACTCAATTACAGCGATATACCTGGCTATAACAACGAGTTCCATGTCAAAGAACTCTACCGATCCGAGTTGGAAGCGCTGTTAGCGCGGCACTTTAAGTACGTGCGGTTATATGCGCAAAAGCTCAAGTTTCAATCCGTCATTTGGGACGTCAATGCCAATTCTGGGCGGTTTGACGGTGTATCTGCGGCAAATTTACACGGCGATGGTCGTTTGACGTCTGGATTGCAAGATGCGCCCATGTATTACATTGCACTTGCCAGCGACAGCGCCGAAGTATTGGAGGCACACAGCGCCGCACTTTTCTTGTTTTCGGATCAGGCGCAATCGCTATATGAGCACTATCAAGCGGAAATTTGCAATGGCATTTATGGCGCGCAAGTCATTGCCGAACTGCGCGCGGAGATTGCGCGACTGCGGGCTGGCTGATTGTCTTGCCAGGCAAAAATACGGTCTGAAGTTCCATCACGTTGTCAAAGCGAATGACGAATTACGAGACGCTGACGTTTTGCGGCGATAAATGACGTAATTTTGACCCTGGAATTAGGCTGAAGTCACATTGCAAAAAAAGATTTTTGCGCTATCTTAGGAGCTCGCCCGGCTTTCGCCTACGTTCAAAAGGATTCCCCCCTGTTCCGGTTGAACGCGAAAGTCGGGCGTCTTTTTGCCTCTGCAAAAAGCCAATTCGCCAGAATAGTGCGTATGCACAACTAACCTGATTCGCACAAACGGTGTGAAGGTTACGTTATGTGACACTGATGGGATCAATTGCGGCCATTCGAATTGCAGCACCCGCCAAATCACTCAAAAAAATGGCCCGCCAAGCATTGTGTTGACGGGCCACCCGATTCCCCCCGGATGTTGACTTGTACTTGCAGCGTTCGTGCCAACAGTGTTTTGAGTAGTCGTTGAATAGACTGTTGGGGCACGATCTAGGCTTTGCACGCTAGACTAGGGGCTCTCTATATTTCAGATACGGCCTTTGCTATGCGTCACCCCAACTCATTTGATGTCATCGTTATTGGCGGTGGCCATGCGGGCACAGAAGCGGCCTTGGCGGCGGCGCGCACCGGCGCTTCGACTTTGTTATTGACGCACAATGTCGAAACCATCGGGCAAATGAGCTGTAACCCGGCCATTGGCGGCATTGGTAAGGGGCATTTGGTCAAAGAAATTGATGCACTCGGCGGCGTGATGGCGCGTGCGGCCGATTTGGGCGGCATCCAATTTCGTACGCTGAACGCGAGTAAAGGCCCGGCCGTGCGCGCAACGCGCGTGCAGGCGGATCGCGTGCGTTACAAAGCCGCTGTACGTTCCTTCGTTGAAAATCAGCCGAATCTGCAAATTTTCCAACAATCGGTCGATGATTTGATCGTTGAGAACGGACGCGTGGTTGCTGCAATCACCCAAATGGGGCTGCGTTTTGATGCGCGCACCGTGGTGCTGACTGCGGGTACATTTTTGGGCGGGCTGATCCATATTGGCCTGACGAATTATTCCGGTGGCCGCGCCGGGGATCCGCCTTCGATAAAACTAAGCCATCGTTTACGCGAGCTTCCGGTGTCCGCTGCGCGCCTGAAAACAGGCACACCGCCGCGCATCGATGGCCGCACCATTGATTTTTCACAGGCCGAAGAACAGCCCGGTGACACGCCACGCCCGGTTTTCTCGTTTTTGGGCAGCGATAGCCAGCATCCGCCGCAAATCAGCTGTTGGATCACCCATACGAATGCGGCGACTCACGATATTATTCGCGCTAATTTAGATCGTTCGCCGATGTATTCCGGTGTTATTGAAGGTATCGGCCCGCGCTATTGCCCATCCATCGAAGACAAAATCGTGCGCTTTGCTGACAAGCAATCACACCAGATTTTTCTGGAGCCAGAAGGGCTGGATACGCACGAGATCTATCCGAATGGCATCTCCACGAGTTTGCCGTTCGATGTTCAGCTGCAAATCGTACGCTCCATTAAAGGCATGGAAAACGCGCACATTACGCGCCCGGGCTATGCGATTGAATACGACTACTTTGACCCACGCGGCTTGAAGTTGTCGCTGGAAACCAAAGCGATTGAAGGCCTTTATTTCGCCGGACAAATTAATGGCACGACCGGCTATGAAGAAGCTGCCGCGCAAGGTTTGATTGCCGGGCTAAATGCCGCGCGCGCAAGCCGCGGTGAAGCGGCGTGGACGCCAAGGCGCGATGAAGCCTACATCGGCGTGATGATTGATGATCTGATTACCAATGGCACCAAAGAGCCGTACCGGATGTTTACCTCGCGTGCGGAATATCGTTTGCAGCTGCGTGAAGACAACGCCGATATGCGTCTGACCGAATTAGCTCGGGATTTGAAATTGGTAGATGAAGCACGCTATGCGCTGTTTTCCCAAAAGCGTGAAGCCGTCGCGCGCGAGACGCAGCGCCTTGCGCAATTGCGCTTCTCAAGCGTCGGTGCGCTTGGGGAAGCGGCGGCACGTGAATTGAAGGTGCCGATCACCCGTGATTTGAGTGCGCTGGACTTGCTGAAACGCCCGGAATTGAGCTACGCCCAAATCGTTGCGGTGCCAGGATTTGGGCCGGGTGTAGCAAGCGCGCTAGTGGCTGAGCAAGTGACGATCCAGGCGAAATATGCCGGTTATTTGGGCCGTCAGTCCGTGGAAATAGAGCGCAATCAGGCCAATGAAAACACGGTTATTCCGGCCAGTTTCGACTACGCGCGGGTGACTGGGTTGTCAGCGGAAGTTTTGCAAAAACTCAATACTGTGCGCCCGGAAACCATTGGCCTAGCATCGCGAATTTCCGGCATTACGCCGACTTCGATTTCGCTGTTGCTGGTTTACCTCAAGCGTATTGGTGCTTTAAATAAAGTAACGCTGATTTGTTCTGCTATTAATAACGTCGAGAGTAGTGCGGCGTGATTGCGCGTGTGGTTTTTTAATACACCGCGTAGAGCCCGTTCGCCCTGAGCCCGTCGAATGGCCAACCTCGACGCTAGGGCTTCGACCATCCCGAACGGGTCTTGTTTTGATCGGTTTTCTTTCAAGTCGCGCTTCATTTGACCGAGTCCACAGCCCCAAAATTCATCGTGTGCAGGCCTAAGTTCAGCGCTTTGGCGTTAAAGTTTGGCCATGCCGACTCACTCACATCCCCTCAAAGCCAGCTTGCTGATGCTATCGAGTGCAGCGCTGTTTGCGGGTATGGCAATTACCATTCGCTTAGCCAGTGCGCATGTGCACGCTTTCGAAATTGCGTTTTTCCGTAATTTTTTCGGTTTGGTTTTTGCGCTGCCTTTGTTGCATAAACTTGGTTTTAGCTTGCTGAAAACTGAGCGTTTGCCGCTTTATTTTTTACGCTGCATGATCGGTTTGGGCGCCATGTTGACGGGCTTTTGGGCGTTAGTACATTTGCCACTCAGTCAGGCAATTGCGCTGAGCTACACCACGCCGCTATTTGTCAGTATTGGTGCTGCGATATTTTTGGGTGAAGTTATTCGCGCACGCCGCATTAGCGCTTTGGCGGTTGGGTTTGCTGGAACGTTGGTGATTTTGAAAGCCTGGACTTTTGGTGCAAGTTGGCTGTCTAGCGGGGTTTGGATAGCAATTTTGTCGTCTGTGTTGGGCGCAAGCGCCGCTGTTTCTATTAAATTTCTTTCCCGCACCGAATCAGCTGAGGCCATCGTTTTCTACATGGTTTTGATTATGACGCCGCTGTCTTTGCTGCCCGCCTTAGCGTTTTGGACGTGGCCAGATGCATTGAGCTGGTGCTATCTCGTTTTGACTGGTGCATTCGGCACTGCTGCCCACATCGCAATGACGCGTGCTTACAAATTAGGCGAAGTCAGCGCGCTAACGCCAATCAATTTTATTCAATTGCCACTGATTGCTGCGGCTGCATGGATATTATTCAACGAAGTGCCAGATCGCTACACCGTATTTGGCGCGCTGATCGTGTTTATTGCGACGGCTTATATCGCGCATCGAGAAGTGCTGTTGGCGCGGCGCGCGTTCAACAAAGCACTGACGGACAAAGATGCACGCCAGAGTTGAAAAGCATTTTTTTGACACAAGTCTGCCAGTCGTTCGATAATACTCGAACATGACTTTGCCGCAGCGCGACGACCCCACGGCGTTCAACGGCAGGTATCCCGGAATATTTTTTACGGAATAATTTCCCCCCCAGCATAATTTTTTAGGAACTCGCTATGCGCGTCGGTCTTTTTCGTCCACTTTTAACCGTTAGCACGCTAACGCTAACCATATTGACCCTAAGCGCGTGTCAGAAAAACGATCCCGCAGCGCCCGGCGCCAATCAAGGCCCGCCGCCTGCAGAGGTCAGCGTCGCGCCCGTTGTCAGCAAAGAAGTCACCGAATGGGATGACTTTACCGGCCGCGTTGAGGCAAAAGAAACCATTGAAATTCGTCCGCGCGTCGGTGGCTATTTGGCGAGCGTGAATTTTGACGAGGGCAAGGCGGTTAAAAAGGGCCAGTTGCTTTTCGCGATTGATGATCGCGAATATCGTGCCGCGGTGGAAACGGCGGCGGCGAATGTCGCACGCGCACAATCGCGCAGTGAAGTGGCTGCTGGTGAAGTGGCGCGCTCGAACAAATTGCTCGTGGCACGTGCAGTCAGCCAGGAAGAATTCGCCACGCGCGAGGGCGAGCTACGTCAAGCGATCGCGGATGTGCGTTCGGCACAGGCCAGTTTGACGCAGGCTAGGCTCAATCAGGAATTTACCCGCATTGAATCGCCAATCGATGGCCGTATTGGCTTGGCCATGATGCGGCCGGGCAATTTGATTGCACCCGGCACTAGCCTGCTTGCGACGGTGGTGTCGCTCGATCCGATGTATGTGTATTTTGAAGGCGATGAGCGCACCTATTTGAAGTATCAAGATATGGCGCGCGCTGGCGAACGGCCCAGTTCGCGCGATACGCAAACTGCGGTGCGCATGGGCTTGGCGAATGAAGCGGGTTATCCGCATCAAGGTGTGCTGGATTTGGTCGATAACCAGCTCAATTCACAAACCGGTTCGATCCGATTGCGCGCGGTGTTTGACAATAAAGAAGGCGTGTTTACGCCTGGCTTATTTGCGCGCGTCCAGCTGGTCGGCAGCGGCACACGTCAGGCGATGTTGATCCACGACCAAGCGGTGCTGACCGACCAAGACCGAAAATTTGTTTATGTGGTGGGGCCCGGCAGCACGGCAATGCGTAAAGACGTCAGCTTAGGGGACTTGGTTGACGGTTTGCGCATTGTTACCAGCGGTTTGGATGCGGCTGACGTTGTGGTCGTCAACGGCATGCGCAAAATTTTCTTTCCGGGTATGCCGTTAAAAGCGAACACGGTACCGATGGAAGCACCGAATACGCCGCCGCCCCAGCCACCACCTGCAGCCAGTGCCGCAGCTGAAAAGCAGGGCTAAAAATGAAAAATGGATTCTCGACCGTATTTATTGAGCGGCCCATTTTGGCCGCAGTGCTCTCTATTCTGATCTTTGTTGCCGGCTTGATTGCGATTCCCAATCTTGCCGTTAGTGAATACCCGGAAGTTTCACCGCCGACGATTCAAGTGACGGCCATTTATCCAGGTGCAAACCCCAAAATTATTGCTGACACCGTCGCCGCGCCGCTCGAAGAAGCGATCAACGGTGCAGAGAATATGATTTATATGAAATCCGCTGCCTCCAGCGATGGCACGCTGTCGCTAACGGTTACTTTCAAATTGGGTGCGGATATCGATATTGCCGCGATGCAGGTGCAAAACCGCGTGGCGCAAGCGCTGCCGCGATTGCCCGAGGCGGTGCGCCAACTCGGCGTGACGACTGCGAAGTCTTCCCCAAACATCACGATGGTGGTGCATTTAACTTCGCCGAAGGAAACGCACGACGGGTTGTATCTATCGAACTTTGCCACGCTGCGCGTACGCGATGAATTGGCGCGACTGAGCGGCGTCGGTAGTGCCCAGGTTTTCGGGGCCGGGAACTATGCGATGCGCGTCTGGATTGACCCAGATAGAGCGGCGGCGCGAAGTTTAACTGCGCTCGATGTCGTAGCCGCGATTCGAGAACAAAATATCCAGGTTTCGGCGGGTGCATTGAATGCCTCGCCACAGCCGAAAGGCGCCAGTGTGCAGCTGCTGGTCAATGCGCAAGGACGTTTGGAGACGCCTGAGCAATTTGGTGGCGTGGTGTTGCAAACCAGCGCAGACGGCGCGATTACGCGTTTGCGCGACGTGGCACGCATAGAATTAGGTGCAAGCACTTACGCATTTAATTCGCTACTGAACAATAAGCAGGCCGCAGCCGTGGTGATTTTTGAAGCGCCCGGTGCCAACTCGATCGCACTTTCCGATGCAGTGCGCGCAAAAATGGCGGAGTTAGCGCCCGGTTTTCCTGAGGGCGTCAGCTATGACATTGTTTATGACCCGACCGTGTTCGTGCGCAAATCGGTGGAATCAGTGATCTCCACGCTTTTAGAAGCGGTGGCGCTGGTGGTATTGGTGGTGGTGCTGTTTTTACAAACCTGGCGCGCCTCGATTATTCCGCTTTTAGCGGTGCCGGTTTCTATTGTCGGTACTTTTGCCGCACTTTGGCTGCTCGGCTATTCGATAAATGTGCTGACATTATTCGGCTTGGTGCTGGCGATTGGTATTGTGGTCGACGACGCGATTGTGGTGGTTGAAAACGTCGAACGGCACATTGAAGAAGGAATGGCACCGAAGCAAGCCGCGTTCAAAGCCATGCGTGAAGTCACCGCGCCGATCATTGCGATTTCATTGGTTTTGATCGCGGTATTTGTGCCAATTGCCTTTATTGACGGCGTAACGGGTCAGTTTTATCGCCAATTTGCTGTCACGATTGCGATCTCGGTCATTATTTCGGCGTTTAATTCGCTGACGCTGTCCCCGGCGTTGGCGGCGGCATTGTTGCAGCCGCGCGGCGCAAAAAAGGACATCTTAGCGCGTGCAATTGATCGGGTATTCGGTGGTTTCTTTGGCTGGTTCAACCGGGTATTCAAACGCGGCAGTCACCGCTATTCCGATGGCATTGGCGGCACGATTCGGCGCGCACCAAGGCTGTTGATTGTTTACGGCGTTTTGGCGGTGTTTGCGGTTTTAAGCTTTCGCTTAGTGCCCGCAGGTTTTATTCCCACCCAAGATAAGCAATATCTTTTTGCCGGCGTGCAGTTGCCTGAAGGCGCGACACTGGAGCGCACGGAAGCGGCAATGCAGCGTATGGGTGAAATCGCACTGGCAACGCCGGGCGTGGCAGACGTGGTGCAGTTTCCGGGCCTAAACGCGGTGCATTTCGTCAGCACGCCCAACGTCGGCGTGATGTTTGTCGGCTTGAAAGATGCCGCCGACTTGCCTAAACCTGCATCGGCGCTTGCGACTGATCTATCGATTGCCTTCAGCGCCATCCCAGACGGTTTAGCCTTCGCTTTTATGCCACCGCCGGTTTCTGGCTATGGCAATGCAGCCGGGGTGGAGATGTATGTGCAAGACCGCGCGCGCATCGGCTATGGCGAGCTCAATAATCAAGCGCAAGCCATCGCTGGCATGATGGGTATGCAGGAAGGTTTCGCGCCGGGCTCGGTGATTACGACCTTCCAATCGAACGTGCCGCAAATGGATGCCCAGGTGGATCGCGACAAGGTCAAATTATCAGGGCTGCGTTTGACCGATGTGTTCGATACCTTGCAAATTTATTTGGGCTCGGCTTACGTAAACGATATGAATATGCTGGGTAAAACCTACGCCGTTTATGCCCAAGCTGACGCGCAATTTCGAGATCAAGCAAGCGATGTGGCGCGCATGAAAGTACGTGCCGCCAGTGGTGAAATGGTGCCGCTGGGCAATGTGGTGCAGCTTTTGCCGACCTTTGGCCCGGATCCGGTCATTCGCTATAACGGCTATCCAGCCGCCGACGTGCAGGGCGGGCCGGTATCCCCCGATATCAGCGCCGCGCAAACGGTGTTGATTGCCGAAAAAACAGCGGCGCAAGTGCTGCCGCAGGGCATGAACATCGAGTTCACCGGCTTAACCTATCAACAAATTAATCAAGGCAATGCCAGTTTGCTGGTATTCCCGCTGTGCGTGCTGTTGGTCTATCTGGTGCTGGCGGCGCTGTATGAAAGTTGGCTGCTGCCATTGAGCGTGATTTTAATTGTGCCCATGTGTTTGCTGTCCGCAGTCGGCGGCATTTGGTTACTCAACACGGTTAAAGGACTTTATTTTGGCCTCTCAATTGGTGCCGGCTGGATTCCACCGCCACCGATATCAGCGCCGCCTACGTTTATTGACCTCAATGTCTTCACTCAGATTGGTTTGATTGTGCTGATGGGATTAGCCTGCAAGAACGCGATCCTAATCGTCGAATTTGCGCGTGAACTTGAGTACCGAGGCATGAAAATTGCGCAAGCGGCCCAGGAAGCCTGTCGATTGCGTTTACGGCCGATCTTAATGACCAGCTTTGCCTTTATCATGGGCGTTACGCCATTGATGTTGGCCAGCGGTGCAGGTGCCGAGGTGCGTCAAGTGATGGGGTTTACCGTTTTTGCGGGTATGTTAGGCGTGACGGTGTTTGGCCTGTTTTTCACCCCAGTCTTTTATGTTTTCATTCGTCAAGTATTGCAGGGCGGCGCGCCATTGCCGAACCATGATGCGGACGCGAGTGATTCAGATGCGAACGACTTGGGCGCGAATGGTTCGGGGGTGCATCATGCATAAGTTGACGAATTTGCCTTTCCTCCAAATTAGCTTCGCAATTTTGGCGGCACTGAGCATGGCCGGCTGCACAGTTGGGCCAAAATATGCGCAGCCAAATATTGACGTGCCGAAGGCCTTCGATCAATCGAGTGCTCGGTCAGCAGCAAACCCGGTCAGCACGCAAACCTTTCAGGCCTTTGGTTCCACAGTTTTGGATGGTTTTATTGCACGCGCGCTGGCGGAAAATACGTCTATTTTGCAGGCGGCGGCGCGTTTGAACGAAGCGCGCGCGTACCGTGGGCTAACAAAGTACAGCTTGTTTCCAACGGTCACCGCAGCCGCAGGCAAAGAGCGCAGCAAAGTATCGAATGCAGACCCGCAAGCGCAGCCGGGCTTAGCCATTTCGGAGCGTAATGACATCGGCTTTGATGTGGCTTGGGAAATTGACTTATTTGGCAGCTTGCGCAACCAAAGTGCGGCGGTGATTTTGCGCATGCAGGCGGCGGATGCGGCGTTAGCAGATATGCGGCGTTTGATAGTCGCTGAAGTTGCGCAGACTTTCTTCGCCGCCTTGGGCGCGCGCGAACGCTTGGCGGTCACGGAGCGGAATTTGGCTAACTTGCAAGAAAGCGAGCGGATCACCAATGTGTTGTTCGAGGCCGGGCGCGGTACTGAGCTTGATTTGGCGCGGGCAAAGTCCTTGCGTTTTAGTGTCGCCTCAAACTTAGCGCTGCAGCGCGCCGAGCTGGTGCGCCAGGAACTGCGTTTGGCAACGCTGACTTCGACGCCATTAGCCGAGGTGCGCGCGCAGCTGCTCAAGCAAGCGGAAATCCCTGATTTGCCGAAATTGGAAGCAGTCGGCACCGTGCAGCAATGGTTTAAACGTCGGCCGGACGTGGCGGCTGCCGAATTGACGCTGCGCGCGCAAACACGTGATGTCGGTGCGCAAGTGGCGGAGTATTTCCCGAAGCTCAATCTGTTGGGCAGCTTTGGTTCCGTCGCCGGTTCTGCCGGTGATTTGTTTAGTAGCGGCACCGATCGCTGGCGTTTCGGTCCAAGCATTAGCTGGCAGTTTTTGAACTTTGGCCGCGTGGGTCAGTATGTTAAAGCCGAACAAGCCCAGGTTGACGGCGCGGCTGCGGCTTACCAAGAAACCGTGCTGCGTGCACTTGAAGAAACGGAGAGTGCGCTGGCCAATTTCCGTGCGGCCAATGAGTCGACCGCAGCTCTGGGCGAAGCTACCGCGCAAGCCGAACGTGCGCGCGAATTGGCGGAGCTGCGTTTTGAAGCCGGTGCCAGTGATTATTTGGTGGTGCTGGATGCCCAGCGCCAGCGCTTAAGCCTTGACGATCAGCTAATCCAGGCAAAAACCGCGCGCGCAACGGCACTCGCGATGCTCTACAAAGCGCTGGCAGGTGATTTTGTCGAATTGGCGCATGACTAATGTCGGGAATGCGCTTGATGCGCGCGAAGACACAAACGTCATCGCGCGCACCGAGCGCTTAAGTTTGCGGCACTTTACGCTCAACGACGCGCCATTCGTGCTGCGGCTTTTGAATGATCCGAGCTTTTTGCAATACATTGGCGATCGCGGTGTACGCACCCTTGAAGATGCCGAAAATTATCTGCGCTGCGGCCCGCTGGCAAGCTATGTAGCAAATGGACATGGGCTAGATGCGGTGGTTTTGCACGAAGGCGACATTTGTATCGGCATGTGCGGCATTGTGCGACGCGACACCTTGCCTGGCCCCGATTTAGGCTATGCATTTCTGCCCGAATACACCGGCGCAGGATTGGCTGAAGAAGCCACGCGCGCCGCCCTTAAACATGCCCGCGATGCGCTGCATTTTTCTGAAATGCTAGCCATTGTGCAGCCGGACAATGCGGCCTCAATAAGGCTTTTGCATAAGCTGGGCTTTGTTGAATCGGATACTTTGCAATCGCTTAGCGCCGATGGCTCGCAGCTTTTGGGATTTGAGTTGAAATTTTAAGCTGGTTTTCTAACTTGGGCACGTTCAAATTAACGGTTTGGAGGTTACGATGGCTGCGACTCTCACCCTAAAAAGTATTCCTGATGAAGTTTATCAGCGCCTGAAGTTCTCAGCAAAAAT
>Ga0335394_10004681_pt1 | contig 15562 bp, 17 predicted proteins | sample MAT03_FD_205741 | JGI IMG/M metagenome (GOLD analysis project Ga0335394, IMG submission 205741) | Freshwater microbial communities from Lake Fryxell liftoff mats and glacier meltwater in Antarctica - MAT-03 (spades assembly) (version 2) ...
TACATAGAAAAAATGTTATTCCGCTACCAATAGTCATAGCCAATAGACCTAATAAAGTCCACTTCCAGTCAGACTTAGATATTTTTTTAAATCGTATTCTTTCAAATAGCCCAATTGTGTTTTGTTCGGTTTTTAAAATGTAAAGTCCAACACAAATTATAGGCAAGAAAACTATAAATGGCGAAAGTATCATCCAAGCACCAAGTTGCATTATTCCTTGTTTGTCGCTAAGAAATGGAACCGCCCAATTTACTGTCAAAAAGGTCAAAAAGCTTCCTAAAAAAAAGACTAAGAAGTCTAAATTTTTGTCTGTTCTTTCTGGTTGTTTGTCAATTTGTTTAATCATACAATTTCCTCTATGGTTTGTTTTTCTTTTATGGCGTCTAAGCCAACTTTTGTTTTAAATTCAACGCTGTGGTTTCTTTTTTTTGTGCCTATTATTTTTTGGATTAAGTTAGTAATTTTTGTCGCTTAAACTACTGTCCGAATTTTGGGTACCATCATAGTTTGTATGCGCACTTCCCTCGCCATTTTTTTTAGCTGTTAATGACTGGTTTTTTTACCACAATGGTCCAACAATTATTTTTTGAAGTCCGAGTAAAAAAACTTTAAACATTCCATTCCAACCATTCCGTCATAACATGATGGAGAAAATATTATTTTATTACCGTTTAATTCTAAAGTTATAGGATTGTCTTTGTCGTCAACGGCTGTAGCTGTCGCATTTAAAGTGATTTTAGCTGTACCTGCCAGTTCTATACCGCTGCAACTTGATGTCTCACCATATGTCAATTTTTAGTCGAAACTTACACAGTCCAGCGGCTTAGTTATAACGGTTTCCAAGCAGGTATCCGTTTTTTACTAAGTCCAATTCACCCATTTGAGCGCTAACCAGCAAAAAAATAAGTCAGTTGATAGTTAGTAAAAACAATTTCGTATTTTTTTTGTGTTTCAGAGAATAGGTTTTAAAAAATAATACGGTAAGAAATGTTAGGTAATATTCCGAACTGATAATTCTTTACAATATCATTTTTTCGCTGATCGTAATTTATGCTATATATGTTCTTTTGATTCGTGATATTTTGAATTTCAAGACTTAATACGCGTTTGGTATTACCTTTGTTTTTTGTGAAACTAAACTTGAAGTCGGAACGAAAATACGTAGGCGTTTGTTCAGAAAACGCCTTGCTTTCATCATACACGGTAGTTTTATTGAGTTTAGATGCTTCCAAATCTATTGGTGTTAAACGATTACCTCCTGCAACAACAAATCTGAAATCAAAGCTAAATGACCTTAACTTTGTTAAGGGAACTTCTTTACCAATTAAAAAATTTGTGACATAAGTGCCGTTGTACCGTGTGTTACGCTCTACACCATCCCCTGCTATGTATTTGGCATCATAAAGAGAACCTGTTAGTAGGAAATAGTAATTCCGGTCAAAAAATTTCTCGAGCGTAAGTTCAATGCCTTTGTTGGTTGCTGTTCCTTTGTTCACTAATACCAAGCCAGCAACAGGACTCATATTATTAACGAGAGAAAACGAACTGTTGATGTCATCAGCTATTGGAATATTACGCTGTTGTTGGTAATAGGCTTCTATTTTTAATCTTAAATGAGCATTAAAACTACGATCGTAGGAGATAACATAATGATTTGATTTTGCTGTTTTTAGAGTTTTGTTAGGGTTCGTAATTGATCCATTTACAGTTATATCTTCAAAATAAATTGAAGACGGCTCCAATCTACTATGAACTCCAAAACCAAAATTAAGAAATTGTTTTTCAGTTATATTCCACCGTATAGCAGCGCGAGGTTCTACACTATTAGAATTGTTGAATTGTGTATAGATAGAATGAACACCCGTGTTAAGTTCTAACTTTGGAGCGAACTTATATTTCCATTGTACAAAACTCTGAAACGATAAAAAATCTCCTTTGCTATCCAATAAGGGCCGAATGACGTATGGTGCCGTAGGACTTAAGTCCACCGCGTAGAGTGAGAACTGCTTTCTGTTGGCGATTACACCGGCACGAATGGTGTTTTTAATGTTGGTTTTATGATTGATGTATGATGAAATGGTGGCGGCATAGTCTTTTGTTTGAGACTCAGTATTAAAATGGGACTCATAATTACTTGTGAGACTATTAGATTGATCACCAGTATTACGAATCGAATAAGCAGCTACAGTTTTAACATAGGTGTTATTTCTCAAAAAAATCTTGTTAGATACCCCAACTACGCCCATGTTTGAAATGAACTTGTAATTTTTATTAGATTCATCTGTTTCCCACAGCGTGCTATCTTTAATGGCAGTTCCAGTGACACCGCTTATTCCACCCACCACGAACAATGTAAAATCTCCTGCCTTTTTAGAGGGCAAGTTAAATTTCAAATTTAAATCTTGCCACACGGGAAGTCCGTCATTTTTATTTATAAGCCCTATGTTTCCTAAAAGGCCAGTAGTTGCGTATCTGTAATTTACAAGATAAGTTGCTTTTGAGCCTTTTCGGAAGGGGCCTTCAGCACTTGCTTCAATTCCAAATAAGCTAGCTTGAAATGCATACTCTCTTTTCTCATCATTTCCATTTCGTAAACGAATATCAAAAACTCCTGATGAAGCATTACCATATTCTGCTGGAAAAGCGCCAGTCATAAAATCTGAAGTATTCAAAACATTTGGACTGAGTACTGTAACAATACCTCCATTACGCGAATAGCCAGCTAAATGATTAGGTGTGGGTATTTCTACGCCTTCTAAGCGCCAAAGAAGTCCTGTTGGTGAATTCCCTCGGATCGTAATTTCGTTGCTGAAGTTATTATTCGACACTACCCCTGCAAAGGCTGTTGCCATTCGCCCTGGATCAGAAAAACTTCCTGCGTATCTCGAAACATCCTCTACCGCAAAAGATCTGGCGCTAATAGTAGCCATTGTGTTTATAGGTTGATCTTTAGGAGAGGTGGCTACAATTGTTATTTCATTTAGTTGGCCAACTTTTTCTACGAGTTGAATGGTCAGTACGATTTCCTTTCCAGAACTAACTTGAACATCAGGTACGATAGAACTTTCGTAACCTAAGCAAAATACTTTAATGCTTTGCCTGCCAATCGGTACATTTTCTATGCGAAAATTTCCGTCTTTATCAGTGGAAGTTCCTAATAAAGGTTCCGTGCCTATAATGATTATGTTGGCACCTATAATTGCAAATTGTGCGTCTTTGTCAATTACAATACCACGGATGGTTTGTGTAGGCAGTTGCTTTGGATTTATACTGCTTGATTCATCATTATTTTTAGTGATAACGATGGTGCCATTTTCTTTGGTAAACGTAAGTTGTGTTTTAACAAGACACTGTTTTAAAACGTCTTCAACAGTGCCTTTTTCAGCGTGTACAGAAACTTTTTTGTATTTCGCTACTTCCTCGTTACTGTATATGATGTTTATATTTGTTTGTTTTCTGATAGATTTAATCACAGACTCTAGAGTGCTATCTTTCACGCTGATTGAAACCTTTTGATCTTGTGCATGCATCCTAGATGAGATAAGAAAGAGTAAGGTACTCAGCAGCAAAATTCTTCTTTTAGGTTTGATGCGTAACATAATTTGGGTTTTACTAATTTGATGTTTCATGATTTTTGTTTTATTAAAATATATCCGATTTTTAGAATTAATAACGAGGCAGGACATGTTGCCACATTTTCCTTTTTTTTATTTAATTACAATGACATTGTTCTGTAATTTGAATGTCACATTCGTAGTCTTTTCCAACATGTTTAAAACACTTGATATTTTTTCTTGATTATCCAACCTTCCTGAAAAGTGAAAACTCTTTGCGTTTTCGTTGCTGAATTCATATTCGAAATCATACCACCTGGCTAGTTTTTTCATTACCTGCTCAAGCGTCTCATTATTGAATTCGAATTTACCATCCACCCAAGATTTATAATCCGCGGCATCAACATCTGCTAAAACAATTTCTGATTTGTTATTACTTACAATTGCTTGTTTATTTGGCGTCAATATTTTTTGAAAGACTTCATTTTCTTTCCGCACATCTACACGAACTTTTCCCTCAACCAATGTTGTTTTTCTTGTAGCATCGTCTGGGTAGGCAGAAATGTTAAACGATGTTCCCATAACGCGAATATCCATATTACTAGAAGTCACAATAAATGGTAGGCCATTGTGCGCAACTTCAAAGTATGCCTCACCTTCTAAAAATAGATGCCTTGTACTATCAGTAAATGCAATCGGGAAAGTCAATTTTGAGTCTGCGTTTAACCAAACAGTTGATCCATCTGCCAAATGCAATTTATAACCACCGCCTTTTGGAGTAATCAGTTTATTAAATGTTGGTTCTCTAAAACCTTCCAATTTATCCTCGTTTGCCATATAACTTAACAAGTTATTTGTGTTACTTATTTGGGTGCCTGCTTCATTAAGTATTGTTTCCAAGTTTTTTTTATCCAAAATATGAGAATCTCCATTCGATAGAACTAATGTTGCTTTTTGCACACCTGGTTTAATTTTTTCGTCTAAAAGAGATAGTCTTGTTTCTGCCTCACGATTTAAAAAGAAATAAGTGACGCCACTTGCTAGCATTAATGGAATAAGAATTGCAGCAGCATATTTCATCAATTTTCTAGGGAATAAAGAAATTACTTTTGATGAAAACAGTTCATTTTTTAGATTGCCCCACACTTTTTCCTTGTTAAAGCCATTATACATTTCAAGCTTTAAGAGCTGTTTCTTTGAGTTTAGTGCATTTTTATAAATCGTGACATTCTTAGCAGATTGGTTGACCCATGTATCAAGATCTGTTTTTTCGATGGACGATATTGAAGCGCTAATTTGTTTGGATATTAATTCGGCTATACGAAATGATTCTTTCATTCTTTCTATTTTAATCCTATAACACCAAATTTCTAATATAGGGTGAAGAATTTTTTTTAGCGATAGAAAAATTTAGGAATGAAAATCGCTAAAAGCTTAATAGGATGGAGAATATGATGCCACCGAGCCGTTTTTTAATTTTTGCATAAGCGATCTTTTTTTGCGTTTTCACAGTATTCAAGGAAATATTAAGCTCTGAGGCTATTTCTTCGTTTTTTAGCCCATTAAGTGCTAATAACATAACTTGCTGTGAGGCGTTAGGTAAGTTTTTGATCTCTTGATAAAGTTGATTAAATACTTCTTCTTCAATCACGAACTCTTCAATATCAGCTGTAAATACAATACTATTTTGAAGTCGTTTTTTTCGAACAATTTCATCTCTTATAAAATTAAGACATTTGTTTCTGACCGATTTGTATAAGTAACTTTTAGCATCGTTGCTATTAGTGAATTCTTTTCGATTCTGCCAAAATGAAATAAAGACATCTTGTATAATGTCTTCTATTACTTGACTTTCTACAAACTTACTTCCAAACGCACATAAAGCATTGAAATGAAGATCAAAAAGCTCTTGAAATCCTTTTTCGGTTATTGATATAGAATTTTCTGTCATTCAGTAAGGATATTCAAACTCCTATAACTCAAAAATAGTTTACCAAAACTAGGGAAAATAGTTCATAATTTTTTATTAGTGTATTAATTTCGGCTCAATTATTAAATATTTTCTCTATCTCAGTTTTCAATTTATCTAAATTGAGTGGTCATTCCGCCGTCTACAACCAGTGTCTGTCCGGTAATATAGGAAGATGAATCAGAACATAGGAAAGCTACGGTCGTAGCAATTTCATTAGCAAATCCAATTCTTCCAATTGGAATATTATTTTCGAAATGCGTTTTTATGCCTTCATTATTTTCTGGACTAATATGGTGCATAACCCTTTCGAGCATGGGCGTCATAATCATACCTGGACAAATAACATTGATTCTGATTTTGTTGGTAGCATATTCTAATGCAGCAGATTTAGTGAGACCAATTACTCCATGTTTAGCCGCTGAATATGCTGCGGCGCCTTTAGTCCCACCAAGGCCATTTATCGATGAAATATTAACAATGGATCCGTGTGTGCCATTAAGTAACATTTTATCTAATTCATATTTCATACATTTCCATATTGATTTAAGATTAACAAGTAATTGTTTGTCAAAGTCGGCTTCCAATATGTCTTTTGTAAATGATCCTATACCTTCATCTGTTCCAGCGCTATTAATTGCGAAATCGATGTGTGAATGACTTGAATTTATTCTACTAAAAAAATCTTCAACCCCGTTTTCTTTTGAAAAATCACCTTGATAAAAAGTCGCGCGACCTCCACTTTCTAGTATGTTATTAATCACCGCTTGACCTTTTTCTTCATTTCGCCCACCAATAATTACTGTAACATTATTGGAAGCTAATTCAATTGCTATTGCTTTACCAATTCCCGATGTACCACCTGTTATCAAAGCGACTTTATTTTCCATGTATTTTTTTTACAAAAATATGTAATCACAAATCTATGGTTCTTGATTTGAATCAAGATTTTGATAGTCTGCTAAGTGTCTCGGGAGATAATCCTAAATAATTTGCAATGTATTTTTTAGGTATGTTTTGAAATAATTCGGGTTTCCTTTCAAAAAGACGTTGATATTTAATTTTAGGAGAATGCGTTAATATGTCGACCTCCCTTTCAACAAAATTCAATAAAAGTCGTTCAATAGATCTATGCCAAAAGTTAGAAAAAACAGGATTGATTTCTATAAATTCATAGTAATTTTTTTTACTTATCCCAATAAGTTCACTATCTCGGATTGCTTCAAAATAATACTCGGAAGGTTTTTCTGTAAAAAAAGACGGTAAATTAAAAATACACAATCCCTTATAGCCAAATTCAAGTATAATTTGTCTTTCTTCTATTTCAGTGAATATTTTAATTGCTCCTTTTTTAATAAAGTATATGTTTATTTCCTTCTCGGCAAGACTAGAAATTTCATTTCTTTTCAATTTCTTTTTAATATTCCATTTTTCTGAAAAACTAACAAGGTCAATCTCAGTGAGCTCTGGTATTTCTTTTTTCAAGAAATTATATATTTCTTTATTTTCCATCACGTCTTAAATTACAATACTAGATTATGATCTTCATTTATTATTTAAAGGGACACCACTTTAAACCGCTAATATCGTTCATAAACCATTCATCTTTAAAAAAATTTGAATACTATCATTTTCTTTAAAGTCATGCCGAGCAAGAAAGGTATAATAAGAAGATATAATTTCGGTAGTTGCTGATATAGGTTCATCTTTTATAATGTTTTCATAAAGTGTATTTATCTCTGGTAGCAGTGAGTTATACTGAAAATCAAATATTTTTGAATTATCCATTCCTGTCATTAACGTTACGAGGTATGTTTCGAAATAGGAAATTGCCTCGCTATTGTAAACTGTATTTGGATAGTTTTTGAGGAAATTTTCCCATCGTTTTACTCTTTGATAAAGATCTTCAAAACTAATAAGCATAGCCGCATCTTGAGAAAAACCTTGTTTCAATTCTTCTTTGCGTATGTAAAGAAATTCAACTAATCCCTCAGAAACACGATTTTTAAAGGTATTATATAAAAAATCTGGAATGGCGTCAAGGTAATATGTTCCATCTGTTGAATAAATGCCAATACCACAAACTGCTAAATTATTTTCGAATGATTTTAGTTCAACAGTACTTGAGTCGTATTCAATCTGGTTAACTAAGAATTTGTATTTCGTGTTAAGTGAATCGTTCAGACTGCTTGTAATGGCGTAGAATTTTTTATGGAACAAAAAGAAGATAGAATCTCGGTCAACGTTGTCGGTTAATAAGCAGGTTTGAATATAATCAAGCGCGAAAGGAATGGAGGTAATGCTGTCGTTCTCTAATTGATCAAGGTATAACTTATACGATTTAAGGTCACCAATTATACCAGATAATTTCTGATGATTTGTTGCCACTAAACCCTTAACGGAATTATGCTGGAGCAAATAATCTTTGGAAGATGTCATTTCTTTTTTTTCCTGATTGTTATGGCAGCCGCAAGCAAAAAGACAGATAAAGAAATGCATTAGCATTATTTTTTTCATTTTATTATTTTTTATATTGGAATCTGTATAAATGAACCAATTATTACTTATCTAATCAAAACAATTCATCGTAGCTCAGTTGAGAGGTTGCTCATTTAATTTTGTCAATGTACCATTTATTATCTACTAGTGATAATTCAAATGTACGGATGGTACCAGTTAAAAATTGGACAGTTACTGTGTTTTTTTCTTTAGCACCCATTATTTCAGAAATTTTCGCTTTTTCAACTGTATTTAATTCAGTTTCGAAGTCTTGACTATTCATAACAAAGTCGTAGTCAAAACCTTCTGGAGGTCCTTCATTAATAGGGCTCTTTTTAAAGTTTTTGTCACATTCTTTAAAATAGTCTCGCCAATCTAAAATGTATTTATCTGAGATAAAACCTGAATTTTTTAATGCAGTTAAATATTTTTCAGTTGCCTTAAAGTCTACTGAATAAAATCTTGTTGAGTCAAAAGTATCGTCACATGCATTGTTAACCAAACGCGTTTGAATGTTTTGATTGTCACGATACCATTTGTAAAAGTTAAGGGTGGTATTTCCTGCACTCATATCATCTGCGCCATTTACAGTGTTGTTGTTAAGTTGAGTGGTTTCAAAATCATGATTTTCGGTACATGAAATTAAAAATGCTATACTAATTAATAGTGTATATAATTTCTCCATATTTATTTATAATTGGGTTTTTAGCTTCAAAATTGGGTTGAGTGGTTGCGAATTTAGTTCCATCCCATAAAAAATATTACCTTCAAATTTCAATAATCATACTGTTATATCGGCTGTATAGATGCCAAAACGGAAATAATTCTGGCTCCTCACTAATGTGCAATTTATTTCTTAATTCTTTTTTTTCTGATGCTATATCAGGTGATTCACGGCTATAATCTAAGGGATATTTGTGCCTTTTATACCCAACCCGATCTACCTCTTGCATTAATGCTTTATAACTAATGAACTTTTGTGTTTTATTCGTGCCAAATTCAAATATAAAATACGATATCGTCGCGCGGCCTTCTGGATCATACATCCCTTCGCTACTTGTCTTACCTATCAAATATTTTTGGTTAAAGGAAAATGCAATAATGTTTTCTTCCAACACATCCCCATATTCATCGCTCATATAAGCGGCTTCACCAGCAAGTCCAGCAGAACTTTCCTTACTATAGTCAATATGTTCAGCGTTTGTTAAAAAAGCTCCTTTACCAATATAGTCGTTGTCTGTTAATCCAATATCGTTATAAAAATTCATAGTGTAAGGATACACCATAGGTATTCTGAGCCAATCCATAACGCCAGGAACCTCAAAGTAATTGGAATCAATTTTCTCAATAACTTCATCTGGCGTCAACTGCTTAATTGAAGCACGATATAACGCTCTGTCTTTTATAAATAATTCGTAATCAACATTAAAGACACCATACTTTAACTGATAGTAATAATCACGTACTTGCCAAAAACTCAATTTACCAATTAGCAAAACGATTATCACTATAGAAACAGTAATTATTATTTTATAAACCATCTTATTTTGTTACGATTATATATTGAACCTTTGTATCACCTGGGATATTAACTTCCTGATCCGGAACCCAATTTAAATTCTTACCATCCATTGTAAAGATGACATTCTTTAGTTCATTCACAGTTACTAACACACCTTCTTCTCCACCGATGACGGAAGTGTTTTTATAGGCTTTGATTAATTCGGAATACGTACTTCCAACGCCTATGTTGTTCTCGGTTTTAAAACTTTTACCATAGACCATTATTTTTTGTACTTGCACCTTTTGCTTATCCGGTGTAATTGTCAATAGTGCTTTTTCATTATCTCCGTAAATATTGTAAACATTAATATCCGACATCTCTGTTTCTTCTGTTTCTATCCGAATTTTATCAGCCGAATAGAATTTCTTCAGACTTTCAAGTTTGCTTCCCAGTAAAATTTCGCCAACACCCTTTTCGGAAACAAGAGCATATAAAGGAATGGCAACTCCACCACCTTCACTTTCACCATACTCAACATCAAAATCAGAAACTGTGGTATTTGCGGTAAAGTATGCTGTTGGAAATTCTAAATGGTCGTTAGAGTTCCATAGCGTAATGTTTTTTTCTTCATTGATATATCGAAAGTGTAATTCCTCTTCATTACCAATCACTGGATCACTGACCATCTTTACAATCAATACATATTCTTTTTTGGAAGCTTTAAAGGCAACCACTTCATAAAAAAAATTGTGACTTGGTAATTCATATTCCAACGTGTATCTTTTTCCTTCTTTGTTGAAATGAAGTTTGTCATGACCTATTCCCAATGACAATTCAAACTCCTTTAAAACGAAATGGTCTCCGCGCTTTACCACTTTATCCCAATCGGTAAGAAGCTCTTTCTTAAATGGAATCGGTTCAAAATTTCCTTCGTTTGAAATTACAAAAGAACAAGTATATTCAATTTTATCTGGATTATCTTCCATATCTCTATGACTCAATGTTTCCAAAAGCGATAAATGTCCAACTTCTATTTTTGCATCAAGCTTAAACCAGGTTAAGGCATCGCTTCTGCTTGCGATTGTCTTTGTGCTAATAATGGTTCCGTCGGGTTTATAATTAATCAAAAAATAAAAATGACTAAAAGCTTCATCCTGATAAAATTGATACACTATTACAGAAGTGAATTCAGTACTTAATGGAAACGTTCCATAATAATAGACTGGATGAAGAGGATTAAAATCAGTATTACCAAACCCTTTTGACAATAGGAAATCCTTCACATAGTTGGAGTCAATTAGTGCTGGGTTTTTTAAATAAAAATCATCTTCCGATCTAATATTGACTGGCAGTTCTATGGTCGGGAAATTTTGGATGTATGACTCAAAGGGCGCACTATCCTTTTTTACAACTGACCCACATGATAGTTGTAATATTAGACTTACAAAGGCCAAGCTAGTTTTAATTTTCATAATGAAGAATCAATTTAAATGGCCACTTCAAATGGAAGTACATATTCCTTGATAGTAGGCTTAGAACTGCGCGTCTTCACTTCAACCTTGATCTTTAGAGGCGAGCCTAAAATCAAAAACACTTTAATGTACTGGTCTTCATGTACCATCCAAGAATGATCTTCCAATAAATATTCTGTTGCATTGACTTTGCCGGCCTGATAATTCCATCGCTCTACAGCCAATGGCTCAAAATTGACGATGTTACCCATGTAACAAACTTGTAATCCGGGCTGTGATTGGTTACCTAATTCGGTGCATCCTATTACACTTATATTCAAAGACGACCCATCTTCAAGATCTTTTACGCTCCACTCTTCAATAACTGTTTTAGTATTTGACATGATTTTATTATTATAGGTGTGTTTTAATGTTTGATTACTTTTTTTAAATTATACGATGTACAATACTTCATATTATTAATATTTTCATTTTTTTACCTGTAAATGACATCTATTATATCTTTTCTAATTAGGTTTATTTAATTTCAGTTTCCAGTTAAATAGCTTTTCATTTTCTCCAATTTTAAGAAAATTATTTTTTAATAAAACTTTAAATGAACCTATATTTTCTTTATCAGTTGAAGCAATTGTCGAAAATACTTTGGGTTGAGTTTTTGCCCAAGATATTATACCTCCTACAGCTTCTGTCATAAGCCCTTTTTTTTGAAATTCAGAATAAGTACCATAACCAATTTCAATTTCTCCATCAAAATTAGGTTCTCCAACGATACAAATATCCCCAACCATTTTATTAGCACCTTTTAAAATTAAAGTCCAGAGTGTAGCGATAGTTTTTATTTTTATCTGCAACATTGGGCAATATTGTTTGTTCAAGTGCTTCTTTCAGTTTTGGTGAAATTGTTCTTGTTGTTTGATTTAGATTCAATTCAATTTCCAAAGAATTATCCACATTAATATATTTTACGAGTTGGTCGTAAATTAAAGGCTTTAAAATTAGACGTTCTGTTTCTATCATTTTTATACAATCATTTTTGTAATAGGATCATTTTACAAAGACCGATGTTTTAGTCTGGAGTTAACTGTCTTATAATATCTATCAATAATTTATACATAAACTTTTTAATTGAAATTCTCCTTTTCGATAATCACTATTGTTTTCATAAGCTCGTGAGGCTATTTTAAATTCAGCCTTAAACTTATAAGTAGTTGTATTATCACCCCAAGACGTTTCGTCAATGAGGATAGTCATATCATTTTGTATTGTAAAGTCTCTCGTCACGTTGCCGTGAGGATTACCTTCGTTTGCAGTACCGTTAGAAAAGAACCAATCGATTAGTTCCCCATTTTTATTAATACTAACTAAAGCACCGAACCGCATTCCAAGTTGTGCATTTTCTTCAAATTCTAAATGTAAGATATAGCTGTCGGCAGCTACTTTGATAAACCATAAAATGGCAATTTCTTTTATGTTTTTGAGTTTTTGACAGTCCGACGGGTTTTCGCAGTCAATTTGCCCAAACGTCGAAATTCCATAAGGATTTATTGTCCTAGCATTTTTACTGTTAAGTTTTGTTACGATAAATATACTATCAGATGAATTTAGTATTTTCTTTTCTCTAACAATATTTTCCAATCCTTCAGTTTTGTATGGCAAATTTATTGTCCGTACATTTTGGAGTAAAGAGTTAAAGTCTGTCTGTCCAAATGCTTTTGTAACAGTTGATACTAATAATAGAATGATAAAAATTCTCATTTCTCTGGGTTTGAATAAGTGTTGGTGGGTTCTGAAAATTCACTTTTATAGATTTGAATAAAAATCGGAGAACTCGTTAACCGATTTTTTGTAATCTGTTTTTCAAAAATACATTATTTTTCCTTACATCATACTAATTTTTTCTATCTATCTATCAGTATATTTAATGTCTAATCATATCGTTTGTTCGTACATAAATAAATTGTAAGTTAAATTTATAAGTCCAATTATTCCAGTTGCTCTTACTATTCCAATTGATCGTATAAATAAGCCATTCATACATTGTTCCATAAATCCAAATATGTGTTCTACCCTTGTTTTTGATTTTTCTTTATTGGTAGCTTTTTGTTCATCTGTTAATGGTGCATTGCGGTAACCTTTCTCGTGAACTTTATTTTTCATTTTATATTTTTCAATCGTTTTCTCTTGTTCTTCGCCTGTATAAGCACTATCGGCATGTAATACTTGCCCTTTATCTTTTTCATCCAATAAATTTTCTAAAGCTTGCGAATCATGAACTGACGCATCGGTAACAACATACGTATTTATGAATTTACTTTTTGTGTCAACTTTTGCACATAGATTGCGCAGTGTTTACATTAGGTGAAAAAGTATTTTCTTTTTCCCAGTCCATCTTCCGAAAAAGTGTTATGGCAATTATCCAAAAAATTATAATCCCTATGATTCCGGTTGGTCCATAAATTAATTTGTTGTAGTCAGGATCCGCAAGCACGAACATGATAAAATTTCCCGCAGTCCAATTCATAGCGCCATGTGCTAATGCAGGAACGAAAATGCTTTTACTTTTAAAGTATAAGTATTGAAATATCAACCCCATCGGTATACAAAAAAGGATCATTAGAATATTGCCAAATAGTGGATGATCAGGATAATTCCAACCTAGCATAATTGCACCAGCATGCCAAAGTGCCCAGATAGTACCGCCAATGATGAAACTTCTTTTGGCTCCCAATAAGGTTAGTAAGCGCGGGAATAGGAAGCCTCTCCATGCCAATTCTTCACCAAGGAGCATAAGGATATTTAGAATAGGAGCAATAAATGTGTTGATACCAAAAATGATTAACAAATTCAAAAACCAATGACCAACCCCTAATCCCGTTTTTTCAGTAGCAAATAAGATTTCTTGCGAATCCTTAAAGAAATCAGTATTGAATAAAAATGGGATGATGTAAGTAGAAGCAATAATCGCAAGAAGAAGCAGTGGGGCTATTACCCAGTATTTCATTCCTACGAATCGAAGTCCCAAGTCATTATTTTTTAAAACACTGCGTTTGAAATTCAACAAGTAGTTTAGTATCACTACCAAAGCAGGTACATACATCATGATCACCATCACCGGAAAGTGCTCCAAGCCTCCTTTGGAATATGCGAAAGCAGCCAATCCATACGTGATGATAAATGTTGGGATCAAAACCCATGCAAGTTCCTTTTTGACAATTGTTATTTCTTGATTGTTCATAATTAGTGTATGTTAAAAAGTTAGATTTATGTTTTTGGCATTGAATACGTAGGACTCTGCCCCCACTCCTTGAAATTCAAATGATGAGGATTTTTTAAGACCATTCACCTTCAAATTATTTTTGTCGCTTTTGCAATTCAGTAGTTTGATGTCAGATTTATTCCTAGCATAAAAATTAATGTCGTCCGCATCCAGTATTTCAACATGAAGGAAGCCCGATTGAATTTCGATATGATCTGCATTAGAAATAATAATGGGGATATCAGAAGAGATTTGAATGACATTGGTATTATGCTCAGCATAGGTGCTGAAACCAATGGACTTGTACGTAAAAACAGGAGGAGTTTTCACATACAGTGTATCGCCAGATTGATTGTATTCGATCTGAAATTTTGGTCGCTCGTTTGGAAATTTAGTTCCCCAAACATCTCCTTCGGTACTTAATATGGAAAGTATGTTGATCCTGTTTCCTAACAACGGTTCAAGTGTCGCATTTCCACTCAGGTCAAGTAATACTACCTTTACGTTATCAAGTTCTTGATTGAACTTTGCGGTGGAGTCTTGTGCTTTGGAAACAAAGTTTACTAAGGAGATCATTAGTACAACGCAAAAGAGTTTTTTATTCATATCGTTTTTGTTAAGTGGTTAAACATTATACGTAGCAATGCTATGTATACAGATAAATTTTTTTATTTTTTAGTCTTCTTCAATCGGAATAGTAACGTAACTGCAACATAAAAAATCAACGCGGCACCTAGTGTAATTGGTATAAACCAATATCCAAGAACTTCAGTCATTTGATCTGGATTACTGACAAAGCCAAACGCTTTGTATTTACCATCAACCATAAAGAGACCTGTTCTTTGTGGTGCGAATATTTTCGTGACTATTAACAGCACGAATACAGAGAGAAAGAGATAACCCACTGACATAATCGCGTAAAATATGCCATTCGAAATATTCAATCGCAACGCCTGCAATACATGTCGTGGATTAAAGGTACGCTGCGCTTCCACTATTTTTCGAGTTGCTACCATGGGAACTAGGAATTCTTCAGGTCGGCCAAGCTTTTCTGTTATGGTCAATAGGCTCTCTACTTCATTGGCCATGGGAATAGATTGCAGCGCCTCATAAATGTGGCTGTTGATTTCTAGTAATAGATCAGTTTGATCGGGAGTAGATAAAATTGAAGTAGCTGATTTAACTCTGTGCAGATAGTCATTGTATATTCGCTGCGCAGAGTCTGACTTAAATTCAATATTTTTCATTACAGTATTTTTTTGATCGATTTATTGATTTCAACCCAATAGACTTTCATCTCATTAAGCA
>Ga0335394_10004684_pt1 | contig 15558 bp, 11 predicted proteins | sample MAT03_FD_205741 | JGI IMG/M metagenome (GOLD analysis project Ga0335394, IMG submission 205741) | Freshwater microbial communities from Lake Fryxell liftoff mats and glacier meltwater in Antarctica - MAT-03 (spades assembly) (version 2) ...
ACACCTAATGCCGCGTTTATCGGAGTAAGTTTTCTCGAACCAAGAGTTTGGAGGCAGCAGGCCACGAGATGGTTGGAGATAGGTGTAGGAGCGTGTGTGACACCGAACTCGCATGCCCCGCTTGCGCGGTCGTTTTCACCCCTTCGGGGTTAGTGGCGTTTCTTCTCGGGTGCCAGTCAGCCCCACGGTCGTCAGCCCCACGGTCACGCCCCCATTGGCCTTCTATCCTAGCCGGTGCAGGGCACGCACAATTTGGGCACGCACAATTACACCTAAGACAATATACACTGATCCGTTGGCGTGCATCATGAAGGTCAACTTAAAACAAGAGAGGTCACAATGACTGGAAGATTCATAACATCCATCGAGGTGAAGCGAGAAGAACTGGAGTGGGGCTCGCTTGCCTGGTTCAGCAGCCCCAGCGCTTCCAATGCCAAGGACTTAGTAGTTCTCGAAGTCACACTTAGCCCCGCAGGGGGACACAACTTCCATAAACATCCCAATCAGGAGGAACTAATCTATGTGATCGAAGGAGAGATCGAACAATGGGTTGAACAAGAAAAGCGGACGCTCAGGTCAGGAGATTCGGCTTTCATTGGCGCCGGTGTGGTGCATGCTTCTTTCAATCGTGGTGAAAGGAACGCCAAGCTGCTCGCCATTTTGGGGCCCTGTGTCGGACCTGAGGGCTACGAAGTGGTCGACGCGACCAAACTGGAGCCCTGGGCCTCAATGGGGTAAGTGTCCACTGAGAATCAGCTGATCCCAGCACTCCGATGATTTGCTCAAGGTGCCGCGAGAACCGGTCGAATGACTCGGATCCGTTGGCCCCAACGACCCTCGGGCTGGACGGGAGAATCCCGCCAAGTGGTACTTCGAATGGCGGCCAATCTTCAGCCGTCAATCAGACGTGAATTGCAGTTGAGCGAGCCCCCGGAGACTGGTGAATCGCTTTCGCCAGCAACCCAGCACAAACTGTCGCTTGTTCAATCTCGACCGAACCCGCATTGAACCTTATCACGTCGCTATGGCCAGGCGAGAGGTAGAACACTTCGCCCGGAGCAACAAGCACACCCAACTCTGCGGCGCGTTCGATAACCTCATTAGCGTCAAGACCGGCCGGAAGATGGATCCACACGTTGACCCCGTCACTTCCGGGCCGCGTCACTACGCCTGGCGACCCACGCTGAAAAACCTCGGCAACACGCTCCCTCCGAGCCCGATAAATCTGCTGAACGCGGGCAAACCAAGGAGCCAGTTCTTCGTCCCGAAGGACGCCCACCAGGACGCGTTGCAGCAGACGAGAACTCCAGCCGTCAGCATGGCTCTTTGCATCCTGAAGCACCGTCTTCAATCGTCGTCTGGCTGCGGCCACGCAGAGCCGTAGGTCCGGCGCGACGGACTTGGAGACGGACCGAATGTAGATCACACGCTCTTCGATGCGCGCGTCCGCAAGCAGCGACCCAGCCGATGCCTGCGCAATGTCACCGAAATGATCGTCCTCAATTGCCAGAACATCGGGGTATCGGCTGAGCACATCTCCCAGCGCCCGCATCCGCTCGGGCGTCCAGGATGCCCCGGTCGGATTGTGGGCTCGCGGAGTCAAAAGCACTGCGTTGGCCCCGCCGCGGATCGCAGTTTCCAAGGACTGAGGCATCGCACCATGTTCATCGGTCTCGACTCCAATCATTCCAACACCAGAGCGGTCCCAGGTGTCAAAAAACGAATAGTGACCTGGCTGCTCCACCGCGAAGATCGGTTCTGTGGCGCCGCCAAGACGTCTGACGACCTCCGTCGCTAATGAAATGAACTGCTGAGTCGAGGTGCCGACGACGAGGTCCCCGCCATTAATCGGGAGACCTTCAGACTTGAGGCGCTTCTCCAGGATCTCCGCTAGGGCTGGGACCGGGTCCACAGTAGCATACTGCAAGTCCCCGTGGGAGACGTCTTCGATCGCAGACTTCCAGTGGCGCTTAATAAGTTTGAAAGGCAGCAGGGATGGGTCTGGACGTCCGGCGCTACAGTCAGTGGCGTCAGGAAAGGTCGAGCGCAGCCTGTCCACTAAGCTCATCATTGCGCGCTTTCGCCAAGGCGCCTTTCCGCCCTGCCAGCGATGCACCGTTCTTGGCACGGACACGGTTTGAACAGCGGCGGCAGACTCCTGTTTCCCTCGTTCTGCCACAAAGGTCCCGCGACCGATTTCGCCGCGCGTCCATCCTTCCTCGGCCAACCACCGAAAAGCAGCGCTGACGGTCGTTAAGCTGACCCCTAAATCTGACGCGAGTCGACGAACGGTGGGCAGGCGATCACCCGGCTTCAATGTACCTGCCTCGATCGCTTGATAGATGGTCTTTGCGATCTGTTCATATCGGGTGGCAGCCCCTACCGCCAGCGGGTTCTCAAGATTCGGGAGTCTTATCATTGTCTTTGTATTGTCCTCATCACTGATATCAATCTAAACATGCTTCGAAAGTAATCTGGCACAATTTTTAGAACAAACTGTATTGACAATCAACGCAACGCTTAGTATAGTCGAACCCAGCGCACTAGATTTTAGTCGCGCTAAACATTCAGCACAGTCGCAAACGAACGCCACGTGAGCTTTCCTATTATGCCCCGCCAGTCAAAAATTGTAGCGACATTGATCCGCATGCAAAAATTCATGCGCATTCAATTCCACCGAGTCCAGCACGCCGCTCTTGGATTGGAGGACTTACGTCTCCGGTGTCCGCTCCTAACATTCAAGCCAACTCCCCTGATTGCATCGGGCAACGCCCATGTATTCGAGGGTGCAACCCGTTCCCATTCTGCCACGTTCGATCGCCTGGGGAGCCTTGACAGCCCACGCGCACAATGTCTGGAAAGCGCAAGTTGGGGCGGTGGCAGTTCGAAAGAAGGCCGGGAATGAAAACCGTAGTGACTCCGGGAGCTTTTGATACGAAGGGAGTTGACTACGAGTTTCTCGCACAAAGCATTCAATCTCATGGTGTTAGCGTCTTGAGTGTAGACTTCGGTGTAATGGGCGCCCCCCCTTTCGTTCCGGATGTGAGCAGCGCTGAAGTGGCTCTCGCCGGCGGCGTTGAGTTAGCCAGTCTTCGTCGGGCCAGCGACAAAACTCTGGCCATGCGTGTCATGGCGGAGGGCTTGTCACGCATCCTCTTGCGCTTGTACGAGGAGCGCCGCTTGGATGGAGTCTGCGGCATGGGTGGATCTGGCGGCACGACTATCCTCAGCGCAGGCGTACGGGGACTGCCGATCGGCGTTCCCAAGCTGCTGATCTCCACCGTAGTCTCCGGTGACGTGTCTGCTTATGTTGGCACATCGGACGTGACGTTGATGCACTCGGTGGTTGATGTGGCTGGACTTAACCGAATCAGCCGAAGAATCTACTCCAACGCGGCGGGGGCGGTCGCGGGCATGGTGAAAGCTGCGCGGACAGAGGCTCTTGGTGATCGGCCGATCGTGGGCGCCTCGATGTTTGGCAACACCACGCGATGCGTCGACCGGGTTCGCGCTTCGCTGGAACGCGCGGGTTGGGAAGTGCTCGTTTTCCATGCCACGGGAATAGGCGGGAGGACGATGCAACGGCTCGCTACCGAGGGATTGTTGGCAGGTCTGCTTGATCTGACCACCACGGAACTGGCGGATGAAGTGTGTGGGGGTATTTTCAGTGCTGGGCTCGACCGGTTGCAGATCGGGGCCGCATGTGAGATCCCCGTTGTGCTTGCCCCCGGGTGCGTCGACATGTGCAACTTCGGGCGCAGGGAATCCGTTCCTCAAGAGTACGGCTCCCGCTTGCTTTACGAGTGGAATGAGAACGTGACGTTGTTGCGTACCAACGTAGAGGAGAATCGCAGGATCGGTGAGTTGATCGCGAACACGGCCAATCGATGCCGTGGACCGGTCGCGGTAATGCTGCCGTTGCGCGGGGTTTCGATGCTCGACTCGGCAGGCCAGCCGTTTTGGGATGAGGCGGCCGACCGGGAATGCTTTCAGGCGATACGCTCCCACCTGAACAAGGGAATTCCGGTGATTGAAGTTGACGCCAATATCAACGACCCGATCTTCGCGGATCGCGCGTCCCAGATTTTTCTGGAACTGAGTCCGCACGCGCGGACATCCCAGGTTTCAGCATCAAGATCCCATCCTCCTGAGGCAAGCTAATCAGATGAACAGCACCGAGTCAAATTGGAAGAACTGGAAGCAGAAACTACGATCAGTGGTGTCACGTGGCGAACCCATTATTGGCGCGGGCGCCGGAACAGGCCTGTCGGCCAAGTGCGCCGAAGAGGGCGGCGCCGATTTAATCATCATTTACAACTCCGGACGCTTCCGGATGGCGGGGCGAGGCTCACTAGCCGGGCTGATGCCCTACGGCGACGCCAACGCGATCGTCGTGGACATGGCCCGCGAGGTCCTGCCGATTGTGCGCCAAACGCCCGTGCTCGCTGGGGTCTGCGGGACTGACCCTTTCCGGTTGATGGACCCCTTCCTTCGGGAGTTGCGCGGGATGGGCTTTGCGGGCGTGCAGAACTTTCCGACAGTCGGTCTCATTGATGGAATGTTTCGACTGAATCTCGAGGAAACGGGTATGGGGTTCTCCTCGGAAATCGATATGATCGCCCGCGCGCACGAACTCCGGCTGCTGACCGCCCCATATGTGTTCGACGAAAGCCAGGCACGGGAGATGGCTCGAGCCGGAGCCGACCTGCTGGTGGCGCATGCGGGGTTGACTACGAAGGGAACAATCGGCGCACAGAGCGCCATGACCCTCGAAGATGCGGCTGCATTCGTTCAAAAAATAGTCCACGCCGGAAAAAACGCACGTGATGACGTATTCGTACTCTGTCATGGTGGACCGATAGCGGAGCCAACAGACGCAGCCTGGATCCTTGAGAACGTCCGCGGCCTGGATGGTTTCTTCGGGGCATCTTCAATCGAGCGGCTTCCAACCGAAGTCGCTATTACTCAGCAAACGCGAAGCTTTAAGTCCATTCGTCTGGCGACGGAACCAGATGCGCTCCGGAGTCACGGGGAAAGGCCTCAACGGAATACCGTTGCATAATGGCTCCAATTCGCTAATGCATCGAACAATAAAATAAGGCTATTGAGGTTGGGTCCAAGATCGATTTATAAGGTGGTGAGAAATGAAACTGGCAGTCACGCACACCCTCGTTGGTGAGCTTCTCGTCAAGTCGGGAGTTTTGACGCTCCAATTTTGCCTCATGCTGGTCTGCACGGAAGGCTTGTTCGGTCAAGCTGAAACCGGCCGCATAACTGGCACAGTGACTGACACCACTGGCGCTGTCGTACCCGGCGCGGGAGTCATACTCATTGCCGTCGGCACCAACAGACGCATCGAACTAAACAGCAATGAGGACGGCCGGTACTCTTCAGGTCCCCTCCAAGTCGGCGCATATCGGATTGAAGCTTCAGCCACCGGCTTCAAGCGTCTCATCCGCGACTCAGTTACGCTTGAGGTTCAACAGACGGCCCTTGTCAACCTTCGTTTAGAACTCGGGGAAGTCACTGAGCAAGTGACGGTAACGGGAGGAGCGGCAATGGTCCAGACAACGGAAGCATCACAAGGCCAGGTCATTGAGGAGCGCAGAGTGAAGGACCTGCCCTTGAATGGTCGTGACTATATGCAACTCGCACTCCTGTCGGAAGGTGTTGTAGAGCCACCGGGTCAGGGAAGAACAGCGACCGGCGCCAATGGCGGCGGTGCCAGCAGGGCAGGCGGATACAGTGCCGGGGGCCAACGTAGCACGGACAACAATTATTTGCTCGATGGGTTTGACAACAATACTAACGACACATCGTTTGACAACAATCAGGCCGAAGCGGTCAAACCCTCCGTGGACGCAATTCAAGAGTTTAAGGTACAGGCCAACGGGTACTCGGCGGAATTCGGTAGAGCCGCGGGCGGCGTGGTCAATCTTACTCTCAAGTCCGGGACAAACCAAATTCACGGCACGGCCTACAATTTCCTCAGAAACGAAAAATTGGATGCGAGAAACTTCTTCGACCGCGGCAGAGTGCCCCCATTCAAAAGAAACAACTACGGATATAGCGCGGGCGGACCGGCGATCAAGAACAAGCTCTTCCTCTTCCTTGCCGACGAATGGCTAGACCGCAGAGAATCGCGCACAGCCAACAATACGCTCCCCACGTTAAGGATGCGCAGGGGGGACTTCGGTGAACTAGCCAACCCAATCTTCGATCCTCAGACCTTCGACCGGACGACGAATACCCGCCAATCCTTTCCGGGCAACGTGATCCCGGCGAGCCGATTCGACCCGGTCTCGAGAAGTCTGATTGATTTCTATCCCCAACCACTTAACTCCTCGCTCTCCCAGAACTTCTTGTTCAATCCTCCGGACACCGACGATGTTCGCAGGGTAAACACGCGGACGGATTTCCACGCGACTCCGAAGAACCAGTTTTCTTGGATGCTGAACCATCAGGCCCAAGTCCTGAACAGTAGGGCGAACCTGCCCGCCCCCGCGTTTGGAGGCACTTCACGCGTCACGGACGTCTGGTCATGGAGCACTGGACTTACTTGGACACGCGTTGTCACTCAATCGTTCTTCACCACGGTTAAGGCGGGATGGGTCTCCAACAAGTTTCTGATCGACTTCGCCCCCGAGGCGAAAGCGCTCGGCGATGTGAATGCCCAGATTGGACTGAGTCTTCCAAATTCCGGGCTCGACGTAAGGTACCCAAACATCAATTTATCTGGATTTACTTCTCTTGGAGCCGGAAACTTTCTTCCCGTCACTTCCAACGGACAGGCTCGCCAACTCAAAGTGGACAACAACTGGATCAAGGGCAGACACAATTTGAAGTTCGGCATCGACTTTCAGTGGATCCAGACGAATAACGTCAACTCACGCGAGCGGGGCGGAGTCTTTTCGTTCAGCAATCGATACACGAGGAATCCACTCAATAATCAAGGCGGTAGCCCCGTGGCCGATTTCCTGCTCGGTCAAGTGGATAGTAGCAACATCAGCACATCCACGAGAATCGACGGGAGGGCTCGTCTGCTCGCGGGCTATCTACAGGATACGTGGCATGTAAACCAGCGCTTGACCCTGGATTTGGGCATGCGTTACGACTTCATGCGCCCGTTCGAGTCCAAGTTTGACCAACTTGCAACTGTTGATTTTCGTCCTGGTTCGCCAGATACCCGCATCTTACTGTCATCGGCAACCTTGCCGCGATCACTTGTCCACCCGGACGGAAACAATGTGCAGCCCCGTGTTGGCCTGGCCTTTCAAATAGTCCCGGAAAAGGTTGTTTTGCGCGCGGGATACGGAATCTTTTACGCTATGCAGCGGTTCTCGCCATTTGGTGACTCCAGTTCTATTGCTGTAAACCCTCCATACAATGTGGCAATCAACACAACGAGCGATGGAATCACGCCGGCTTCGATCCTGCGCAACGGCATCCCGGCAGACGCGCTGGTCCTGAGAAACGCGCGTTCCGTGGCGTTGGCGTCGACAGAGCTTAGGCCCAAATTCGGCAATGCCCAGCATTGGAATCTGAACTTACAAATGCAACCGGCACGTGACTGGATGCTGCAGGTCGGATATTTCGCTGCTAAGGGAACCCATTTAGTTCAGATTGTTGAAGGGAACGAGGTGGAGTCGCTAGGCCCGGGAAACATTAATGCACGACGACGGTTTAAAAGTGTGTTTGTGCCATTAAGCCTGCCCGGGTCGGCTGGCCCTGTTGAAGGAACGGTAATTTCTCCCTTGGGCAGTATTATAAGGCAAGAGAACAAAGGGAATTCAATCTACCATTCCTTCCAGACCAAAATCGAGCGGCGATTCTCGCAGTTTACGTTGCTGGGTTCCTGGATGTGGTCGAGTTCAATCGGCGACCTCCTCGGTGGTAATCCCTCGGGAGTCGCTCCTGCTTCGGGCTTCCAGAATCCGAACGATCTGCGTGGCGAGCGGGGTCTATTGGATACCCATCTTGCGCACCGATTTGTAACCAGTGGAATCTGGGAATTGCCTTTTGGGAAGGGAGCGGCCTTTGCCAATGACATGAATCCGGTTCTTAACAGGATCGTCCGCGGCTGGAGTGCCACAGGGATTATGACGCTGACGACGGGAAGACCTTATACGCTTTCTGTGCAGGGTAATCCGGCCAACTCGTCGTCGGTCAACCGACCGGATGTTGTCGGCGATCCGTATGCCCTAGCGGGTGGGCCAAGCGTGGCGCAGTTTTTCAACACGGCGGCGTTTCGAGCTAACCAGCCATTTACCTATGGCAATTTGGGGCGGAACGCTCTGATAGGGCCGGCGTTTCAGAATGTCGATTTCTCTCTCATGAAACGGGAGACGATCTTCAGCGCCTCTGACCGGCCCATAGATGTGCAGTTCCGCTGGGAGCTGTTCAACGTTCTCAACCATGCGAATTTCGGCTTTCCAGGAACCACACTGGGAACACCAACTTTTGGGCAACTCGAAAACTCGAGCCCCGCGCGGAAGATGCAGTTTGGTCTAAAGTTGATCTTCTGATCAGTACTCGGCGAACAAGTTAGACTGGGCGAATGTGCGAGCCGGCCTAAGCGTGGCACGGAGGAGGATTTCTGGAGCATTCGTTCGGCGTGAAAACAGATGTAGGGTCGCCATTGCCTGATGCTGCTGCGGATCAGTCGTCAGGACGGTAGCCAGTGGTCTGGCCGGTCGATAGCCACCAGGTAGTCTGGGTTGGCGGTATAGAGTTTCGGAATCAAGGAGAGAGGCATCCATGGCCGTTTGCAGTAATTCATTTCGACGGATCATTTCGGTTACAGGCGCGGTCTTTAGTGCGTTGCTCTTGGCGGTTGTCCTCGGTACTTCTCAAACGCCCCGGCGCGGGGATGCTACGCCCGTGGAAGTACAGGAGATGTTCGGGAGCGTAAGCTGGCCGGTTTATCGCGGAGATCCTAAGGGAAACCAATTTTCCGCGTTGGCACAAATCAATGCGACCAATGTCAGCAGGCTGCGGCCGGCCTGGGAGTATCACACGGGAGATGCTTCGAAAAGATCGACGATGTACGCGACTCCGATCATCATTGAGGGGGTCATGTACATTTCTACCCCGAGTCTGAAGGCAGAAGCGCTTGATGCCGTAACCGGATCAAGGATCTGGTCGTTCGATCCTGCTGCTCACAATGGGGGCACGGTCATCAGGCTGCGCAATAGAGGTGTGGCTTACTGGAAGGGCCAGCAGGGGGGACGAATCTTTCATTTTGTCCGAGACCGCGTCTACGCTCTCGATGCCAAATCAGGTACCCTCTTGCGGTCTTTCGGTACTAATGGCTTCATCGACTTGCGGCAGAACCTGGGTGTGAATCCCGAAGGCGTGACCATCGAGATGACTTCGCCAGGCGCCGTGTACAAGAATCTGCTGATTCTGGGTTCTCGCGTGAACGAAAGTTACGGGGCCTCCCCGGGACATATCCGTGCATTCGATACAGTGACCGGAGAGTTGAAATGGATCTTTCACACGATCCCGCAACCTGGCCAGTTTGGCCACGAGACGTGGGAATGGCCAACGGGTGAGACTTTTGGCGGAGGCAACGCTTGGGGTGGAGTGACGGTCGACGAGCGGCGAGGCTGGGTTTTTGTCGCAACCGGATCAGCCACCGACGACTTCTATGGCGGCTTCCGCAAGGGAAGAAACCTCTTTGCAAACTGTGTGATTGCACTCGACGCGATGACCGGTAAACGCAAATGGCACTACCAAACAGTCCGGCACGATATCTGGGACTACGACAACCCGCCCGCGCCCATACTGGTAACCCTTAGAGACGGCGACACCGCGCGCGATGCCGTCGTTCAACTCACGAAGATGGGACTTACCTTCGTGCTGGACAGAGAGACCGGAGAGCCCATCTTCCCGGTACAGGACCTGCCGGTCCCTGGTTCGGACGTGCCAGGGGAAAAGGCTTGGCCCACGCAGCCTTTTCCCTTAAGGCCACCGCCTCTCGTACGCCAAGTCATTACCGAGTCTGACTTAACGAACATCACACCGGAGGCACACGAATACGCGCTACAGGAGTTCCGAAAGTATCGCTCGGGATCGATTTACACCCCACCGAGTCTCCAAGGGACGATCACCATGCCGGGCCACCTTGGGGGAGCACAGTGGCACGGGGGATCCTTCGATCCCATGTTGAACGTGCTTTACGTCAACGTGAGTGAGGTCGCAACCATCAACCGGCTAAGACCCGTCTACAGCGCAGATGAGCCATCTGGCGGCAGACGGGCCGATGGGAATGCCCAACTAGGCCGCCAGATTTACGAAACGACCTGTATGTCGTGTCATGGCGCCGATCGGAAGGGCAGTCCACCGCACGTTCCCGGCCTAGTCAATATCAAGCTAAGCCGCGAACAGTTCAACATCGTGGTTGCTGGAGGGCGCAATATCATGCCTGCGTACCCGCAGTTTCGGGCCGCTGAACTCGACGCGATCGCTGCGTATCTCAAAAGCGACCCGAATGAGGCGCCAACAAAGGCGACCACCGCAAGACGTTTCTCACTGGATGGTTACACGCTGTTCGCCGACAAAGATGGCGTGCCAGCCATCAAGCCTCCCTGGGGCACACTGAATGCAATCGACCTCGTTAAGGGTGAGATATTGTGGAAGGTTCCTCTGGGTGAGTATCCAAAGCTCGCACATCGGGGAATTCATAATACCGGCACAATGAACTTTGGCGGCGCGGTGGCGACAGCAGGGGGCCTTGTCTTCGTTGCCGCAACCGCTGACGAGAAAATACGAGCATTCGAGAAGCATTCCGGACGAGTACTCTGGGAGTATCAATTGCCTGCTGGAGGCTATGCTACTCCGAGCGTGTACATGGTGAACGGCCGGCAATATGTCGCAATCGCTGCCGGCGGTAGCGGTAAGAATGGCACGAAATCGGGAGACTCCATTATCGCCTTTGCCCTACCTTCGGATAGGGAGGAAAAGACCTTGCTGAGTGGCGGTGGCGATTCGGAGTGGATTGAACTCTTTGACGGCAAGACGCTAGATGGTTGGGTACATATGAATGGCGGTCATACGTTCACAGTGGAAGACGGCGCCATCGTCGGCCGAACGGTAGAAAGCAGCTCAAGAATGAACTCGTTCCTTTGCTCGCTACAAGAGTTTGCCGACTTTGATCTCGAACTTGAGACATACATCGATCCGATTACGAATTCGGGCATACAGATCAGAACCCAAGTCAGACCGCAGCCTGGATCCGGCCGAGGCACCGAGCATGTCCCCGGAAGAATCAATGGACCCCAGATGGAGATTCGAAGATACTACGAAGGCCAGCCGACGACGGGCGTGCTGTATGGCGAGGCGCTTGGTACGGGCTGGATGTCATCACCGCAGAAGATCGAGAAAGGGCATTTACATTTCCAGGACGAAGGCTGGAACAAGGTGCGCATCCTTGCCAAAGGACCTCGCATACAGACCTGGGTAAATGGAAACCAGATCGAAGACCTGGTCAACGAAGAGGTTTACAAGACCCACTCCAAGGGCTTCATCGGCCTTCAGGTCCACGGCGTCGGTGACCGGGAACTCAACCAACCTGCCAACGAGAAGCTCGGCATCACCAAGAGCCAGCCGCTGATTGTCAAGTTTAGGCATATTCGGGTCCGGCCGATTTCAGGAGCGAAATGACCGAATCGTGCGAATGAATCGAGTTCCCCGCCCGTGTGGTAGTCCCGTGCTGCACGTGCCAGACCATGGTGATACGATTTCTTCCTTGCTGGGACAACATGAACATTAAACAAGATGGAATCGCTCCGAACGCAGCGCGTTTACTCTGGGCTGGCTTCGTCGCGATCCTGGCCACTGGCGTAGGTTTCGGCGTTCGTGGAGGCATCCTGGCCAGCTGGGGCGCCGAGTTCGGCTTCACTGGCGCTGAGTTAGGCGCTATTACAGGCGCCGGTCTCACTGGATTCTGCTTCGGCATCATTATTGGTGGTCTGATTGTCGACAAGTTAAGCTACGGCCCGCTAGTCGTTGCTGCATTTGTCCTTCACGCATTGTCGGCATTGGTGACCTTCGCTGCCGCGCCGGAACAGGGGAAGGAGGTTGCCTACGGCTTCCTGTACTGGGGAACCTTTATTTTCGCCATCGCGAACGGCACCCTGGAGGCCGTCGCCAACCCACTTGTGGCTACTCTGTTTCCAAACAAGCGCACGCATTACTTGAACATTCTGCATGCGAGTTGGCCAGCCGGCCTGGTATTGGGGGGGGCGATTGGATGGATGCTCGGTGATCAGTACGGCTGGCACTGGAAATGGCAGCTCGGCCTCTTCCTGATCCCGACCCTAGTGTATGGGCTGATGTTTCTTGGCCAACAGATGCCGCGTTCCGAAGCCTCGCAGAAGGGCCTCAAGCTGGGCCGAATGTTCAGAGACGTCGGTCTCCTCGGTGCACTCGTCGTGTGCTTCTTGCTTGCCCTCTTCTTCCAAGGTGCCCTTGGCATCCCCCAAACTTGGGCATACCTCCTCGCTGGTGCTTCGCTCATCGCCGTCGGCGTGCTTACGGAATTTTCGATCGGAGCTTTCCTGTTATTCGTGTTGTTCGTCGCCCACATGCTGGTGGGCGCCGTCGAACTCGGCACCGATGGTTGGATACAGAATATTACGGGTAATATCCTGACGCCTAGCGAAGGCAAGATTCTGTTCGTCCTCACCTCCCTAGTCATGTTCGGCCTGCGCTTTACTGCAGACTTTATTGAAAGGCGCATCGGTCTGTCGCCGGTCGGAATCCTGTTTGTTTGCTCATTGCTGGCAGTCGCCGGCCTGATGTTAACTAGCCGCATCGAGACGTTCAATGGAGCAATGTTCGCGCTCCTGATCTATGCCCTAGGAAAGACCTTCTTCTGGCCGACCATGCTCGCCGTAACGAGCGATCGGTTCCCGCAGACCGGTGCGATTGCTATCAGCATCATGGGAGGCATTGGAATGATGTCTGGCGGAATGATCGGCGGGCCTGGCCTCGGCTACGCCAAGGACCGGATCGCCAGTACCCACCTGGAACGTACAGACCCTGCTACCTACGCAAAGTACAAAGTGCCGGAGCCGAGCGGATGGCTCTTCTTTCGGCACGTTGCCGCCATCGACGGGCACAAGCTCGGTAAGGTGCAAACGAGACTCGCGGTCGCTCGGAAGGAACTGGCTGAGCGAGGGGTCTACGAGCCGCAACTCGCTCTCGAACGGTTAACGACGGAGGAGCGTCAGGTGCATGCAGCCAGTATCAAGGGCGACCGGGATACATTGGCTGTCGACGCAGCGATTCCGGTTGTGCTGTCGGCCATCTATCTCGGTCTAATTCTTTACTTCCGTTCGATTGGTGGATACAAGGCTGTCAATATACCGCAGCCATAAGAGCGGCGGATGAAGAGGAATCGGGAGGAATCGGTGTCGGAATCGGTGTCAAAGCCGCTGGAGTGCACCCCTTGAGTGAGACAGAGAAAAGAGTGACAGGTTGTTGGCGATGTTGATAGGAATCGGTGTCAATTAGGAATCGGTGTCAAAGTTAGGAATCGGTGTCAAAGTCGCTATGATCCGATTTTCTCTCAGCAATAGCCCTAGCCAGCTTAAGTACATTAATGAACAAGAGATAGCCTCTACCCCGCCATTGCGCGTAGCGGCACCTACTCGCATAGGCGTTAAAATAAGGGAAGTTGAGAAAAGGTATGCACGCCACGACTTAAAGAGTCGCTGGCCAAGGCATTTTGGCGGCATTTTGGGACAGTCTGCTGTGTTCGGGATGGCCGGGGGCCGGCCACGGAATGCCGGTGAAAGTCCGGCGGGAAGAGGACTTTCGAGAGTGAGCCCACTGCACGCGGCGCGCGAAGTGACGGAAACAAGCTTACATGGTGTCGAGTTTGAAAACGCTTTCAGCATCGAACTGGAGGATTTTGTGACATGCACCTCATGTGCTTTACCGCAAATACGGGCATTTCGGAGCCAGTTTGCGGGACATGACGGATCATACCAGGCCGTCCCCCTGGGCCTGCCAACCGGATTCCGGCTTACTTTAAGCCCAATCGGCAACGAGGTGGTAACCGCGATCACGCAGCGCGCGCCGCCTGACCCGAAGGCGATGCCGCATGAGCGAACTTTGCCGGAGGAGGCTCCCGCCAAGCGCGCCGCGGTGCGCATGAAGCTGCTGGGGGCGAACCTGAAGTCGAAGGCCGAGAAAAGCGGATCATAGCGGCTTTGGGGACGCTTAGGGGACGCTTAGGGGGGACAGTCTGGCATGGCCCGCCATCACCCGCAAAGTGGATCTTGAATGCCCGTCTTTGCGGTAAAATACATCAACTGCTGTCGACGACTTCACCTGCCAAGCCGGCTGCTAGCAGATCTCCCGCTTTGCATGGCTCGAAAATGCGGTGGGGTCCGGGACCACCGCATCTTGTTTTCGATAAGTAGCTTTGGTGCGGGTGAGTCCGTGCTTGGCGGGCGACTGGCATCTACCGTCCTGCATCCGATGAAACGAAATGGCAAGATGGAAGCAGTATGAAATCTGAAGAGGAAGCGATTCAGGAGATTACGCGCCGCATCGTCGAGTACTACCAGCCGTTAAAGGTTTATCTCTTCGGGGTCCACCGCACGCGGTGAAAGCGGACCGGACAGCGATCTTGACTTCTGCCCCTTGCCTATTCACTGTGGTGCCCGATGAGACTTCTGCCGCGAAACTCAGCGTCCGTTCCGCCTGGTAAGCCGTACGCGGCGGGGGCTATGCCAATGACGTGATTCCCTTGCGCCGCAGCGACTCTCAGAACCTTGCCGCGTTGGTTCGCGCGTCGCTGCCGGCCACCATTGTGCGCGAGGGCCGCCTACTCTCTCTATGAATCCCAGTAATGCCAGGCGTCAGGAGGCCGGCGAGTGGCGCAGCAAAGCCGCTAGAGGGCGTGCGATCATCCGGCACGGCCGGATCTTCGCTGCGGTTTTCCGGACTCCCCATCATTCGAGCGGGACTGAGGATTGGAAACGGCCTCGGCGGCTGTTTCTTTCTGACTCATCACTCTCAACGCCGACAGATCGAACCTCTTCGTGGTACCTTCACCCACCCTGTTTAGAAAGTTAGCAGGTACGCGCTTTGGGTACAGGGGTCAAAGCCGGCTCTGATACGGTTTTCTCTGAGCAATGGCCCAAGACCGCTTAAACACCAGACTTCTGTGCCCGTCGGACCGGCGAAAAGCAGATTCTGATGGCGCTCGCCGTTATTGTGGGGGCAATTGGCGGGCGCATACAAGCGGGTAGGCGGGGCTCGCAGGTCTACGCCACTGGATTCGGGCTGGCCACCAGCGACGGGACGGAAAGCGGAATAAGGCTCGCCAACGGGACAGTGACCCCCTTGACCCCGGCCGATGGCAGTGTGCTCCACAGGCTGGTGACGCCGCTGGCAGTGACCGTGGGAGGCGTTTTCGCCGAGACGGTGTTTGCCGGACTCGCGCCGGGATATGCCGGACTCTACCAGATCAACATCCGGATACCGGCGGCGGCGCGCCCGGGAGATGCCGTGGTACTCGAAATCATCGGCCGGATCGGAACC
>Ga0335394_10004685_pt1 | contig 15558 bp, 13 predicted proteins | sample MAT03_FD_205741 | JGI IMG/M metagenome (GOLD analysis project Ga0335394, IMG submission 205741) | Freshwater microbial communities from Lake Fryxell liftoff mats and glacier meltwater in Antarctica - MAT-03 (spades assembly) (version 2) ...
TCAAGCGGCAGGATCGGACTTCAGCCTCTTCCCGAATCCATGCACCGATGAAGTCTTCCGCGTGCAGACCTCCGAACCACTTCGCAGCATCGAGATGCTCGACGCTACAGGCAAATTGCTGGCGCGTTATTCCGGGAACATCCGCAGCATCGCAGCACCGGACGAATCCGGCACATACCTCGTGCGTGTGGTCCGTGCCGATGGTCAGGTGATCAACAGACGGTTGGTCCGGTACTGAGGTAGAGCGGAGCATCGGCCGCGAGTATGGTCTGCACGCTACCATCATTGACGTTGTACGGATCGGTAAAGTCCCCTTTCGGGTTGTTGCCCGGCGGCCAAGCGGCGCGGTGGGTACTCCACTGCGGGTACGACCGGCATTCCCGGTCGTGAGCACGACGCTGCGGATGCGACCCGCAGTCCTACAAGATCATGGACAACGCCTCCTATTCGCCCTGATCCCTTTTGCTGCACAACAAGGTGCTCGTGCGCAGTAGAGGAGGTAACGGGACTGCGGCGCAAGGCCGCAGTGACGGTCGCAGGGTAACACACTGCGTGCCCTGACGCGCGGACCCGCAAGATCATGGACAACCCGCCTTCTCTTGCTGCCTTGTTACTTTCTCCCGCGCCACGTGTTACGAACGCGATGTGGCGGTATGTAAGTTCGGCAAGACCAGAGCCTGCGTGGTTTTAGGTTTACCGAAGCGCTGGCCCTGGCTTGGTTTAGCTAAAGGAATGAGTCAAACAGCAGCTTGCACACATAGCACACGCCACCGCTAAAAGGCCATTTGACGAACCTCCACACCAGTGCGCGCTTGAAGATCGTGGGATCTTGCAGAATATGCAGCGCATATCCAAAGCTATTGGGGTTGCTAGGGAGTATGGCCTGTATGGGTTCGGCGGCTAATGCGCCAGCTCCACCCCCTTCTTGTTCGCGCGGTACTGCACTGAACATTTCGAGGGCAAAGGAGAGTTGGCCGGGTAGTGATGTTGTTCTTTTCGTGTGTGCCATTGTTGTCGGATCTAGATGCCTTTACCGCACAAGGCTCAAAATGGTTTCAGCAATGTCCGGATCTTTATCAACAGGTGATCCTTCGATCCCAGATGCACCTGTTCCTCCCCATCTTCGCACCACATGCCCTCCATCCACTATATCGGAAAAGACAAGGTGATCAACCACCAACGCGAGGTGCCCTACAAGGTGCTGGAGCAACAGTACGGCTTCGATGCCGCCAAGCCTAAGAGCAAGGCGGCTCCGGACAGCGGCAGACTGGTATCCCAAGGCGACAACGACCTGGAACGCGTAACGCCCGATACTCGCATTGTCGCCGTAGATACACCCAACACGCATGCCGCTAGCGCCCATGCCTTGGGCCAGCTACCGCATCAACGTGAATGCCTTAGAGGCCAGCACCGGTTTGGATCTACTGTACGCCCTGCCCGCTGAAGTGCAAAACCAGCTGGAAATGGGGGTGGATGCGGGGCCTACGGAGTAGGTGGCGGGTTGGTGAATGCAGTGTCTTGAAGCGAAGACTGGCGAGGGCTTAAAGAGGCCCTTGGGAAGTTTGCAGATTTTGGTACAAGATTCGCATGGCGCCAACACCGTTGATCTAAAACCCAAATGGATAAAGTCCAGCAAGCCCTCGGGCGAGCAAAGAAAACATTGAGCGAGTGTAGGTATGCGCTGCATCTGTTCGAGAAACGGGATGAAACAGCCTTTACCCTTGCGGCTAAGTCTATCATTACGCTAGGTAGGTCAGTGACCTTTGCCCTACAGAACATGGGTAAAGAGGAGCCAAGGTTCCATGCGTGGTATGGCCCGTATCAGGAAGAGATGAAGAGCAACTCGCTCTTTTCCTTCTTCAAGAATAAGCGTAATGCGATCGTACATGAAGCTGCGGATTTCGATATGTCCTATCTAACCGTTGTGACCGTGTGGGATCCGGCACCGGGAGCAATAGATGCTGTCACGGCCGATGGCTCCTTGATACAGAGCGTGCAGATGGACCTCATTGAGAATCGCAGGTATGCCATAGTAACCACACCTAATGGACGAAGGGAAGAACGAGATGTGCAGATGAGTACAGATAAGCCATGGTGGGAGAATGTTGAGGTAAGGTCATACTTCATGGACGCACCTTTAGAGTTCAATAGCCTTACAGTAGTTGATAGCTGTCTCCGTTATCTTGATTACTTGGAGGCCATGGTCGATGATGCAGAAAGAACATTTAGGTAGGAAACCTGAACAATGCTACACCGACCATTACGATTGGCGCACTGGCTGGGGTGTGCAGCACACTGGACAAGCAGGTATTCAACCCGGCACTGTTCGTGTTATACGGCGACACGGCTATGGTGACCGGCTTGGAACGATGATCTTCGGCCTAAGAAGCACGGCACCATGAGACCTATCCAGCCAATAGTCAAAGAAATTGAAGATGCCAACGCGAAGTTGCATCAGTTGCTGCGTGAAGCGGGCATTGACCCGGACCAGCCTCTTTCAGGACAAGGTGTCTCACATTTGAACAGCCGGGAACGTCGGCTATTCATCAAGGACGGGAAGGTTATAGCTCGGATGAAACGTGCCCGATACCATTGGGAAATTGTTGAGGCACTGTAGTTGGTGCCTGCTGTAGCATGCCGGAAGCACCGGTCGCGGATAGGCGATGTAGCGGATCTTGCAGTGTGCCTATCTTGCCCGCCGCTGGCAACACAAGCAGCTATGCCAAGGGTGTAGCAGACAAATTGAGCAAGACGGAAGGGCTAAACAGCTGGTACAACTTCGAGCACCGCCCACTAATCCCTATGCTAAAGTTGATGAACTCCTTCTAATGACCCGCGAGTCCGAAATAGAAACCGCCCTCGTCGCCAAGCTCGAAGATCTCAAGTACACCTCACGTCCGGACATCCGCGACCGCGCTGCGCTTGAAGCTAACTTCAAGAAGAAGTTCGAGACCCTCAACCGCTGTAATCTCACCGATTCGGAGTTCGCCCGGTTGCGGGACGAGATCGTGCAGCCCGATGTTTACCGTGCGTCAAAGCTCCTGCGCGAGCGCCAACTCTTCACGCGGGAGGATGGCACACCATTGTACTACACCTTGGTGAACATCAAGGACTGGTGCCGGAATGAGTTCGAGGTGGTCAGTCAGTTGCGGATCAATACCGAGAATAGCCATCACCGGTACGATGTGATGCTGCTGATCAACGGCATACCGGTGGCGCAGGTAGAACTGAAGAGCTTGGATGTGAGCCCGCGCCGGGCCATGCAGCAGATCGTGGACTACAAGACCGATCCGGGCAACGGCTACACCAACTCGCTGCTCTGCTTCGTGCAGCTCTTCATTGTCAGCAACCAGAGCAATACCTATTACCTCGCCAACAATAACAACACACACTTCAGCTTCAACGCTGATGAGCAATACCTGCCCGTGTACCAGTTGGCTGCGGAGGACAACAAGAAGATCACGCATCTGCACGACTTCGCGGACAAGTTCCTGAGCAAGTGTACCCTGGCCGAAATGATCAGCAAGTACATGGTGCTGGTGGCCAGCGAACAGAAGTTAATGGTGATGCGGCCCTACCAGATCTATGCGGTGAAGGCCATCGTGGACTGCATCCAGCAGAATCGTGGCAACGGCTACATCTGGCACACTACGGGTAGCGGTAAAACGCTTACCTCCTTCAAGGCCTCCACCTTGCTGAAGGACAATGAGGACATCGAGAAATGCCTCTTCGTGGTGGACCGCAAGGACCTAGATCGGCAGACGCGCGAGGAGTTCAACCGCTTCCAAGAGGGATGCGTGGAAGAGAACACGAACACTGAGACCCTCGTGCGGCGCATGCTCAGTGACGACTATGCCGACAAGGTGATCGTGACCACCATTCAGAAACTGGGTCTTGCGCTGGACACCGATCCGAAGAAAGGATACAGGGAGCGCTTGCAGTCGCTGAGCGATCAGCGCGTGGTCTTCATCTTCGATGAGTGCCACCGTTCGCAGTTCGGCGACAACCACGAAGCCATCAAGCAATTCTTTCCGAAGGCACAACTCTTCGGCTTTACGGGCACGCCCATCTTCGCGCAGAACGCGAGCTACACGCAGGTGGACGGCACCGATGCGTCGTTGAAGACCACGGCGGACATCTTCCAGAAGGAACTGCACGCCTACACCATCACGCACGCCATCGAGGACCGTAACGTCCTGCGTTTCCATATCGACTACTTCAAGAGCGAAGACCCCTTGCCGCTGGGAAGCGATGCGCACAAGCAGGCCGTGGTGAAGGCCATCTTCAAGAAGCACGATGCGGCCACGCATGCACGTCGCTTCAACAGCTTGTTTGCCACGGCCTCCATCAACGACGCCATCGCATACTTCAAACTGTTCAAGCAAGCACAGGTCGAGCGTGCCGCGCAGGATGAGGACTATGAGCCGCTGAACATCGCCTGCGTGTTCAGCCCACCGGCCGACGCGGTGAAGAAGCCCGGCGATCCCAACAGCGACCGGAATGTTGCGGACATCAAGCAGTTGCAGGACGACCTATTGCAGGAGAAGGAGGACAACAAGAAGGAACCGGAGAAGAAGAAGGCCGCGCTTACTGCGATCATCGCCGACTACAACGCACAGTACAAGACAAACCACACGCTTGGCGAGTTCGATTCGTACTACCAGGATGTGCAGCAGCGCATCAAATTCCAGCGCTTCACCAACGAGGACCATCCACACAAACACAAGGTCGATGTGGTGATCGTGGTGGACATGCTGCTCACCGGCTTCGACAGCAAGTACCTGAACACGCTGTACGTGGACAAGAACCTGAAGTACCACGGACTGATCCAGGCCTTCTCGCGTACCAACCGCGTCCTTAACGCTGCCAAACCCTACGGCAACATCCTCGACTTCCGCGGCCAGCAGGAGGCCGTGGACAACGCCATCAAGCTCTTCAGTGGTGCGCAGAAGGAAGCGGCCAAGGAGATCTGGCTGGTGGAGGCCGCGCCCGTAATGATCCAGAAGTACCAGGAAGCCTTGGCGGCCATGGGCCAGTTCATGACCAGCAGCAATTTGGCGTTGGAACCACAGGCCGTTTACAACATCAAGGGCGATGCGGCGCGCATCGAATTCATCACGCGTTTCAAGGAAGTGCAACGGCTGAAGACCCAACTGGACCAATACACCGACCTGAGCGCACAAGAGCAGGCCACCATCGAACGGCTATTGCCTGAAGACCAGCTACGCGCCTTCCGCAGCTCTTACTTGGAAACGGCCAAGCTGATCAAGGAGAAGCGGGAACGCGAAGGCGATGCCGCCGGTGCGGACGTGCAGCAACTGGATCTGGAGTTGGTGCTCTTCGCCAGTGCCGTAGTGGACTACGATTACATCATGCGCCTCATCGTCCAGTTCACGCAGGGCAAGACCAGTAAACAGAAGGTGACGCGCGACCAGCTCATCAGCCTCTTGGGTTCCAGTGCGAACTTGATGGACGAGCGCGAAGAGATCACCGCCTACATCAACACGCTGCAGGTGGGCAAGGGCCTCAGTGAACCCGAGATACGCGAAGGCTACGATCGCTTCAAGGCCGCGCAGCATGCGGAGGAATTGGCTGGCACCGCGCAAACGCATGGGCTGGCAGTGAATGCACTGCAAGCATTCGTGGTCGGCATCATGGCCCGCATGATCTTCGATGGCGAGGCGCTTACCGATCTGCTGGCGCCCTTGGAGCTGGGCTGGAAAGCACGCCGCGACAAGGAGCTGGACCTGATGAAGGACCTTGTGCCCCTGCTGAAGAAACAGGCCCAAGGGCGCGAGATAAGCGGACTGAAGGCCTATGAGTAAGCCGGGCAAGAAGGGGTTGGTGCCGGAACTGCGATTCTCAGATTTCAAGAAGCGCGGTGCATGGGAGGAGAAACCGCTCGATCAGGTTGCCGCCATTTACAAGGGCAAGGGCATTGCGAAAGCAGACGTCACGCCGACCGGTAAGCTGCCGTGCATCCGATACGGTGAACTCTATACACGCTACGGCGAAGTGATCGATGAAGTGTTCTCCCGTACCGATGTAGATCCAAGTGAGTTGTTCTTCAGCAAAGCGGGGGATGTGATCATCCCAGCCTCTGGTGAAACCAAGGAAGACATCGCCACTGCTGCATGCGTACTCCATGACGGCGTGGCGCTCGGTAGCGACCTGAACATCCTGCGGGCAAAGGCCAACGGTACTTTCCTGTCTTACTACATCAACCACTCGAAGAAGCGAGCGATCGCCAACATTGCACAGGGAAATGCGGTGGTGCACCTGTATCCACATCAACTCAACGCACTTAGTCTCGCCTTACCGAAACCTGACGAACAACAGCAGATCGCTGACTGCCTCTCCTCGGTGGATGCGCTGCTGGCCGCCGTGCGCGAGAAGCTGGAAGCCCTGCGCGCCCACAAGAAGGGCCTGATGCAGCAACTCTTCCCAGCCGAGGGCGCGAAGGTGCCCGCGCTGAGGTTTACAGGGTTCACGGGGGCGTGGGTGGAGAAGACTTTTGACCAGCTTTTCACAATAGGAAGCGGCAAGGACTACAAACATTTAGGAAAAGGAGACATCCCGGTGTACGGTACCGGAGGTCATATGCTCTCGGTAGATGACTTCTTGTATGACGGAGAAAGTGCCTGTATTGGTCGTAAGGGCACTATTGATAGGCCTGTACTCCTCACAGGAAAGTTCTGGACAGTGGATACTCTTTTCTACACGCATTCTTTTAAGGCATGCTCTCCGAGATTCGTCTATCTAATCTTTCAGACCATTAACTGGGTGCGATATAATGAAGCAGGCGGAGTACCAAGTCTTTCTAAGGCTATCATCGAACAGATAATAACTCTTGTGCCCTCACTCGACGAGCAATCACGCATTATCTCTTGCCTATTCTCTTTAGATCAAAACATAACACTACAGGCGAACCGCATATCCACATTGGAGTTACACAAGAAGGGATTGATGCAAGGCTTGTTCCCGTCTATCAAACAAGCCCCGGGTAAAGGATGATGCACGCAGAAATCGCCAAAGCACTGAAGGAGCAGAAGGAGAACATCGTTCTCATTTATGCTTTCAATGCCACGGGCAAGACACGGCTTTGCGTGGAGTACAAGAACCTCACCAAGGCCGAGAACGGTGATCAGCACGCCGGGGTCTATTACAACGCCTATAGCGAGGATCTCTTTCAGTGGAACAACGACGAAGCGAACAGCAACCAGAACATCCGGTTGGAAGTAGTCCGCAGTAAGCTGAACCGCTTCCATGGCTTTCTGAACCACGACCTCATCGAGGAGAAGTTGGCGGTCTATATGCCCAAGTACAGCTTCGTACTCAACCCGCACAAGAACGAGGAGGATGGCATCGCATCCGTAAGCTTCTTCAAGGACGCGGATGATCCGAAGCCCTATAAGATCTCGCGTGGCGAGGAACGTATCTTCGTGTGGTGCTTCTTCCTTGCCCTCTTTGAGGTTGAAGAATGGTCAAAGGACCAGAATGCCCACATCTACATCGACGACCCCGTTTCCAGCTTGGACGACCACAATATCTTCCTCACGGTCGAATCCATCTTTGCGTTGATCGAGGCGGACGACAACTACCTGCACAAGCGCATCATCATTTCCACCCACCATGTGGGCCTGTTCTCCATCCTGCATGACCGGTTGCTGAAAGGAGAGAAGGCCGATAGGTATAGGAAACTCACTTCTGCTGCAATCCTCAGCGAGAGGGATGGCGAATTGCATCTTGTCAAAAAGGACCAGGACGTCTTCCTCTATCACCTCCAACTGCTCCAATTGCTCGAAGCGGCGCAAAAGGGGCAGCTACAGCGCTACCATATCGTATTGCTCAGGCAAGTACTGGAGAGTGTTGCATCCTTTCTTGGATCTGGCAAAGGCGGCCTCGTGCTGGACCGCATCGGGGTCACGGACAAGGCTGCGGTGATGAACATGATCAACTCGCTTTCACACCAGTCGCCTTACCAATTCCGGATGAGTGACCTACCCGGCCCACAGATAGGCGTGTTCAACGATGTATTCAGTAAGCTGATGACCACCTACAGATTCCAACTACACTAAGAACGCACCTGTAACCACCAATTTTGTAGGAACTTATCTTTAGCACGATGACCGCCGCATACGCAGAACATCTATTGGGCCTGGAGAAGTTCATCACTGTAGATGGAACGATCGTCCGCACCTTGCACTTGTCCTTGACCTCCCCGCTGAGCATCCACTGGAAACTGAAAGCACCGACGGAAATGGAACTGGATCTGCGAGTAGAGATCCAAGAAAGTCCCAAGAAGGCTTTGAAGATCGGGTTCCACCATCAAGATGACACCAGCCAGCACGGTTTGCTCCGCGTGGATTATCACTCCCGCCACAGGAATCCGGCAGCGATCACCAATGCAGTCCCGCAAGAGTTCCATCCGTATGTGGGCATTTTCCTGGACGATTGGCCGGGGCACATCCATTACGTGGTGGACGGCTATCCTACATTGGCTTGGGCCATTCCGTTGGAAATGGATGCCTTTCCGGTGAAGGACATCCAAGGCATGGACCACTTGTACAATGCGGTCCTCGCGTTCTGCAAGCGCTTGAACATTGCCACCGAGATCACCATTGATAATCCTCAACTTCGTGTCCTATGAACTGGCTGGACAGCGTTTTGGACGATTACTTCAGGTTCCTGAAGGACAAGACCATTGTGACCGAGAGCGAGGGCACAGACTGGGTGGAGATCAGCACGCCTTTCACAGGCTTGTTCAACGACACCTTGGATGTGTTCGCCAAGCGCGAAGGGAACCAGATCCTGCTGAGCGACGATGGTGTGACGCTCAAGAATCTTGAATTGAGCGGACTTTCCGTCACGCGATCACCTAAGCGCAAGGTTCTCTTCGATCGCATTCTCGCGAACCATGGCATCAGCCACGAGAATGAAGAACTGATCGCCCGGACCGATGTGGCCCATTTCGCCCAGAGCAAATTGGACATGATCACGGCCATGTCAGAAGTCAATGACCTGCACTATTTGGCCAAGCACACCGTCGCATCCGTGTTCTTGGAGGATGTGCGGGAATACTTGGATGATCAGGACATCATCTACACTCCGCAGTTCATCAGCAGGGGCATCAGCGGGCTTGAATTCACGTTCGACTTCCAAGTGGCATACCGCGCTAAGGAGATCGTGATACAGGCCTTCAGTGCTTTGACGTTGAACAACCTTCCGCAGTTCCTCTTCAAGTGGGATGATGTCAAGGCCATTCGTGAGAAGCAGACCGGAAAGGCTTTGACAGGCTTGGCAGTCATCAATGACGAGGAGCATGAAGTAAAGCACGAGTATTTGGAAGCTTTGAACAATAAGGGAGCACACTACATCCTCTGGTCAAAGCGCCATGAACCGGAGCAAACAAAGAAGTTGGCCGCATGATGGGCCCCACGACGGGCAAAGCACGCTCTACATGTCGCGCCCATCCATGCAGTGATATCCTTCCGTCTATTCGTCCATGACCGCCAAAGAACAAGACCAACTGGGCAAGACCCTTTGGGCCATCGCCGATCAACTTCGCGGGGCCATGAACGCGGACGACTTCCGCGACTACATGCTTAGCTTCCTCTTTCTGCGCTACCTGAGCGACAACTACGAGGCGGCCGCCAAGAAGGAACTGGGCAAGGACTATCCGGACCTGACCAAGGATGAGTTGAAGGAGCGCAAGGCGAACAGCAACCTGCAGGTATGGTACAATGAGAATGCCGATGACGTGGGGGCCTTCGAGCAGCAGATGCGCAAGAAGGTCCACTACGTTATCGAGCCCGCGTACCTGTGGAGCAGCATCGCGGAAATGGCGCGCACCCAGCACAAGGAACTGCTGGAAACGTTGCGTGAAGGCTTCAAGTACATCGAAGAGAAGAGCTTCGAGAACACCTTTATGGGCTTGTTCTCGGAGATCAACCTGAACTCGGATAAATTGGGTCGCACGCCCACGGAACGGAACGAGCGGCTCTGTGACATCATCCAGGCAATTGCGAAAGGCATCGCTGGCTTCACCACGGACAGCGACACGCTGGGCGATGCCTATGAGTACCTGATCGGCGAATTCGCGGCGGGTTCAGGGAAGAAAGCCGGCGAATTCTATACGCCCCAGCAGATGAGCAGCATCCTCTCGCAGATCGTGGTGCTGGATCCGCATGACCCCAGCCAAGGCCGCAAGAAGAAGCTTGCCAAAGTGCTGGACATGACCTGCGGTTCGGGTTCATTGCTCCTGAACGTGCGCACCGAGCTGAAGAAGCAAGGCGGCAGCATCGGCAAGCTCTACGGGCAGGAGAAGAACATAACCACCTACAACCTGGCGCGCATGAATATGCTGCTGCACGGGGTAAAGGACACGGAGTTCGCCATACACCACGGCGACACGCTGAAGAACGATTGGGACCTGCTGAACGAGATCAACCCGGCCAAGAAGGTAGTGTTCGATGCCATCGCGGCTAATCCGCCTTTCAGCCTGCGCTGGGACCCCACTGAGGAAATGGCCAAGGATTTCCGCTTCAAGAGCCACGGCCTGGCCCCCAAGTCGGCCGCTGACTTTGCCTTTCTGCTGCACGGATTCCACTTCCTCGGCCAAGAAGGCACCATGGCCATCATACTACCCCATGGCGTGCTGTTCCGTGGCGGTGCAGAGCGGAACATTCGCAAGAAGCTTCTTCAGGACAACCACATCGACACGGTGATCGGACTGCCCGGCAAGCTGTTCTACTCCACCGGCATCCCGGTGTGCATCGTGGTGCTGAAGAAGTGCAAGAAGTTTCATGACGTGCTGTTCATCAACGCCAGCGACGAGTACGTCCCCGGCAAACGCCAGAACACACTAGACCCGGAGAAGCACATCAAGCGCATCGTGGAAACCTACCAGTACCGACCCGAGAACATCGAACGCTACGCGCGCCGAGTCTCCATGGCCGAGATTGAGGAGAACGATTTCAACCTGAACATCTCACGCTATGTGAGCAATGCGAAGGAGGATGTGAAGGTGGATCTGGGGGAGGTGCACAAGCGGTTGGTGGATATTGATCAGCGGATCCAAAAGGCGGCGGCGGAGCATAATAAGTATCTGAGGGAACTGGGGTTGTCACCTGTTTGACACCTTTTGGCCATTCTACAGGTCGTTTGTAGAACTTGACTTTCATATCCGGTCCTAAGTGTTCCGCTCCGGCCAAACTGTTGTTTTGTACCAGTCGTTTGTGCCGCGCAATTAGGGGTAGTCGTCAAAAATCCACTACTTCTTACTAAGGGTGTCCTCAAGCTTGAGCATCAGTATTTCACGTCGAATCCTGCATTCCTCCACGATTGATTTAATCTCGCGTGGATATATTTCTTCGTGAGTTCTAGCGTAGTTTATCAAAACGATGGATGCCTCCACCGCTTTCATCAGTATTTGTCCAAGTCTATTGAATGAATCATCGGCGGCAGATTGCGTCGTTTGGGCCAGTTTGCCGTTTTCATTTACACCGTATCGTGTTGGATTAAACCATGTTGTATTAGGTATGATCGTTTCAATCTTTTCCAACACCAAGTTGAGCTGTGGATCGTACTCGCCGTGTCTCACAAGGATTGTATCAATCGAACTACTAATACTTAGGAAGGCATCGGCCCATGTGTTCATCAATTCCCTGAACTTTTCCTGCCCTCTATCCTGATGATAGCTTGCAAGCATTTGACCGAAGCAGCCATTATCCCAGCGTAACAAAATTCCACCACGATATGGGGCTTCTACAACTTGTAAGTGCGATAATATGATGTTATAGGATCGCAGCATATGCCCTATGCGTCTAACGACCATGGGTTCAACCTGGGCCTTGATTTCAACTTCTTTCCATGCGTCATTCATCATGAAGAAAATGAAGCTTGCGATATAGGCTAGCAAAAGATCGGTGATGATACTCGTAGCTTTTGCTTCTAACGAAGACGGATCTTTAGTTGGTCTAAAAATGATAACAATGAGAAGGACTATGCTAACGTAAAGCCCAACTCGAACCGCCACGCTAACTAATCGATAGGACCTTTGTATCTTTTCTTGAAGTATCAGTGAAGTGGGGAGGTTACATAATGTTTCATCGCGCAAGTTAGGCCGTGTTAGAGTACTGGAATATCTCAAGAGGTGACCCTGCTGCGTGTAAAAACATGGCCGCCCCCAAAAGAAAAGCGCCTAACACATCAACCGTTCTTCGTGCCAACTATACGCCCGACGCCCAAAGGTCCGCCGCCTCCATGAATGGTGCAGCCGGTCTAGGAAGGCCGGGGGATATGGGGTACTCATAAAACGCGCGAGGGCCAGGAGCTTGCACACCCACATATGTGTCGCAGAATATTATCTTAGACTGCAGTAATACATCCAATATGCGTATCAAATCCACGCTCTTCGCCATGGTACTGCTCTTGGCCGTGCGGTCTTACGCGCAAGACCCAGCGCCTAAGTGTCCACCCGACGCGGATCCGCAACAGGAGAAGATGGATAGCATGGCCCTCGATTCCTTACGCTTCTTCCGCGGTATCAATGCACAGTTCAGCAAGATCATCGACCCTTCGTCCAATACCAACATCGGCAACTACGCGGCGGTGGATATCAAGGATGCTGCTGTGACCTTCGGCGGCAGCGCGCAAGGATCTAAAGGCAACATCTGGGCGGTGAAGTTCAGCGGTGGTATCACCGATGGCGTCGCAGCCATTTGGCAGAACCGTGAACTGAACAAAGAGGTGAGCGCAGGCCTGCAATGGCACTTGCTGGGCCGTAAGCGGAGCCTGCGCTATTTCGCCGATTCCACGCGTGCCGCGCGTGGTGGCCTTCGGAAGCTACAGCAGGAAAGGAAGATCTGTTTTCGCGACACCGTATTGAGGCGCAAGGAGGTGGCCTTGGTAGAGGAGGTCGCCAAGCGCCGAGTCACGCTCGCCACCGCGATGACCGACTCCACCAAGCTCTGGGATGACGTGCTTTTCCCAAGGCATAAGCGGCCACCCGCCGAATGGAAGCACGACAAATTCGCCGGAAGCGATGCCGATGCGCTGAAGTATGCCAAACTGGTCGCGAGCATAGCTTTTCAGCGCGATACGTTGGCGCAGCGCGATGCGGAACTCGCACGCTTGGCCCAAAGCGATGCATGTGATCGATGGATGGATTGCAGTGACGTGTTCCTTGCTGGATTCCACAAACTCGCCACGCCCCTAGCCTCCACCGGGGCCACGTTCGGCTGGGTCTCGTTGGGTATGTCCTACACCAGTTCCAAATTCAAGCTCTACAATGATTCGGTCGCTTATTCCGATCAGGTGACCAAGCGTACGCAAGGGTCGATTGAAGGGCGCATCCAATGGAGCTATTACCACCGCGACCTCTATAAGCTGGACCACAACTACTTCTTCAGCGTAGGCGTAAGCGCTGGCATCACGGACAACCACAAGGACCTGGATGAGCTGACGCTGGAAGACCGGACCCCGCAGCTCAGCCCCGATTCCACGCTTCGCATGGAGATTTCCAATTACAAGGTCCTCGAAGGCTCCTACCACAAGGACTTGGCAACCGCCAGCCTTTTCGTTGATGCCTACTACTTCTTGGGCCGCAACAGCCGAAGCGCCGTCCACTTGTTCCCCAGTTGCCGCATCAAGGAAATGGAGTACCCGAGCATCGATCTCGGCATCGGGTTCATGGTGGGATTCGTGCAAAAGGACAAGATCGAGAACGCGGTTAACGCTGAGGTCTATTTCAACTTTCCGGACCTTCCCAACCACAATGAAGCCGATGGCAATGCGTGGGACCGGTCAGACTTCGGCCTTCGGTTCAGCTTCCCAATCACCTTCACCCAAAGACCCTAAGCCATGCCCACCACTGTTGAGATCTGGCACCGCGCAAGATGCCTAGATTGCGTTTGGAAAGCCCGCCGCAAGCGGCTTACTGTGAGTGACGCGAAGAAGGACGGCGTTGTTCACCGCCTCGCCGAGCCTTTTCATCGGCTGGAGGTGGTGACCGAAGAGACACGAACAAGCCGACAAAGGTTGAAGTGAGCGCAATCACTCACACCGGCCTTCTGGAATTTCCCGCGACCTTTATACCTGCGCAGGCTCTCCTTAGGCACGAAGGAACGCTGCCGAGGTTTTTAACGCGCTATGTGAGCAATGCGCAGGAGTATGTGCAGGTGGATCTGAAGGAGGTGCATAAGCGCCTTGTCGTCATTGATAAGCGGATCAAGAAGGCGGCGGAGGAACACAATGGGTATTTGCGGGAGTTGGGATTGCGGGTTTTAGGTGTACTTTAGATGAGTTCAGGCTGGCACCAAGTATATTTCCAACTGGTGTATTCTACGTACTTCAAGTTGCGCAATCCATCAAGAAGGGTGTGCTTCTGCTCAATAGTCTTCGCATGTTAGAATATCTGAAGATACTAGTCAAGATAGACCAAATTTTAGGCGCCATGTTAGTTATTGCGGGCGGAAGCGCAATACCTTTAGTCTTGCACCTTTGGGGCACTATAGCTGCACGGCAACTCGCTAAAGATACTGGGGCGTTCAAAGCAGGCGCATTGTTAATAGGCTTGTATGGCGTTCCGGTTGTCCATGGATCAGAGTTGAGACTGGTGATAGCCATTCCCAAAAAGCAATATTCGGGGCATTTCATGTATTTACAAGTTGCACTTGCGAATACAGGTACAAAGAATCTTCAGAACGTGTCGGTGCGCTTCAAATTTCCACACCGGAGCGTTCAGTTTATGGAGAAAAAGCATTTCTCAGTGTCGCATCCATTCTTTGATGATGAGTTTACCATGAAAGAACACAGCACCGATGAAGAACGAACCCACGCTGTGCGGCTCGCTCAAATTCAGCCGAAAGTACAAGTGTCCGTTGCCGTACCAGTCAAACTGTTTGAATCATTCGTTGAGACAACAATTGAACTGCCGACTGCAAAGGACAAGTTTGCCACACAACGAGTTCGAGTACGGTTGGTCTTTTTCATGGACATTACAGCAATGTCTGCAGATGCAGTCCCCATAACTTTTTGTTTGAGTACAGAGGTATACCGTGCTGAAAGCTTACAACAACTTGAACATGATTACATCAGCTATCTAACGACCAAGAGGAAACAGGATCCATTGGATCACACACGTTTGACAAACTGCCTATTTATTATGCCCAAGTACGTGGAACATGAGTATTCAAATAAGCGGGTGTTGTTGGAATGCCTTACTAAAGACGTAGAACGTAGTTTCAAGATTATAAAGGAGGATGGTAACCGGGTCACGTCCAAGTCCCAATAAGTTGGGCCCAATGAAAAGCGCCCAGAAAATCGACCGTACGTCGAATCGCCTTTCGGCCGATTCTTCCGGAACTGATACTGGGCGGCATGGCAGAAGGCACCGAGCGTAAGATCAAACGGCCTTATGCTTAAGCGCAGGCGGCCAGCATCGCCTCCACCGTCTTCGGTGCATTGCCAATGAAGATCTCATTACCTATTACGATGGCAGGCCGCTTCAAGAAGGTGTACTCCTCCAGAATGTACTTGCGGTAGTCCTTCTCCGTC
>Ga0335394_10004688_pt1 | contig 15552 bp, 15 predicted proteins | sample MAT03_FD_205741 | JGI IMG/M metagenome (GOLD analysis project Ga0335394, IMG submission 205741) | Freshwater microbial communities from Lake Fryxell liftoff mats and glacier meltwater in Antarctica - MAT-03 (spades assembly) (version 2) ...
ACCCGTGGCGCCCTTTTTGCAGCGCGCGCTGCCGCGGTGTCGACCTGGGGGCCTGGGCCAGCGAGAGCTACCGCGTCGCTGCACCGGTCGAGCCGGGAGACGAGGCAGAACCCGGCCCGCCCGGCGGCGACCCGGCCGCTCATTGATTCGCCCGCGCACCAGGCACCCCTTGAAGCGTCACGAACCGCCCCTATAATCTGATTGCTAGCACTCGATCCCGTTGAGTGCTAATAGTGTCTGCAGGTTGGCCCGCGACGCCTTTGACAGCTTGCCAGCCCGGCCTGAGACCCAAGTGAACAGGTGCACACTTCGCCAACAAGCAAGGTGCGCCAAGACCGAACCCAATGGAGATGCAATGAAACTTCGTCCTTTGCACGATCGTGTGATCGTCAAGCGCCTCGAGCAGGAAACCAAGACCGCCTCAGGCATCGTGATCCCCGACAACGCCGCCGAGAAGCCCGACCAGGGTGAAATCCTGGCAGTCGGCCCCGGCAAGCGCAACGACAAGGGCGACTTCGTGGTCCTGAACGTCAAGGTCGGCGATCGCGTGTTGTTCGGCAAGTACAGCGGCCAGACCGTCAAGGTCGATGGCGACGAACTGCTGGTGATGCGCGAGGAAGACCTCTTCGCCGTGGTCGAAAAGTAATCCCCCGAAATCGAATCAGGAGAACTGCACATGGCAGCTAAAGACGTAATTTTCGGCGCGGAAGCGCGTCAACGCATGATCGAGGGCGTAAACATCCTCGCCAACGCCGTCAAGGTGACCCTTGGCCCCAAGGGCCGCAACGTGGTCCTCGAGCGCAGCTTCGGCGCGCCCACCGTCACCAAGGACGGTGTCTCGGTCGCCAAGGAGATCGAGCTCAAGGACAGGCTGCAGAACATGGGCGCGCAGATGGTCAAGGAAGTCGCTTCCAAGACCAGCGACAACGCCGGTGACGGCACCACCACCGCGACGGTGCTGGCGCAGTCGATCGTGCGCGAAGGCATGAAGTACGTGGCCGCCGGCATGAACCCGATGGACCTCAAGCGCGGCATCGACAAGGCCGTCATCGCGCTGACCGAAGAGTTGAAGAAGCTCAGCAAGCCCACGACCACGAGCAAGGAAATCGGCCAGGTCGGCTCGATCTCCGCCAATAGCGACGAGTCGATCGGCGAGATCATCGCCAAGGCGATGGACAAGGTCGGCAAGGAAGGCGTCATCACCGTCGAAGACGGCAAGTCGCTGGACAACGAACTCGACATCGTCGAAGGCATGCAGTTCGACCGCGGCTACCTGTCTCCGTACTTCATCAACAACCCCGACAAGCAGGTCGCGGTGCTGGAGAACGCCTTCGTTCTGCTCTACGACAAGAAGATCAGCAACATCCGCGATCTTCTGCCGACGCTGGAGCAGGTCGCCAAGAGCGGCCGTCCGCTGCTGATCATCGCCGAGGAAGTCGAAGGCGAGGCCCTGGCCACGCTGGTGGTCAACACCATCCGCGGCATCCTGAAGGTCGTCGCCGTCAAGGCGCCGGGCTTCGGTGACCGTCGCAAGGCCATGCTCGAGGACATCGCCATCCTGACCGGTGGCAAGGTGATCGCCGAGGAAGTCGGCCTCACGCTGGAGAAGGCCACGCTGGCCGACCTCGGCCAGGCCAAGCGCATCGAAGTGGGCAAGGAGAACACGACGCTCATCGACGGTCTGGGCAAGGGCGCCGACATCGAGGCACGCGTCAAGCAGATCCGTGTGCAGATCGAGGAAGCCACCAGCGACTACGACCGCGAGAAGCTGCAAGAGCGCGTGGCCAAGCTGGCTGGCGGTGTGGCCGTGATCAAGGTCGGTGCGGCTACCGAAGTCGAGATGAAGGAAAAGAAGGCGCGTGTCGAAGACGCCCTGCACGCCACGCGTGCTGCGGTGGAAGAAGGCATCGTGGCGGGCGGCGGCGTCGCGCTGCTGCGTGCGCGCCAGGCGGCGGGCACCATCAAGGGCGACAACCACGACCAGGAAGCAGGCATCAAGATCGTGCTGCGGGCGGTCGAAGAGCCGATGCGCATCATCGTCCAGAACGCGGGCGACGAGCCCAGCGTGGTGATCAACGCGGTGCTGGCCGGCAAGGGCAACTACGGCTACAACGCCGCCAACGGCACCTATGGCGACATGATCGAGATGGGCATCCTGGACCCGACCAAGGTGACGCGCACCGCGCTGCAGAACGCCGCGTCGGTGGCCTCGCTGATGCTGACCACCGAGGCGATGGTGGCCGAGGCGCCGAAGGAAGACAGCCCGATGCCTGGCGGTGGCATGGGTGGCATGGGTGGCATGGGCGGCATGGACATGTAAGTCCAGATCGCAGGGCCGCTGCACCCTCCGGTGCACCGCGGCCCGGCCACAAAGCCCGCGACTGCATTGCAGTTGCGGGCTTTTTTCTTGGCTGTTCGGGGCACCGTCGGCCAGGATTGCTGTCAATCTAGTGCCATGACCGCCGCCAACCTTCCTGACGCATTGCGTCGCTTCGTCGACGAAGAGATGCTGCGCGCGCCGCTGGTGATCGAGACTGTGATCGACGCGACGCTGGCCGACATGCGGGCCGGCTGGGCGATGCTGTCGTCGCACGACCGATCGGTGGCCTCCAAACTGCAGCAGACCGCGCTGTCGCGCCGCCCACAACTGGTGCAGCGCTTCGTACAGTCGCTGCGCGAGCATGTCGACGCCGAACTGCGTGGCGACCGGCTGGCGGGCGGGCCGACCGCGCCCCAGGTCGAGCAGACCTCGACGCTGTCGCTGCTCGACGAGGACAGCGTCGCCGCCGACGTCGAGCTGTCGCACATGATCGACGGGGTGAAGCGCGAGGCCGACGCAGAGTTGCGCGAGATGGCCGCGTTCATCTCCGCGCTGCTGGGTGACATGGACGTCGCGCGCGACCACAACATGTTCAGGCCCGAGAACATCGCGCGCGCGCTATGGGACGCGGTGCACCTTATGCCGGTGACGCTGGGCTTTCACATCGCCTTCATGCGCCACGCGCGCAAGCCGCTCACGACTGTGCTGCGCCGCAGCTATGCCGGCGCGGTGACGCGCCTGCAGTCCAGCGGCGTTGACCGCGCCGTGCACCGGACGATGATCATGACGGGCGGCTCGCGCGCGATGCGTCCGACCGACAGCTGGACCGGCGCCGGTCCCAACCTGCACCTGCTGCGCGACAGCATGCCGCTGCCGTGGGAGTCGGTGACGGCCGCGGGTGACCCGGCACCCGTCGCGCAGCCGGGCTCGCTGGGCGGCGCCCTGCACGCGGCCTCCCGCGCGCTGGCGACCGTCGACCCGCAAGCCAGCGCGAACGCGCTTGCCGCAGCCATCGAGACCCAGCGCAGCCGGCTGCTGGCCGCCACCGCGTCCAACGGCGAGCGGCAGTCGGTGGAACTGCTGTGCATGCTGTTCCAGTCGCTGCTGCTCGACCGCCGTCTGTCCGAGGGCGTGCCCAACGCACTGGCGCCGATGCTGACGCCGGCGCTGCGCCTCGGGCTTGGCGACCGCTCTGCGCTGGACGACTACACCCACCCTCTGTGGCGCTACATCGACCGATTGGCCTTCCTGGCCGATGTCAGCGTGGCCGACCGCGCCGAGCGTGCCGGCTTGCTGAAGTTCGCCGAAGGCGTCACCCAGCAGCTGGTGCGCGAGGCCCATCCCAGCTCCGAGCAGATGCGTTGGGCCCTGCAGCGTCTGGCCGCCTGGGAAGAGCAAAGGCTGGCGCGCCGTCGCGCCGCGTGCGCCGGCGAGCTGGCCTCGCTGGAGGCCCTGGAGCGGCGCGTGCTTGGCGAGATCGCTGCGGCGTCGACGATGTCCGGCGCGCTGGACGTCGGGCATCTGGACACCGTGCCAGCCGTGCTGCTGGAGTCGCTGCCCGACACGCCGGGCACCGGCGTCGACCCCGACGGTTGGGTGGCTCAGCGCGGGCCGGGTGACTGGCTCAACATCTTCATCCAGGGCCGCCGCACGCGCGTGCTGCTGATCTGGCAGAGCCCGGAGGGAGAAATCTCTCTCTTCGCCGACGTGTCCTCGCCCGCGAGTTGGGCCGTGCGCCGGCGTGCGCTGGTGCAACTGCGCGCCGAGCGGCTGCTCACGCTGCTGCGGCCGCCCTCACTGGCCACCGAAGCCGCACTCAAGCTGCAGCGCCGCTTCGAAGAAGCGCGGCCGGCAACCTCGACTGCCTCCCGCAATTGAGCCGCCGCCGGCCGCTCAGCCCGGCCCAAGCCCGAGGGCCGCTTCGATTTCGGCTGCCACCCGCCCGGGCTGCTCGTGCACGATCCAGTGCGAGGCCTCAGGGACGCGAACCAGCCGCAGGCTGGGCACCCAGCGCTCGATCCCGTCGAGCAGTGCCGGCAGCAGGGCCTGGTCCTGCTCGCCCCACAGCACCGTCGTCGGCACGCGCGAAGTCACCATCTCGTCGGGCAACTGAAGACTATGGATGATGTCGTCGGCGCCCTGCGGCGGCCGCAGCGGCGATGCGGCGTACCACCGCGCCGGGGCGGCCAGCCCGTGGCCCCAGGCCTCGCGCAGGCGCTCGCGAACCGCATCGTCGAGCCAGGCCGCGCCGCCGATGGCGGTGAAGAAGGGCCACAGGCGGCGGTAGTCGTCTGCCGCCAGCAGCGCCCCGGCGTCCGGCCGCGCGAGGAAGTTCATGTACGTGCTGGCCCGCTGTTGCGCCGGGTTATCGCGAAGTTCGCGCAGGAAGGTCGCTGGATGCGGTGAATTGATGATGAGAAGCCGACGCATCAGCTCGGGCCGCTGCGCCGCCAGGTTCCACGCCACGGCGCCGCCCCAGTCGTGCGCCACGAGCAGATCCAGCGGCCCGCCCCACTGTGCCACCAGCGCCTCGAGGTCGGCCATCAGGTGGCGCACGCGGTAGTCCGCCACCGCGGCTGGCGCGCTGGAGCGCTCGTAGCCGCGCTGGTTGGGCGCCAGACAGTGCACCCGCGGCGCCAGGCGCCGCATCACCTCGTCCCAGATGAAAGCGGCCTCAGGAAACCCGTGCAGCAACATCACCCGCGGGGCCGGCGGCGCTGCGTCGTCCACCGTGCGGCACGACAGCGTGATGCCGTGCGCCAGCGGCTGCAAGAAGGTACGGATCACGGCGCCGGCTGCACCACGGGCGCGGCATGGGCCCAGCCGTGCAGCGTCTCGGCCACCTCGGCCAGCCCCTGGCGTGACAGCGCGGAGAACAGCGTGACGCTGATGTCCGAGGCTTCGCCGGCCAACTCGGCCAACAGCGGCTGCACCGTCTGCAACGCGGCCTGTGCGTCGCGCCGGTTCAACTTGTCGGCCTTGGTCATCAGCACCAGCAGCCGCACCTGCCCGCCCACCACGCGCGGCGCCAGCAGCGCCAGCAGCCGCTGGTCAAGTTCGGTCAGGCCCTGGCGCGAATCCACCAGCAGCACCACGCCGGTCAGGCTGCGCCGCCACTGCAGATAGTCGGCCATCACTGCCTGCCAGCGCAGCTTGGCGGCCCTTTCGACGGCGGCATAGCCGTAGCCGGGCAGGTCGGCGAAATAGGCGTCGGGCGCGTCCTTCGGGCCCAACGCGAACAGGTTGATGTGCTGCGTGCGGCCTGGCGTGCGCGAGGCAAAGGCGAGCCGGCGCTGCTGCGCCAGCGTATTGATGGCGGTCGACTTGCCGGCATTGCTGCGGCCGACGAAAGCGATCTCGGGCAATTCGGTAATGGGCACTTCCTCGACCCGGCTGGCGGTGATGAGAAAGCGCGCCCCGTGGGTCCAGGCCAGTGCGCGGCGGGCTTCGGGAGAAGCGGCGACGGTGGCGTCAAGCGTCGATGTCATGTCCCATTGTAAGATTCGAGGGTTTTTCCTCAGGGCCCACCTCCTGCGGCTCCCTTCTCCAAGGTTCTCCAAGGTTCTCCAAGGCTTTCGCACGATGTCCCCGTTCCGATCTCTCCTGGCTGCCGTCTTCGCCGTGACTTTCGCAGCCGGAGCGCATGCCGCCGGCGCCGCTGCGCCGACTTTCAAACCGGACCTGGCGCGCGGCCAGACGGTCGCCGCCACCTGCATGGCCTGCCACAGCGCCGACGGCTCGCGCGGTGCGCCGGCCAATCCGATCCTGCAGGGTCAGCACCCCGAATACCTGACCAAACAGCTGATGGAGTTCAAGGCCGGCAAGCGCAAGAACGCGATCATGCAGGGCTTCGCCGCCACGCTGTCTGACGACGACATGAAGCATGTCTCCGCCTTCTACGCCAGCAAAGCGGCCCCGCCGGGCTTTGCGAAGGACAAGGACAAGGTCGCGCTGGGCGAGCGGATCTGGCGCGGCGGCATCATCGACCGCAAGGTGCCCGCCTGTGCCGGGTGCCACAGCCCGAACGGCGCCGGCATCCCGTCGGTCTATCCGCGCATGGGCGGCCAGCATGCCGAATACACCGAAGCCCAGCTGCTGACCTTCCGCTCCGGCGAACGCGCCAACAACGCCGCGATGAGTGCCATCGCCGGTCGGCTCAACGACCGCGAGATCAAGGCCCTCGCCGACTACGCCGCCGGGCTGCGCTGAGCCCGGCCAGGCCGGCGTCAGGCCGGCGTCAGGCCGGCTCGAGGTAACTCTCGAACACGCCGACGTGAACCAGAGCGGCATCCGCCGACTCCGGCCACAGGTGATCACTGCGGAACTGCACGTCGTAGGTCGGCTCGTCGGCCGCCTGAACGCCATGCGCATGCGCATCGGGATAGGGGTAAGCCGGCGAGATGGCGACCACCAGCCCCGTCTTGCCGCGAATGTAGCCGGGCATGCGCACGTGGCCGGCCACATAGTCCTCACGCACTCGAACACGGTCGCCCACGGCATGGCTGCGCCGTGCGGCGACGTTGCTGCGGCCCTGCGCGCTCGGCGCGGCCAGGGGAAAACGGCCCTGGGCACAGCGCTCCAGCGCGTCCTGGCTCAGCACGCCCTTCTCCACGAGCAAGGTCGCCAGGCTGGTCAGCGTGCGCTCGTAGTAGCTGGCTGAGAGGTAGTGCCGCGCATCCATGCGCTCGATGGCATGGCGGTACTCGTCCATGTTGAAGATGCCCAGGCGCACCGCGTGGCTGTAGAGCGAATTCACGCGCACTTCCCACGTCGCGTGGAAGGCCGGGGCGTTGGGGCGGTGGCGCACCGGGCCGAAGCCCTGCTTGCCGCCGAGGTCGTGCATGCCGTCCATGTGGGGCTCCCATCTATAGCCGATCTACAGGCGAGCAACGCCGATCATGGCGTCCTGCGTGACCATCGCCGCGAGTTGCTCTTCGCTCCAGCTTGCCGTGTGCCCGGGCCGCTCGGGCAGCACCATGTAGCGCGTGTCGGCAGTGGTGTCCCACACACGCAGTTCCACCTCGGCCGGCAGGTCCAGGCCCATCTCGCGCAGCACAGTGCGCGACTCGCGCACGATGCGGGCGCGGAAGTCGAGTTCCTTGTACCAGTCGGGCGGCAGGCCGATCACCCGGATGGCGCTGCAGGAACACAGCGTGCAGCAGATGACGTTGTGCACCGCCGATGTGTTCTCGAGCACCACCAGATGGCGGTGGTGCAGCGGCATGCCGATGCCCAACTCGGCCACCGCCTGGATACCGTTGTCCATCAGGCGCGCCTTGAAGGCCGCATCGGTCCAGGCCTTGGCCACGACACGGCCGCCGTTGATCGGCAGCCACTGGTGCAGCGCCGCGTGGCCAAGCTCTTCCACTGCCTCGCTGGCCTTCAGGCCCTGCTCGTCCATCAGCGCCTGCACGGCGTCGACGCGACGCTCCACCGGTGCGATCACCTGTAGTCTGGCATCGAGGTCGGACATGGGCGGCTCCCCGCGGCATGACGCGCCGCCTGCCGATGACGCTATCACGCGGGTGACGCAGACGACGCAGACGACGCAGACGACGCAGAAGACGCAGGCGCCGCAAAGCCCGGCAACGCCCGGGCCGCGTCCGCAGCGGGACAATGCACACGGCGCGCCCTGTAATCGCGTCGCGGCGGCAGCGACTGACCGTACAAGCCTCGAGGAAATCGTCATGCAGATGCTGAAAGACCGCGGTTTCATCCACCCCGTGGCGTCGGAGATCACACCGCGCGCCGTCTACGACGAGCGGCGGCGCCTGCTCGGCGGTGCGGCCGCCGGTGCGCTGCTGGCCGGCTGGGGGCTGGGCGCGGAAGCCGCCTCGCAGGTGGCCGCCCCGGGCAAGCTGGCCCGGCTGCCCGGCGTGAGCAGCAAGGTCGCTGGTGCGCTGACGATGGACAAGCCCACGCCCTACCAGGACGTGACCACCTACAACAACTTCTACGAGTTCGGCACCGACAAGGCCGACCCGGCCCGCCAGAGCCAGAAGCTGAAGACGCGCCCGTGGACCGTGGTGATCGAGGGCGAGGTGAAGAAGCCGATGACGCTGGACCTGGATGCGCTGCTCAAGCTGGCGCCGATGGAAGAGCGAATCTACCGCCTGCGTTGCGTCGAGGGCTGGTCGATGGTGGTGCCCTGGGTGGGCTACTCGCTTGCCGATCTGATCCGCCGTGTCGAGCCCACCGGAAATGCCCGCTTCGTGCAGTTCGTGACGCTGGCCGATCGCGCGCAGATGCCCGGGCTGTCTTCGTCGGTGCTCGACTGGCCCTATGTCGAGGGGCTGCGCATGGACGAGGCGATGCATCCGCTGTCGATGCTCGCCTTCGGCCTGTACGGCGAGGTGATGCCCAACCAGAACGGCGCGCCGCTGCGGCTGGTGGTGCCGTGGAAGTACGGCTTCAAGTCCGGAAAGTCGATCGTACGCATCCGCTTTCTCGACAAGCAGCCGAAGACCAGCTGGGAGCAGTCGGCGCCCGAGGAATACGGCTTCTACTCCAACGTCAACCCGACCGTCGACCACCCGCGCTGGAGCCAGGCCACCGAGCGCCGCATCGGCGAGGACGGGCTGTTCGTGCGCAAACGCCCGACGTTGATGTTCAACGGGTACGAGCCACAGGTGGGCCAGATGTACGCCGGCATGGACTTGCGCAAGCTCTTTTGAGCATCTTCTGACCGCCACCACCGTGAACCCCAACCGCTGGCTGGCGCACCGTCTGGCCAAGCCGCTGCTGTTCTTGCTCGCGCTGGCGCCTTTTGCATGGCTGCTGGCCGGCGCCATCGGCAACACGCTGGGCGCCAATCCGGCCGAGGCGCTGATCCGCGGCAGCGGCGACTGGACGCTGCGTTTTCTGTGTCTGACGCTGGCGGTGACGCCGCTGCGTCAGATCACCGGCTGGTCGGCGCTGGCGCGGCTGCGCCGCATGCTGGGGCTGTTCACCTTCTTCTACGGCGTCACCCACTTCCTGTGTTTCGCCTGGCTGGACATGGGGCTGGACCCGGCGGCCATCGTGCGCGACATCATCAAGCGTCCCTTCATCCTGGTCGGCAGCGCCGCGCTGCTGCTGATGCTGCCGCTGGCCGCGACCTCGTTCAACCGCGCGATCCGGGCGCTGGGCGCCAGGCGCTGGCAGGCACTGCATCGTGCGGTCTATGCCATTGCACTGCTGGGGTTGCTGCATTTCTTCTGGATGCGCGCCGGCAAGAACGATTTCGCCGAGGTCGCGATCTATGCCGCCATCATCGCCGTGCTGCTGGGCTGGCGGCTGCGGCGCTGGCTGCGGCCGGCCGGCCGCGGGGCGCTGGCCTGATCTTGGTGTAACTTCCGCCCTCGGGCGGCACTGGGCCGCACCCAACCCGCACCCGCAATCACCGACGGAGACAAGCCATGACCGCACGCCTTCCGAACCCGAACCTGAACCCGGCCCTGAACCCCAGAGCCTCGACGACGCGCCTTTGGCGCATGCTGCCTGTCGCCGCCTTGGCCCTGGCCAGCACGCTCGCCACAGCGCAGATCAAGGTCGGCGTCACGCTGTCCACCACCGGGCCCGCGGCCTCGCTGGGCATCCCGGAGCGCAACGCGGTGGCGCTGATGCCGCGCACCATTGCCGGCGTGAGCATCGAGTACATCGTGCTCGACGACGCCAGCGACCCGGTGAAGGCGGTGCAGAACACGCGCAAGCTGATCAGCGACGACAAGGTCGATGTGGTGCTCGGCTCATCCACCACGCCGAACAGCCTGGCGATGCTCGACGTGGTGGCCGAGAACAAGACGCCGCAGATCTCGATCGCCTCGTCGCTGCGCATCGTCGACCCGGTGGACGCCAAGCGCATGTGGGTCTTCAAGACGCCGCAGAACGACGCCCACATGATGACGGCGCTGTCGCAGCACATGGGCGACCAGGGCTTCAGGAAGATCGGCATCATCGGCTTCAACGACGCCTACGGTGAAGGCGTGATCACCGAACTCGGCAAGCTCGCGCCGATCCGCCGTCTGGACGTGACGGTGGTCGAGCGCTACGCGCGCACCGACACCAGCGTCACCGGGCAGGTGCTCAAGGTGCTGGCCGCCAACCCCGACGCGGTGCTGATCGCCGCCTCGGGCACGCCGGCGGTGCTGCCGGCGCGCACGCTGAAGGAGCGCGGCTACAAGGGTCAGATCTACTTCACCGACGGCGTGGTCAACAACGACTTCCTGCGCGTCGGCGGCAAGGATCTGGAGGGCGCCTTCCTGCCCGCCGGCCCGGTGGTGGTGGCCAAGGAACTGGCCGACAGCAATCCGATCAAGAAGGTGGCGCTGGGCTTTACCAAGATGTACGAAGACGCCAACGGCGCAGGCTCGATGAACTCTTTTGCCGCCCACGGCTGGAACGCCTGGCTGATGCTCGAGCGCGCGATCCCTGTGGCACTCAAGACCGGCGCCAAACCCGGCACCGAGGCCTTCCGCGCCGCTCTGCGCGATGGGCTGGAAGGCATCCGCGAACTCGTCACCACGCACGGCGTGATGAACATGAGCAAGACCGACCACATGGGCTTCGACCAGCGGGCGCGGGTGATGGTGCAGATCAAGAACGGCACCTGGACGCTGGCCAAGTAAAGCCACCACTTCTGCAGTCGCGGCGGCGCCCGTGTTCGGCATGGACGCGTCGATTGCCGCCATCCTGACGCTGGACGGCATCACCACCGGCGCGGTCTACGCGCTGCTGGCGATTTCGCTCGTGCTGGTGTTCACCGTCACGCGCGTGATCTACATCCCGGCCGGCGAGTTCGTCGCCTTCGGCGCGCTGACGATGGCCGCGCTGCAGGCCGGCCGCGCGCCGCCGACCGCCCTCTTCACGCTCGGCCTGGGGGTGATGGTGTTCGCGCTCGACGCGCTGGCCGCCGTGCGCGCCGGCTCGGCCCGCGGGCTGCTGCGCAGCGCCGGCTGGAATCTGGTTTTTCCACTGGCGGTGTGGTGGCTGGCAAGCCTGCCCGCGCTGCAGCAGGCCGGGCAACTGGTGCAGGTGGCGCTCACGCTGGCCGTGCTGGTGCCCGCCGGGCCGATGCTCTACCGGCTGTGCTTCGCGCCCGTGCAACAGGCCAGCGTGCTGACGCTGCTGATCGTCTCGGTGGCACTGCACTTCGCGCTGCTGGGCGTCGGCCTGGTGATGTTCGGCGCCGAGGGCTCACGCACGCTGCCGCTGACCGACGCTCGCTGGGCCATCGGCGCGGTGCAGTTGTCCGGGCAGAACCTGGCCGTGGTGCTCACCTCGCTGGCGGCGATGGGCGCGCTGGCGGCCTTCTTCGGCCGCACGCTCACCGGCAAGGCGCTGCGCGCCACCGCCGTCAACCGCATCGGCGCGCAACTCGTGGGTATCGGCCCGGCACGCGCCGGCCGCCTGGCCTTCGCGATGGCCGGCGTGCTGTCGGTGTTCTCCGGCGTGCTGATCGGGCCCATCACCACCATCTATTACGAGAGCGGCTTCCTGATCGGCCTGAAGGGCTTCGTCGGCGCCATCATCGGCGGCCTGGCCGGGTACCCTTTGGCGGTAGCGGGGGCCTTGCTGGTCGGGCTGATCGAGGCCTTCTCGTCCTTCTGGGCCAGCGCCTACAAGGAAGTCATCGTCTTCTCGCTGATCGTGCCGGTGCTGGCCTGGCGCTCGCTGACGCACCGCGGCATGGACGAGGAAGACCCGGAGTGAGCGCCGCGGCCTGGCAACGCGCGCTGCCCTGGATTGCGCTCGCGGCGCTGGCCGCGCTGCCCTGGGTGGGCGCGCCGCCGTACTGGGTGACGCTGGCCAACTACATCGGCATCTATGCCATCGTCGCGCTCGGCCTGGTGCTGCTGACCGGGCACGCCGGCCTGACGTCGTTCGGCCAATCGGCCTTCGTCGGCATCGGCGCCTACACCACCGCCTACCTGGCCACTGCGGCGGGCCTGGGGCCGCTGGCTACGCTGGCCGCCAGCGTGGCACTGACCACTGCGAGCGCGCTGGTGCTGGGGGTGATCACGGTGCGGTTGTCGGGCCACTACCTGCCGCTGTGCACCATCGCCTGGTGCCTGTCGCTGTTCTATGCCTTCGGCAACATCGATGCGCTGGGCAAGTTCGACGGCCTGACCGGCATCCCGGCCTTCGAGCTCGGCGGCTGGCGGCTGGAGCAGGGGCGCGAGTTGTTCTACCTGATCTGGGGCTTCGTCGCGCTGGCGGTGCTGGCGCTGCGCAAGCTGCTGGATTCGCGTCCGGGGCGCGTGGTGCGCGCGCTGAAGAAGGGCGCGCTGATGGAAGAGAGCTGCGGCATCGACACCGCGCGCTACAAGCTGCTGGCCTTCGTCATCGCCGCCATGCTGGCGGGCATCAGCGGATGGCTGTACGCCTACCTGCAGCGGGCCGTGAACCCGACGCCCTTCGGTCTGGGCTACGGCATCGAGTACCTGTTCATGGCGGTGGTCGGCGGCCTCGGCCACCTGTGGGGCGCGATCGTCGGCGCCGCCTTGCTCACGCTGGTCAAGGACTGGCTGCAAGGCGTGCTGCCGGCGCTGCTGGGGCAGACCGGCAACTTCGAGACCATCGTCTTCGGCGTGGCGATGATCCTGCTGCTGCAGCGCGCGCCCGAGGGCCTGTGGGGAGCTGTCGCGCGTCGCGTCGGCCGCCGCCCCGCGCCGCCGCCGCCGGCGGGCACTGCGCCGCTGCCGGCGCAGCCGCAGCCGCCGGCCGGCCAGCCGCTGCTGCAACTGCGCGCGGTGCGCCGCACCTTCGGCGGGCTGGTGGCCGTCAACGACATCAGCTTCGGCGTCGCCAGCGGCGAGATCGTCGCGCTGATCGGCCCCAACGGGGCCGGCAAGAGCACGCTGTTCAACCTGGTCAGCGGCGTGCTGCCGCTGAGCGCCGGCGAGGTTCACTTCGACGGCCGCCGTGTGGACGGTTGGGCGGCGCGGCGGCTGGCGCGGCTGCGCATGGGCCGCACCTTCCAGCATGTGCGGCTGGTGCCCGACATGAGCGTGCTGGAGAACGTGATGATCGGCGCGCACCTGCGCGGCCAGCGCGGCGTGCTGGCCAGTGTGTTCGGCCTGAACCGCGCCGAAGAAGACTCGCTGCGGCTCGAGGCCGCGCGGCAGCTGCGCCGCGTGGGCCTGGGCGAGCACCTGGATCAGGACGCCGGCGCGCTGGCACTGGGCCAGCAGCGCACGCTGGAGATCGCGCGCGCGCTGTGCCTGGACCCGGTGCTGCTGCTGCTCGACGAGCCCGCCGCGGGCCTCCGTCACCACGAGAAACAGGCGCTCGCCACGCTGCTGCGCCAGTTGCGGCAGGAAGGCCTGTCGGTGCTGCTGGTCGAGCACGACATGGACTTCGTCATGGGCCTGGCCGAGCGGCTGGTGGTGATGGACTTCGGCACCCACATCGCCGAGGGCCCGCCGGCCGAGGTGCGGCGCGACCCGAAGGTGCAGGCCGCCTATCTGGGCGCCGACGAGTGAGTGCGGCGACCCCCGCACCGCTTCTGCTGGACGTGCGTGACCTGCACGTGCGCTACGGCCGCGTCGAGGCCTTGTCCGGTGTCTCGCTGCAGGTGCCGGCCGGCGGCATCGTCACCGTCATCGGACCCAACGGGGCAGGCAAGAGCACGCTGCTGAACGCGCTGATGGGCCTGCTGCCGGTGGCCAGCGGAGAGATCCGCTGGGCCGGCGCGGCGCCGCCGCACGCAGTGGAAGACCGCGTGGCCGCCGGCCTGTGCCTGGTGCCCGAGAAGCGCGAACTCTTCGCCAGCATGACCGTGCGCGACAACCTGCTGCTCGGCGCCTACGCCCGTGTGCGCGCCGGCGAACGCCGTGCGCTCGATCGCATCGACACCGTGTTCGAAAGATTCCCGCGCCTGCGTGAGCGCGCCGGGCAACTGGCCGGCACGCTGTCCGGCGGCGAGCGCCAGATGCTGGCCATCGGCCGCGCGCTGATGGGCAACCCGCGCCTGCTGATGCTCGACGAGCCCAGCCTGGGCCTGGCGCCGCTGATCGTGCGCGACATCTTTCGCATCATCCGCGGCCTGCGCGATGCCGGCGTGGCGATCCTGCTGATCGAGCAGAACGCGCGTGCCGCGCTGCAGGTGGCCGACCACGCCATCGTCATCGAGACCGGCAACGTGGTGCTGCAGGGCCCGGCATCGGAACTGGCGCGCGACCCGGCGGTGACGGCGAGCTACCTGGGCGGCGGCTGAGGCGGCGGGCCAGAGGTCCGTGGGCAGAGTCGCCGTGCGGCCCGCTCACGCCGGCCGCAACAGCGGGATCACCTTGCGGCCGTGCCGGCGATCGATGTGAGAGTCGCTGTCCAGCGTCAGGACGCGGCTGCGTTCGTACAACTCGCTCATCCGCACCAGGCAGGCGTCTGCGGCACCCCCTAGGTCCGCCAGTTTCGACCACCGGATGTCCGCATTCCGTGCGCAGCCCCGTAGTCTGAAGAGTGAACCGAGCACAGAACGCACGGGCACGTTGCGCAACTTCTGGAGGACAACCATGATCTCAGCACAGCAACGCCTGGCCGCCGTGGCGGTACTGGCGCTAAGCCCGCTCCTCGCCGTCCCGGCGGCCGCCACGGTGGTGGTCGACAACCTCGCCGAGTCGATACGCGACACCACGGTGGTCACCGAAAGCTTCTGGGCCGCGCAGTCTTTCGGCACCGGCACCGCCAGCGGGCTGCTCGATCCGGTCACGTTGGTGCTCGGCAGCCTGATCGGCGGGCCGGTGATCTCGGCCACGGTACACGGCCCGGGCGGTCCGGCGTCGGCGGCCATCGGCACGCTGACGGTCCCGCCGCTGAGCACCACCCAGCAGTTGCAAGAGTCCCTGATGCCTGCCGCGCCGATCAGCCTGGCGGCCGGCACCCTGTACTGGCTGGTGCTGACCGCCGCGGGCCCAGGCTCCTATGGCTTCAGCTACGCCGACAGCAACACCCACTCCGGCGTCGGCAGCTTCGGCAACTACGAGTACTCGACCGACGGTGGCGCCACCTGGGAAAACTTCGGCAGCGACTTCCCCTACCTTGCCCAGGTGAGCGTCAGCGCGGTGCCCGAGCCCGCCGCCGCGCTGCTGGCGATGCTCGGACTGGCGGCGATCGTCACCCGCAGGCGCTTCGGCATGCGCTGACCGGGGCCGGCCGGCACGCGTTGCCGGTGGGTCGTGATGCCAGTCACGAAGGCCGGGTGAAGCCCGCCCCCCGGTTTACGGGGGCGGCGCCCTCATCCCCCCCGGCTGAGG
>Ga0335394_10004692_pt1 | contig 15539 bp, 14 predicted proteins | sample MAT03_FD_205741 | JGI IMG/M metagenome (GOLD analysis project Ga0335394, IMG submission 205741) | Freshwater microbial communities from Lake Fryxell liftoff mats and glacier meltwater in Antarctica - MAT-03 (spades assembly) (version 2) ...
GCACCCAGTCGGGAGCGGGATGCAGCATGGCGCTCATCGCGCGACCAGGGCGGGCGTCGACTGACCGAGCCGGGCCTCGAGGGCCTCGCGCACCGTCTCGAATGGCGCGGGCAGGGCCGCATGGTCGGCTGTCGGCGCCTGTTCCCAGCGCTGGTCGAGCAGCGCCAGCGATACTGGCACGAGCAGAGACAGGTCGTCGGGGAGCTGCACGGCGCCGATCGAGGTCCACTGGCCCAGGCCTTTGACCTTGTTGAAGGGCCACGCCTGGAACAGCCAACGCGGGCCGTAAACCTGATGCGCCGGGTGCTGGACCGGCAGCTCGATGTCGTGGAGCATCACCCACGAACCGGGCTTCGCGAACGCTGTCACGTGCAGCAGGTCGAGCAGCGGCCAGGGATGAGAGTGGTTGGCGTCGATGAACGTCAGGTCGGCGCCGCCCGGCGGCAGCACCTCAGCGAGGGCTCGCGCGTCCATCGCGAACTCCCGGCGCCACTGGGCGCGTGGCGTGGGATACATGTCCCGGCACGCCTGTCCGGTGTCGTAGGCCTCGTTGAAGTAACACGTGGCCCTGACGTCGCAGGAACAGAGCGTGCGCGGCTCGTCGCCCGACAACTGGTCGAGCGCGTAGAGCAGGGCGGCTGACGACGCGCCCGAGGCCACGCCCAGTTCCACGACCGTACGGGGCCTGAGTGCGGACACCATGTGCGCCAGGAACGCGGCGTCGGTGCCGCTCACGTAGCCGGTGGCCCACGACGGCGGCTGATACATCGCGTTCAACCCGGCCAGGTTCGCGGGCGCGTCGCCGAAGCGGTTGGCGAGGCGCACGGCGGTGGTCGCTTCCGGCGCCGGCGGCGAGGGGCGATAGAGCAGCACGTGTTCGACCCGCGCGTGCGCCAGGCGGGCGTACATCTCGTGCTCGAACTCGCGCGACGAGTAGATGACGACATCGGCCTGGTCGTCGCGGAACGTCTCGGGTGTGACGCACGGCTTGCCCAGGAAGGGCCCGCGGGCGCGGCGGTCGATGAAGCCGCCGATGAAGCGGCCCAGTTCCGGGCACATCGCGAGCAGGCGCCGGGTGTGGGTGCCGGTGCCGTAGACGAACACGCGCGGCTCGGTCTGCTGCCACCCCGCGACCAGACTCGCGACGTGCTCCCGCACGACGGCCAGATCATGGATGTAGGGATCGCGGCCCGTGGCCGGCTGCAGCCCGGCGTAGACGGCGAGCAGTTCGTCGGGCATCGAGAAGAACGAGTCGAGGGCAGCCAGGTCGGCATGGGCACCGCCGCCCGTGCTCCATCCCGTCAGGGCGCTCTTGAGCGTCCAACCCAGATCGAAGCTCGCGGGCACCCGCGCGTGATACTGGCGAATCACCGCGTCGACCTCGGCATAGCCGCCGACCGTGAGGGCCTCGGCGGGCACCGTGAAGAGCGACGTCGGCACGAGGGCCTGCGTAAGGCCGCGGCACGCCACCGCGGCGTAGGCGGGCCAGAACGCGAACGCGCCATCGACAGTGGCCGAGGCGATCGCCGCGAAGGACGACGGATTGGCCACGAAACACGGACCGCCAAAGGTGTTCTGCCGCCAGCCCGATTCGAGCGAGCTGCCGAGCGGCGTCACGGACTCGACCTGGCCCGTCTCGTCGTGCCGTGCGAAGTACGACGTGGCGAGGGCCACGTCAGGCTGACCGGCCGCGGCGAGCAGACGCGCGCTGCAACCCGCGTCGGGTCGCACCCGGGCGTCGAGGAACAGCGCCGGAGTGGTGGAGGCCGTGCCCGACCAGTCTTCGACCCGCATCCAACGCGCCCGGCGGGTCTCGACGTCCGACTCGCCGATGTGCGCCCGCACGCGCGCGAGCGCGGCGCGGTCCGGGGCATTTGTCACGACGACGTCGAAGGCCGCGGGTGGGATCGCGGCCGACCATGTCGTCGGCTGCGCCAGCAGGTCGTCGACGAACGCCACGTGCGCGGCGTTGGCGGCCGCCACGTCGTAGCCCTCGCCGTAGTCGAGCACGACCCGGCCGGCGCGGCAGATGCGCGAGATCACGCCGGCAAGTGACGACGCCGTGGGCTCGGCGAGCACATGGCGATTGGCCTCGCCGACGATCTCCGGAATGCCGCCGATGCTGGTCGAGACGAACGGAATGCGGCGGGTCTGCAGTTCGATGACCGCATAGGGCAGGTTGTCCACCAGGCTCGGCGCGACGACCAGCACGTGTGGCTGGTTGGCCAGCCAGGCCTGCGCCTCGAACGACCCCAGGTTGCCGATGATCGTCCAGGCGACGCCGGGCACCTTCGCCATCTGCGCCGCGATGAACGCCTCACTCGAGCGGCCCTCCACGCTGGACGGCTTGCCCAGGAACGTCACCTGGTCCACGTGGTCGCGCAGCTCGGGCATCCCGGCCAGGGCGCGGCAGAAGAGATGCAGGCCCTTGCGGGTCTCGAGCCGGCCGAAGAACACCAGGTGGCGAAACGGGCCGACGTGTTCGACAACCGACGGCGCGTGCGCCAGCGTGGCGTCGAAGCAGTAGGGAATCACCGCGCCCTCGCCCTCGAGATGCCAGCGCGAAGCGGCCCAGGCCGACATGTGGTGCGAGGGAAAGATCACCTGGTCGGCGAGGCGGGCAGAGGTCTTCTCGAGCGCGTCCACCGTGGCATCTGCGGGCGCCGTCGGCAGACGGTGCATGCCCTCGTAGATCCACTGGCGGCACGAGTGCATGGTGGTGGCGGCGCGAACGCCCCCGAGCGCGTCACCCGCGTGGCGGGCCTGGAGAGCGCGCGCGCCGTGGCCGAGGAACTCTTGAAAGAGCACGAGGTCGAACGCCCGGGTGCGCAGCCACGCGAGCACGAGGTCCGACACCGCGGCTTCGGGACACCCGTCGCCGGCGAGGGGCGGTTGCGCGGCGTCGGGCGCAGCGGCCCACCGCCCGAGATCCACGTAGCGGAAGGGCGCAGCCGCGGCGAAGTGCGCCTGCCAGTGTTCGGGGGATTCCCGTTCCGTCGGCCCGGCGTAGAGCACCGTGACGTCATGGCCGGCGGTGCCGAGCGTGAGGGCCTCCCAGTAGCAGGCCGTGCCGACGCCGCCGTTGGGAAAGGGACCGATGAACTCGGGCGCGACGATGCAGATGCGGCTGGTGGCCATGAGCGTCTCAGGCGCGGGCCGGCAGGGCCGGCGCGTAGTTGAAGTAGTCGACCCAGGTGGGGGCGGCACTGACCGTGTCGTCGAAGATCTCGGCGGCGTCATCGACCAGGCCGCACGAGAGGCACAGCGCCACCAGGTTGCACTGTTGCGCCGTCCATTCGCGCCCCCCGCGCTCGAAACGCTGCGCCCGCGTGGCGAGTTCGCGGAGCCGTCCGACGCCGAGGTCGCGCAGCCGGGCGGGCAGTTCGCCCGGCGCCACCGCGCGGTCCCACCGGTAGTGCGCCGTGGCCCACGGCATCGACCCGAGGTAGGTGCAATGGTCGGCGAGCAGCTCCATCGTGATCGAGATCCAGGGCGTGTGCGGCCAGTGGTAATCCTGCTGAATGACCGTGGACAGCCCGGGAATCAGGCGCGGAAAGAACTGCTGCACCAGGACGTCGTTGGTCTCCCAGCTCTTGGCCACGTCGATGAACAGGATCTCGATGGCCCGGTCGGTCGGCCACGGGAAGGTGGCGATGTCACCCTCGTGTACCGTGACGTGGTCGGCCACCCGGGCGATCACCCCGTCGTAGTAGGGGCGCGTGGAAGTGCCTTCCGGATAGCCGTCGATGAACTGGCTCACGAAGTGGTCGGCCACGAACATGTCGTAGGAGTGGACGCGACCCTGCGTGTCGGCCACCGCCCGGTTGTCGCGCAGGCCAGCAGCCAAGGCGAGTGTCGAGCCGCCGAGGAAGGCGCCGCCGTCGATGATCTCGCCGCGGCCGGTGTAGCGGTCGCGCGCAAGGGTGTAGAGCAGCTCCAGTTCCTGGGCACTCAACATGGTGCGCACCCGGCGCACCTCGGCGGGCAGAAGGGTCGACTCGGCAGGTCTCATGAATGCTCCTGGTGGCGTGGCCAAGCGTCGCGGCGGGAAGGAGCAACCGACGTGCCACACTGGCTCGCGGCCCGAGCGAGCGACCTGCTGGGCGATTTGCCACGTGGCCACCACCCGGGCGATGTCGGCACACCGACGATGTCCGGTCCACCGACACGCCGCCGACACGCGGCCGGCGTTCGGCTAGGTCAGCGACGGGAGCACGGCCGACAGCTCGTCGAGGATCTGGGCCGCCGATACCTTGCCCGCGGCGAACTCGGTCCAGCGGGCGACCAGTTGTGCGGCCCGCGGCCGCTTGGCGTGCCGGACCAGACCCGCCACCGCTGGCCGCAGCTTGTGGTCGCGGCTGAGGCTCGCGGCATGCGCCGCACGAAGCGCATCGGGCACCTCCCGGCCGAGCGAAGGGGCCGCCTCGAGTGCCTCGGCCAGCGACGCCTGCGCGAGCCGCGGCCCGTGCATGATGCCGGCGCCGGTGGCGTTGACGACACGTCGCGACGGGTCGGCGGCGATCTGCTGGCGCAGCCAGTCGCGGAACGACACGAGGTGCGGGGTCGTGAGCACGGGCGCGCCGTGCAGGTCGGGCACGCGCAGATCGGCGAGGCGGCCGAAGTAGTCGTCGACGAGCGCCTCCCATGTGCAGCCATACGTGGCCATGGCCGCGCGCCACGTGTCGTCGTAGATCGTGTTGGCGCAGTACGGCCGGCGCACGGGATACGACAGGTCGAGCCCGGCACAGACAATCGGATTGCAGCCCAGGCGCTGGGCCAGATCGAACGCCGAGGTCACGACCGAGCCCCACGCGCGCAACCCGCCGCGATCGAGTCCAACGGTGCGGAGCCACGGCCACGGCTCGTGATCGCTCACCTTGAACACGAACGTGCGGCCAGCGAATCCGCCGAATGCGGACGGATGCAGGCTGCCTTCGGCGGCCAGCCAGATGTCGTCGAGGCCGCCGACGCCAGCCAGGTGCTGCGCGTTGAGCTCGGCGGGATCGACGGCGGCCGTGAGGTGCGGCTGCACGCCGCCGGCAAGCAGCGGGCGCAGCGCCGTGTCGACGCCGATCACGACCGCGCGATCCTGCAGGGCCGCAAGTGTGGGGAGGTTGTCGTCGAGCGACGGCCCGGCACCCACGACCACCGCCGGACGGCCGGCGAAGAGGCCATCGAGCGCCGCGGTATCGCCTTCGCGCGCGATGACCGGCAGGTTCGCCAGGGTCTGCAGCAGGTAGCGCCCGGCGAAGCGCGCTCGTGCATTCGCGTTGGCTTCGGCCTCGGCGATCAGCCGGGTCGCCACGGCCCGCGCGCCCGTCACCTCGTCGGCGCGGTGGGCGGCCAGTGCGGGGCTCACGAGCACGGTGGGCGGCACGGACACGTCGACGAAGCGCCCACAGTTCATGGCGCCAAGGTAGTCGGGCCCGGTGAGCACGCACAGCCGCCCCTGCGCGATCCACTGAGTCCAGTCGCGGCGCGCGAGCAGCAGCGCGGCTACGCTGGGGTCGGGCTCGAGCGCCACGACGCGGGTTGCCGCCCCGGCTCGTGCGACGGTGTCGAGCACGGCGCCGAGCGCGGGCCCGATCACGAACAGTTGCCGCGGCAGCGACGTGGCCACCGGGCTGTCCAACGACGTCCAGATGCCGGCAGGGGTGCGGAGTTCGAGGCGCACCCCCGCGTGGTCATCGGCGACCGCGCGGGTGCGTTCGGGATTGAGGGCCGCAAGGGTGGGCCGCTGGCCCTGCGCCTGCTCGAGTGCGGCGAGGTTGGCGGCGAGGAACTGCTCGCTGAACACGATGGCGCTTGAGTTAGCACGTTCCATGCCGCGGCCCTGCGACGCGATACGCGCCGATGCGGGCCGGGGCAGTCGACCCCAGCGTCGGTGGAGCGACATTTGGCCGGGGGTGACGGCTTGCAGACCGCGGCCACGCCGAGGGCACGACAATTGCGACGCCTGCATCCCGTGAGCCGCGAGCTGTGAGTCAAGGATCCGCCGGCCGCGCCGATTGCCCAGTTACGCCCATGATTCGTGCGCTGGCATCCTCGCGTCCTTGGCCCGCCGCGACGTCGTCTGACCGGAGCCCGTCATGTTCCTGATCGTCGGCTTGCTGGTCGTGATCGGCTCGGTGCTGGGCGGCTACGTCATGCACCACGGCAAGATCGCGCTGCTGAATCAGCCGAACGAGTTCCTGATCATCTTCGGCGCCGCCATCGGCTCGATGCTCATCAGCACGCCGCTGCCGGTCATCATGAAGATGTTCAAGCAGACCATCGGCGTGCTCTCGCCCGGTCTGGCCAAGAAGGACTACGCCGACCTGCTCGCGATGCTCTACCAGGTGTTCCGCCTGGCGCAACAGACCGGCATCATGGCGCTCGAGAGCCACTTCGACAATCCGCAGGAAAGCTCGGTGCTGTCGAAGTACCCGACGTTCCTCGGCCGGCACGCGTCGCTCGACTTCCTGGCGGACTCGATCAAGGTGATTATCGTCGGCGGCATGGCGCCGCACGACCTCGAGGCGCTGATGGAAGAAGACCTCTACGTGCATCACACCGAGGCGCGTGCGCCGTCGGCAGCCATGGCGAAGGTGGCCGACGCGTTTCCCGGCCTGGGCATCGTGGCCGCCGTGCTCGGCGTGGTCATCACCATGCAGGCGATCGATGGGCCGCCGTCGGAAATCGGCGAGAAGGTCGGCGCCGCGCTGGTCGGCACCTTCCTCGGCATTCTGCTCTCGTACGGCATGTTCGGCCCGCTCGCCACCGCGCTTGAAGCGCGCGTGGATGACGAGGGCAACTACGAGAAGTGCATCAAGGCGGGCGTGCTGGCGACCTTCAAGGGATTGCCGCCGGCCATCGCCATCGAGTTCGCGCGCCGCGTGCTGCCGCACGAAGTGCGGCCGACCTTCGAGGAAACGGAGAAGTTCTGCAAGGCCGCGGGCAAGCCCGAAGCGATGGCGGCGTAAGCCATGAAGCCCAGCCAGCCGATCATCATCGTCAAGAAGAACCGCGGCGGCCACGGCGGCCACCACGGCGGCGCGTGGAAGGTGGCCTATGCCGACTTCGTCACGGCGATGATGGCGTTCTTCCTCGTGATGTGGCTGGTCGGCGCGAGCCCCTCGGTGAAGAAGTCGGTGGCCGGCTACTTCCGCGATCCCGGCGTCTTCGACGCCGAGCGATCCACCGGGATGATGGCCGGCGGCATGACCGGCATCGACGAGGGCCGTGCCCCCGAAACCGTGCAGCAGCCCGATTCCGCGGCGCTCACCGTGGAGCGGCAGCGCATGCAGGCAGCCGCCGAGCGCATCCGCGACAGCCTGGCCGACGCGCCAGAGCTCGAGCAGTTGCGCGACCAGATCGAGTTTCAGGTCACCTCTGAAGGGCTGCGCATCGAGCTGCTCGAGAAGGACGGCTCGAGTTTCTTCGACAGCGGCAGCGCCATCCTGCGCGGCGAGAGCGTGCGCATTCTCAGCATCATCGGCCGCGAGCTCGGCACCATGACCAACGACGTCGTGGTCGAGGGGCACACCGACAGCCGGCCGTTCGGCGCCGGTCACAGCTACTCGAACTGGGAACTGTCGGCCGACCGCGCCAATGCCGCCCGGCGGGTGATGGAGGCCGTGGGCCTGAATCCCGGCCAGGTGCAGAGCGTGCGCGGCTTTGCCGCCACCCAGCTCCGGCTGCCCGACGAGCCGATGGATTCCCGGAACCGGCGCGTGTCGATCGTGGTGCGCAGCCAGTCACAGGCGCAGCTCGAGCAGTCGCTACGCCGCGACACGACGCCCAGCGCGGCCACGCCGCCGGCGCCTCTTGCCGCCGCGCCTGGCGCGCATTAAAGGTCATGTCGGCTCTGCCGATGTCCCTTGGGGGAACAGCCGTCGCCCCTGCGCATCCGCGCGCAGTGACGGGACGCGAGGTGGCCCGCGTGCCCAGGATTTCGTTCCGAGCGAGGTACCGATGATCGCTGCTCACACGTCCGTCGCGAAATCCGTATCCCCACGGTCGGCAGCGCCGCCAGAGACGTTGGGCGAACTGGTGGTCTCGCCCGATGGACGCATCGTGGAATGCGGGCCATCGGCCGCACGGCTGTTCGGCCTGGCCGACGAGCGTGAGGCCGTTGGCGTGCATCTGAGCCTGTTCTGCCGCGACGCCGAGCGTCTGGCCGATGCGCTGAGCGCCGCCGCCGTCACCGGCCGGCTCGAACGCTGGGACGCCGACCTGCTCTGCCTCGACGGGTCGGCCCTGCCGGCCGTGGTCGACCTGGTGGCCTCGTTCGACGAGCCGCGAGCGCTGCGCCTGGTGCGCGTCACCATCAAGCCGGTACAGGCGTGGGCCGCCGCCGATGAGTCGGTGCGGCCGCGCAACGGCCGCGACGTGGCCGGCCAGCTCTCGCACGAACTGAACAACCTGCTGGCCATCATCAGCGGCCACTCCGAACTGCTGCTGGCGACGCCGCCCGGCACCGGCGTCGACGCCACGTCGGTGGATGCCATTCAGCGCGCCGTGACCGCCGCGGCCCGGGTGGCGGCGCGCGTGCGCACGCTGGGTCGTGGCCCCGACACCGCGGCGCGCGGGGTTGACATCGACTCGCTGCTCTCGGCCGTGCAGGCCGACCTGCGCCGTACCTTCGGCCACCGGCTGGCGGTGGCGGTGCAGCCGGCGCCGCATCCGTGGACCGTGGCCATCGACCGGGCGGTGGTCGAGCACGGGCTCGCGGCGATTGCCGCCGATGCCATCGACGCGATGCCGCACGGCGGCACGCTGATGTTCCGCACCATGAACGTGGAAGTCGGCTCCCGCCGGCCCGGCGCCCCGATGGCGGTGCGGCCCGGACGCTACGTGCGCGTCGAGGTGACCTACCTGACGGCCGGTGTGCCGGTGCCGACGCGGCCCTCGCGCCGCGACAGCGACGCGTCCGCGCCTTCGGGCCTCGACGCTCTGCGCCAGGCTGGCGGCCGCGTGGTCTTTGAAACCGACGGCGTGCGGGTGGCCTCGGTGGCCGTGCTGCTGCCGTCGGACGGCGTCACCGTGCTGCGCCCGCGCGCGGCCATCATGCCGGCCACGAGTTCGGCATCGCTGCTGCTGATGGAGCAGGATCCGACGCTGCAGCGTCTGCTGCAAACCGTGCTCGAGGGCCACGGCTACCGCGTGACCACGGCCAGCACGCCGGAAGAAGCGGCCGAGGCGATGGCCGCCCACGCCGTGGATCTGATCGTGACCGACCGCGTGCCGGTGGATGGCCCGCACGACGCCAGCCGGTGGCTCGCGGCCTATCCGTCGGTGCGCGTGCTCGGCACGTCCGAACCGGTCAGCCGCGCGCTCGCGCGGGTGGCCACCAGCCGTCGCGTCGGCGTGGTGTCGCGGCCACTGGCGGCCGGTCAGGTAGCCGAGGCCGTGCGCGCCTTGCTCGAAGCGCCGGCCGGCATGCCCTCTGAACTGCCCGCGCTCGACGGGCCGAGCAACGCGGCGTTGTTCAAGCCCGATTCCGACCAGCCGATTCATCCGTTGGAGGCCTCGTAGCCGGGCGGAGCAGCACAACCGCGACTCCGGTCCCACGAGGACGACATGTCAGACAACGCTGTCATCAGTCTCGATATCCGCCGGCGTGCGCGCGACGCCGACCAGCACGCCGTCGCCACGCTGCTCGACGACGTGCTCGCGCTACTGCGCGATTTCCTGACGTCGGACGAAGACGCCAGCTGGGGCTTGCTGGCGGAACGCCTCGAGGCGTGCCGATCGGCCATCGCCAACGGTGTGCCGCCGGGCGACATCGAAGAGCTGACCAAGAGCTGCCTGGCCGAGGGCCGCCAGCTCATCGAACAGGCCAAGCAACTGCGCGCCCAGCGCATGCAGGATTCGATGGCCGTGGTGGAAGCGCTGCGCGAGGTGATGTCGACCATCGGCTCCGAGATGTCGACGATGCACACCAGCATCACCAAGTCGACCGAGCGCTTCGAGGCCATTGGCCTGCTGACCAATCCACAGCAGATCAAGGCGCGGCTGATGGCCGAAGTGCTGGCCCTCAAGCAAGTGGCCGCCAAGCGGCGCCGTGCCTGGGAAGACACGGCCCGCAGCCTGAGCCAGCGCGTGGCGTCGCTCGAGCGCGACCTGTCGGTGGTGAGGGGAGAAGCGGCCACCGACCCGCTCACCGGCATCGCCAACCGGCGTGGCTTCGACGAGACGTGCGAACGCTGGATGGGGCTGTCGCGTCCCAACTTCGTGATGGCCATACTGGACGTGGACGACTTCAAGCAGATCAACGACTCGCTCGGGCACGCCGCCGGCGACGACGTGCTGCGCTACGTGGCCAAGGTGCTGCTGCAGTCGTTTCGCGCCCACGACCTGGTGGCGCGCGTGGGTGGCGACGAGTTCGCCGTGCTGGTCGCCGACCTCACGATCCGACAAGCCGAGCACTGCATCGCGAGCGTGCTGGCGCGCATCACCACGCCCGATGCCAGCGGCGAAGAGCGGCCGGCCACCCTGCCCACGCTCAGTTGCGGGCTGGCCGAGTATTCGGCCGGCGACACGCCCGCAAGCCTGTTCCAGCGCGCCGACGAAGCGCAGTACACCGCGAAGCGACGGGGCAAGAATCGCGTCGTCTCGAAGGAAACCCGTTTGCTCCGCGACCTGCGGAACTGAGGCTGCGATGCACGACCACGGCAATCGCCGCGTGCTCATCGTCGACGATTCTCCATCCTTCACCGACGCCCTGTCGCGGCTGCTCACGGCCGAAGGCTTTACCGTGGAGGTGGTGCACGACAGCGTCGGCGTGGTCGATGCGGTGGCGCGGCTGGTGCCTGATGTGGTGCTGCTCGACGTGGAGCTGCCGGGCGGGAGCGGCTTCGACGTGTGCCGCGGGCTCAAGCAGAACGAGGCCACGCGGCTCATCCCAATCGTGCTGCTCACCGGCCTGGTCGGCCGCGAGCATCGGCTGGCGGGCATCGAAGCCGGCGCGGACGACTTCCTGACCAAGCCGTTCGATTCCTCCGAACTTACGGCCCGCGTGCGGTCGCTCTCGCGCCTGAAGCGCTACACCGACGAACTCGAGTCGGCCGAGTCGGTGATCGTGAGTCTGGCGCTCACCGTGGAAGCGCGCGATGCCTACACCGACGGCCACTGCGACCGGTTGTCGAACTATGCCGCGGCTCTGGGGCAGGCCATTGGCCTGTCGGCCGACGAACGGTCGGCGCTGCGCCGTGGTGGCCTGCTGCACGATGTGGGCAAGGTGGGCATTCCCGACGCGCTGTTGCTCAAGCGGGGCCGCCTCACCACCGACGAATACGAGATCGTGAAGCAGCACACGGTGATTGGCGAGCGGCTGTGTTCGGGCCTGCGCTCGCTGGCCGCGGTGCGGCCGATCATCCGGCAGCATCACGAGCGGCTCGATGGCACGGGCTATCCCGACGGCTTGAAGGGCAGTGAGGTGTTGTTGCTGGCGCAGATCATCGGCGTGGTCGACGCGTTCGACGCCATGACCACCGACCGCCCCTATCGCGCCTCGCTCGGCCTGGCGCGCGCCATCGACGAACTACGCCGCGATGCGGCGCGCGGCGCCATGGACCCGATGCTGGTCGAGACTTTCGTTGCGCTGGCCCCGGGTCTGCTGGCCGCGCCGCCACGGGCCCATTCATGGGGCGAGGGCCCAGTGCGGCTCGTCGAAGACCGCCGGCGCGTGATCGGCGAGCTGACGCACCAGCTCTGACGCCAGCCCTGCCCTGCCAGCCCCGACGTTACATGCCCAGCGGGCATGGCACGGCCATGCGGTCGCCGCCACCGCCGCCGCCCTCGGTGCGGCCAGGTTCCGCGCTGGGTCCAGTGGTGGTGTTGAACCACGGATGATGAGCTTAAAGAAAGGATCCCACGCGGCCCTCGGCCAACTGCGAGAGCGACTTGGCGTTCACCCGGAAGGCCGTTGGCCCTTCGCTGATGGGCCGCCTGCACGCCGTTGGGAGGCAGGATGGCGCTGGCCTCGACGAGCTCGTCGGTCGTCCAAACCGCGCGACCTGAGCGATGCCGCCATGCCGGCCGGCGCCGTGGGCACGACGCTGCCATCGGGCAGGCGCTGACTGGCGGCGCGCGTATAGCCCGTGACCCGCACGTTGGTGGCGCCGTTGAGCGTCACCGTCTGCACGTCGATCCACACCGGCCCGGGCACGAAGTAGACGACCCCGGCAAGCGTGCGTGCCGTCTCGCTGCCGCACGACGCCTGCGCCGTGCGGTAGGCGCGCTGCCCATCGGCTGACCAGCGCGTGGTTTCGGTGCCGGTGCAGTCGGCCTCGCGTGCAGGACGCGGCGTGCCATCGGCTACGCGCACTTCATCGCTCGCCAGTTGCCCACCCACGATGGTGCGCAGCGAGATGCCGTGGCCAGCGACGCGCGTGACGCACACGCGTGCGGCCGTTTGCGCGTGTACGAGCGTGGCGCCCACAACCGTGAGCAGGCCCGCAGCGAAGGTGAAGGCGCGAAGGCGTGTCGTGGTCGTGAGCATCTCCTGCGCGGTCAGAACGTGACGCCCATGCCGCCGCCGAGCCGGAAGCCGACCAGGTCGACCGGCGCGAAGTCCACGAAGTCTTCGCTGACGTGGCCTTGCTCCATGTGGAGCGGCCTTCCTTCGCAAGTTCGAGCTGGCGGTAGATGCGCAGGTCGGCGCCGGCCGACGCGTGCGCCTCGGCGTTCACCCTTTGGAATTGAAGGCGTCGTTGAAGACGCGCCGCGTCGCGACGTCGACGAAGCTCCCGTGCTGTTGGAACTCGTACTTCGCCGCGCCGGCGCCGGCGGTTACCTATGGCGTGAGCGCGCGGGGAATCCAGGCGAAGCGGCTGATGGGGCGGCCCGAGGGGCGCGAGGTCGTCTGCGTGATCGGCTGCAATTGGTGGTCCACGAAATCCCGCTACTGGGAGCCGTTCTCGGACTGGCTGAACTCGAGTCCCACCACCACGTCGATGCGCGGGGTGACGGCCACGCCGAAGCGCCCGCCGAGCACGGGCGTATTGAACGCCTTCTTGTCGAGGGTGAGCTGGTCGGTGATGAAATCGCAGAGATCGGTGCCGGTGTTGGCGAAGAGAAACCCGGTGTCGAAACCGAAATAGACGCGCGGCCGGCCGCGCATGAAATCGGACGGGAGCGGCGCGGGCACGCGCGGTGCACGCCGAGCCGTATCGCCAATGGACTGTGCCGCGGCCGCCATTGGCAGCCAGCTGAGAAGCGCAACGACCACGACCACCACCGCACGCGAGCGGACCTTGCGCCTGTGGGACATGGCGTCTCTTCCGAGCGACGGGCTGGCAACGACACGAAAATAGCACGGCCGGGGCATGGCGCCACCGATTTCGAGCGGTCGCTCGACGGCGGCTGCCCGGCCGCTGAGGCATGATCGCCCGGTGGGTGTGACGCGGCGAGACGCGCGGCTGTGGGCCTCAGGCTTGTCGATCGTGGTGAGCCTGGCATCAGCCGATTGCTCGCGGCGTGATGGGGCCCCGGCACGGCGCGACGACGCCACCGTTGTGACCGACGCCGATCTGGACTTCTGCGCCGCCGAAACCAATCGCTACCGCGCGCGGCTGCACCTGCCGTCCGTGACGCGGTCCGCGGCGGTGGAGGCATATGCCGGGACCGCGGCGCGCGCCGATCACGCCTCGCAGGTCGCGCACAGCTACACCGATGGTCTACACGGTCACTCCGGCGCGTTTGCGGAGAACGAAGCCGTGCGCTGGCCGTTCACGCCGCCCGTCCAGCGGGTGGTGGCTGAGGCGATCGCCGCGTTCTGGCGCGAAGGCCCGGGCGGGCCGCACTACGAGAACGTGCGCGGCGACTGGCGCGTGGTGGGGTGCGGCGTGTGGGCGGAGCAGGGCACAGTGACAGTGGTGCAGCACTTTCGATGAGGGCCTGCCGGCGTGGCGACATGCGCGGCCCAGCGCACCCGCCTTCTCGAGCTTCTTGAGGTCGGCTCGCGCCGTTGGATACGTCGGGCCGCGCAAACAGCCGCGCCTCCAGTGCCGCGTCGTCCAGGTCGTCGGGCAGGAACCCCACGCCACGCCGGCTGCCCGTCTGGGCGGGCCTCGCATTTCAGCCGGAGCAACTCGCGGAGTCGTCTCATCAGAAGCCGTGTGGCTGCCATCCAGGGTGCCCTCTTTACTTACGGGAAGCCCTCCAGAATGGCGCACAACGCCCGACGAGTGTTCACGATGCGTGGAATACGCTTGCGAACCGCGCGCACGACGAATGGTGCGGCATTCGGGCGCACCAATTGCGCCTTCAGGCGAAATTCCGCAAACTGTTGCAGCGACGACTCGAGCTCCCGCATTGGCAGACCTCGAGGCCCGATTGAAGCGTACCGGGTTTCTCGGAGACCTCATTTCTTGGGAGGATGGGGTCTATGGGACGTCCAAGTCGGTTTTCGCTGGAGGTGCGTGAGCGCGCCGTCCGGCTGGTGATGGAGCAACGGCCCGCACACCCGTCGGAGTGGGCGGCGCTGCAGGCAGTCGCGACGAAGCTGGGGCTGACGGCGGAGACGCTGCGCAAGTGGCTCCGGCAGGCGGAGCGGGATACGGGGCAGCGGCCGGGGCTGATGACGAGCGAGCGTGAGCGGCTCACGGCGCTGGAGCGGGAGGTCCGCGAGCTGCGACGGGCCAACGAGATCCTGCGGAAGGCCTCCGCGTATTTCGCCCAGGCGGAGCTCGACCGCCGACGGACGTAGTCACGATGGTGTCGTTCATCGACGCGCATCGGGATCAGTACGGGGTCGAGCCGATCTGTGCGTACCTGCCGATTGCTCCCTCGACCTACCACCATCACCACCACCATCATCGCCGCCGGCAGCGCGATCCGGCCCAGCGCTCGGCCCGCGCGCAGCGGGATGCCGTGCTGCGCGTGGAGATTCAGCGCGTCTGGGACGCGCATCACCACGTCTACGGCGTCCGCAAGGTGTGGAAGCAGCTGCGACGGGAGGAAATCCGCGCGGCGCGCTGCACGGTGGGGCGCCTGATGCGCGCGATGGGCCTGGCCGGCGCGGTCCGCGGGCGCGCGTGGATCACGACGACCCACGCGGGCGACGGCGCGCGACCGCGCGATCTCGTCGAGCTTCAGTTCGTGGCGACGCGGCCGAATCAGCTCTGGGTGGCGGACTTCACGTACGTCGCGACCTGGGGCGGCTTCGTGTTCGTCGCGTTCGTGATCGATGTCTTCGCGCGACGCGTCGTCGGCTGGGCGCGTGTCGGCCTCGATGCGGACCGACTTCGTGCTGGATGCGCTCGAGCAGGCCATCTACGCCCGCGGCGACGGCGCCCTCGCCGGCCTCGTGCATCACAGCAACCAGGGGGTACCTCTCGATGCGCTACACCGACCGTCTCGCCGACGCCGGCATCGCGCCGTCGGTCGGGAGCCGCGGCGACGCGTACGACTGTGCCCTCGCCGAGTCGGTGATCGGGCTCTTCAAGACGGAGGTGATTCAACGGAAAGGGCCGTGGCGCTCGCTCGAGGCGGTCGAGTTCGCCACGCTGGTGTGGGTGGATTGGTTCAACAACCGGCGGCTGCTGGGGCCGATC
>Ga0335394_10004701_pt1 | contig 15526 bp, 13 predicted proteins | sample MAT03_FD_205741 | JGI IMG/M metagenome (GOLD analysis project Ga0335394, IMG submission 205741) | Freshwater microbial communities from Lake Fryxell liftoff mats and glacier meltwater in Antarctica - MAT-03 (spades assembly) (version 2) ...
CGGGAAGCCGCTTCGCGTCTATAAAAAGGGAGGAACTGGATTCAAAGTCCCCCTTTTTTCTAGCGCAGCGGCGCGCCAGCGCGGGGATTTAGGGGGATCGATACCGTTTTTATACCAGCGACGGGACCTTTAAAACATCTTCTAAGGGAGCGTCTTCGTACAGTGCCGTTAGGGTATCGGTAAAGTCAATGCTCTCCAAGTGAAATGTTTCGGTTTCGGGGGTGTAATACTGCAACACCCAAAGCCTCGTTTCGTTGCGATGAAAGCATTCTACCCGCTGGTGGCGCGTATTAATCAAGACATACTCTTGCAGACTCTCTAAGGTTTGGTAATCTGCAAATTTATCTCCTCGGTCAAATGCCTCTGTTGAGTCCGACAGCACTTCCACAATTAGCTTGGGATAGCGCTTGTAGTCTGAGGTTTCCTGGTCGCGGGAGTCACACGTCACCATCACATCGGGATAGTAAAAGCGGTTACGGGCTTCAATCTGGGCTTTCATATCAGCAATATAAACCCGACAACCCGTGCCGCGCACATGGCTCCGAAGTAAAGCAAAAAGATTACCCGCAATGGTGACATGAACATCGCTAGCTCCAGCCATTGCATAGGCTTCACCGTCGATGTACTCATGCTTGACAGGGCTTTGAGCCTCTAGCTGGAGATAGTCATCTAGAGTGAGGTGTTGAGGCGAGGCGATCATGGCGGTTCCAAGGGGGCAGAAGGAGTGGTCAGATACTGTTTACTTTAGCAAAATCGATTGAAGGGGCGATCGCCATTTTACGCAAAAGAACTCAAGCTATTTCACAGCAAAACTCCACAATTCTGCGTAAACTGGGCAGTCATAGCCGGAAGAATCGCCTGTATCAAGTCTTTCGAGAACTAGGACAGGTCATCCGCACCATCTTTGGCGGATAAAATATCCACTCAGAAATGGGCGTTGCTTAATCCGGATCTGAATTTTTTTTGAGAGGGGCGCTCTGCGCCCCTCTCAAAAAAATTCATACTTCAAATCAGCAATGCCCCACTCAGAAATGAACTTTAGGGTTGATTAAATCTATTAAGGCGATTTCCAGCAAACAAATTACCCGTTGGCTTCGACTCCGCTCAGCCAACCGCGCCCTGAGCGAAGTCGAAGGGCAGTATTTTGAGGGTAGAATCTTTTCTGGAAATCTATTAAGTAGTTCAACCTAAATAAAAACAAGATTCTAAAAGTCTGCGCCGCCCGCTGCGCGGGCGGCGCAGACTTTTAAGGTTTTATATTTAATTACGCCCATCTACTTATCCAGCAATTCATTAACTCTGACATTAGACTCTTCTCGACGAATTTCTTCGACCTGCCCAACTACAAAGATTAGAGTAAAGTGCTGTCCCATTTCTCGTTTCACAAATTCCTCCAGAAGTGCAACCTGTCTGGGAGTAATGGGTTCTCTAGCCCGGACATTCAATCGGACTTCGGGGGGGGCGGTTAACCAGTTTGTGGTACTGGTCAACAGGTCTAACCGTTGAAAGGTGATGGTGCGATTTAATAGGGCTTGCCGTAGACTGGTCTCTAACTGTGCTTGCCTCACCAAGCGGGCAAAGCTAAACCCCAAAGGAATCAGCAGGATTGCGGTACAAGTCAATATCCAGGCAAGTGCCTTGCGGGCATGGCGAAGGGAGGCATAGCCTGCCAGCAGAAAAGTGACCATGCAAGATAAGGTAATGCCCAGCAGGTTTGTGAGATAGAGCAGCATGGCTCCTTGGGCTAGGTTCCAATTTGCCTGAGATAGCCCTAAGCCAATGACGCAAACAGGTGGCATTAAAGCAACTGCGATCGCCGTTCCCGCAAGACTTTCTGAGATTTTCGGCTGCACTTTCGCATAGCCGCTAATGCCCCCAGCCGCGACTGCAATTCCCAAATCGAGTAGCGTCGGGGCTGATCTCGCCAACACTTCACTGCCAAAGCTAGAAATGCCGACCAATTTTCCTAATATCCAGGCAAGCGCCACTGCCAGGACAGTCCCCACAGCAACTGCGACTAAGCCACGCCGAAACAGCACGATATTTCCTGCTAGTGCCCCAAACGCGAGTCCCCGAATTGGCAGCATTAGGGGGGCAATAATCATCGCACCAATAATTACCGCCGTGCTATTTGCCAACAAACCGAACGTGGCGATCGCACAAGAGCTGATAATCAAGATCAGGTAAGATGGCTCAGGTGTCGATTCTGCCAGCAGATCTGTTTGAAGCTGCTGCAATTGAATCAGGCTCTTTCCCTGATTTCTGAAAGCCTTGAAGCGATCGCGGAGATTGGTCAGCAAATCTTTAGCTCCTTCTAAATAATTCCAGAATCCTGACTTCTGACCAGCATCTTATAGCTGTCGCCACAAAGGTTAGGATACTGGGATCAAAGGGGGTGTGGGGGCTTTGCCCCCAGCCAGGGGTTTCACCCCTGCACCCCGTCCTAACCAATCCGTCTATGGCTATACCTGTGATTGTAGCGATTGTGTTCTGATGGGCTGAAGATGGTGAAGGCTGGATTTTTTGGAGGGCAGTACTCAATGGATACGACGTTAAGTGAAATGGCGATCGAGACAAACCTGAAGCAATTTTTGCTGGTGCTGTCAATTTCCTTGAGTGTGGCAACTTTGCCCCGCATTTTTAGCTGGTCTCGTCAAATCCCCTACACCCTCTTACTGGTGATTGTGGGGTTGGGGTTGGCATTTGTGGATGTGCGCCTGGTGGATTTGTCGCCTGAGCTGATCCTGTTCATCTTTTTGCCACCGCTTTTGTTTGAAGCTGCATGGAATTTGAAATGGTCAGAACTGAAGCAAGAACTCTTGCCCATTTGTCTTTACGCTGTGGTTGGGGTCATGGTTGCGATCGCAGGGGTGGCACTGGGGCTAAATCAACTGGCAGGAGTGTCTCTCACAACAGCGCTGCTGATTGGAGCAAGTTTGTCTGCCACCGATCCTGTGTCAGTGATCGCCTTATTTCGAGAATTGGGGGTGAGCAATCGGCTCAGCGTTTTGGTGGAAGGGGAAAGCCTGTTTAATGATGGTATGGCAGTGGTTGCCTTCAGTTTTTTGGTTGCCCTACCGCTAGGCACAGCAGATTTATCTATTCAATCAGCAGTCATTGAGTTTGTGCGCGTGGTCGGTATCGGCATTGCAGTCAGCAGCCTGATTGGTTTTGGCATTTCTTACCTGACACAACGATTTGATTTGCCCTTGGTAGAGCAGTCGCTCACCTTGGTGTCCGCCTATGGCACCTATTTAATCATTGAGGATTTGGGCGGTTCTGGGGTGATTGGTGTCGTGACGATGGGATTAATTTTAGGGAACTTTGGTTCTCGCATTGGCATGAACCCTCGGACTCGGATTATTGTGAGCGAGTTTTGGGAATTTCTGGCGTTTTTCGTCAACTCGATTGTTTTCCTGCTGATTGGTGATCAAATCCGGTTTAATATCCTGGGACAAAACCTCAGCATCATTGCGATTACGCTGGTTGCGATGTTGCTGACGCGGGCGATCGCCATCTATGGCTTGAGTGCCTTCAGTAACCGATTCAGTGAATCTCAGGTTCCACTCAAAGAACAAACTGTTTTGCTGTGGGGAGGGCTGAGAGGATCGGTGTCGATTGCGCTGGCGCTGAGTGTACCAGCTATTCTGCCTGATCGCGAGGAAATTATTGCCACCGTGTTTGGGGTGGTATTGTTCACTTTGCTGGTGCAGGGCTTGACGATTAAACCCTTGCTGGAATGGCAAAACCTCCTGGGAAATCAGGCATTGCAACAGCAATTTTCAGAAGCGATCGCTCGGTTAGCGGCGTTGAAACGAGTGTTACAGTACCTTGCTCAGTCTGAAGCTCGTCCGGCAATTGAGCCAGAGTTCTACCGCTATCAGGAGATTCTGATTAAAGGAGAAATTGTGCGTCTGGAGGAAGAGATTGACACCTTGCAGGACGAGTATCCCGATCTACGCACGTTTGCTGCTGAGCAATTCAAGCTAGAACTGCTAGCCATTGAGGCAGACACTTATGCTGAATTCGTCCAGACAGGACAGCTCAACCGAGAACTTTCGTTGTTCTTGCAACAGACTACAAATGGGGAATGAACTACCCCGCCCTAAGCAGCGAAGTGTCAAACTTCGGCATCGCTTAATCTGGACGCGATCGCCCTGATTGTGACCCCACAGTTCCCACAACTGCACAAATTTGTTCAACTTTCTTGATTTTTCGTGTGAGGTGCGTAAGTCCTCAAGAATCCGTATCTCATGCACTCAAAAGGTTGGTGATGGGAATTGCGGTAACATTAGCGATCGCTCCCTAAGAAACGCCTCAGCCCTTTGGAGTCATTGCATTAAGTGCTTGATCTTAGGCTGCTGATGCCCGTTGGCTGGGCCAGAAATAACTCACCGCCCAGCGGGTGAGATTGCTGTGGCAGATACTGCATTCCCTAACCGGGCAAAGATGATTGGCGCGTCAGCTCCACGGGTATCCGGGGCGTTGGTTCCGGGGATGTGCCGCAATTTAAACCAGCCTGCCTACCTTTTCATCTCTGTCAATCGTTTGAGCAATGCCGAAATGCGAAGTTCTATAAGACCAACTCAAAATCCAGTAATACATCCTCTCCAGATAACGTTGTGGGTAGCTGCAAAATATCAACCGATTGATCTGGTCGGTAAACCTCTACCTGGTGGTTTTGAGGATTAATCAACCAACCTAACCGGAGACCGCTAGACAGATACTCCTGCATTTTTGCTTGCAAGGGCTGAAGGCGATCGCTGCGAGAGCGCAATTCAATTACAAAGTCTGGACAGATAGGCGGAAAGGTTTCTCGTTCTGCGGGGCTGAGCGCTTCCCAGCGAGATTTTGCAACCCAAGCCACATCAGGAGAGCGATCGCCGCCGTTTGGCAGGCTAAAAATAGTAGAGGAGCTAAAGACTAAACCTAACTGAGTTTGTTCGTTCCAAAGACCAACTTTGGTGATTAACATCGCTTCCTGATTACCGCTCTCCCCACCGACTGGACTCATGATGACTAGCTCTCCCTCTAGGGAACGTTCAAGCTGAAGATCAGGATTGCTCTTACAGAGGTGGATAAATTGCTCCCTCGTCAGGCTACGGGTAAGTGCTTCCAGGTTGAGAACGGTTGTCATAGTTTAAAGCGTCGCCGTTTCCAGTTTCAAGGGACACGTTACGGTAAATGCGTTAGATAGTTCTATCTTAATTCTTGTTCTAGTTTATCTAGTCGTTCCAGCCAAGAAAACTTGGACTTACACGAAATCCATTTTTAGAATAGCGGTTAATTGTTGGTGAGGTAACTACGCAGCAGGTACCTCACCAACAATTAACCAAACAGCCCGCTGAAAATGGGTGGAAGATTACCTGCTAGATTGCAAAGCGGCAGACATGCACCGTCCTATCCCGCTGCCATCAATTGCTGAAGGCGCTGGGGTTCCTCTCCCAGCCAGTTTGGATGCTGCGCGGTGCCATCAAAAATAGACGAGGTTTTGAACGGCTCAAACTCTCCGCGTGAGCCTGTTTCTGCCGTTCTAGCCAACAACGCCTGCACCTGTTCATCTGTCATGGGTTGAAATGTCTGTACCGCTTCAAACGCCTGATCAAGAATTTCCATACTGTCCATTCCCGTAATCACCACTGATGTGGGTAAATTTAGTGCATAGTGCAGGCATTCAATCGGCGTTACCGTATTGGATCGCAGAAGAATTCCATTCGCCATACTCTTCATACCCAAGACACCGATCTTTCGTTTGACCAATTCTGGCAAAACGAGCTTTGCAAAGCTGCGGTAGTGAGCATCCATCACATTCAGGGGCATTTGTACCGTATCAAACTGAAATCCATGATGATCTGCTACATCCAGCATGTGTAGATGAATAGCCGGGTCTTTGTGACCCGTAAAGCCGATGTAGCGTAGTTTGCCCGCTTTTTGAGCTTCTAAGAGAGCAGCATAGGCTCCTTCTTGATCGAAGATGCGATGCGGATCTTCAAATCGCAGAATCTCGTGATACTGCACCAGATCAATGTGATCGACTTGCAATCGTTTCAGTGATTCATCAAGCTGTTTAGCGGCTTCAGCTTTAGAGCGTCCGTCAAGTTTCGTCATTAAAAATACACGGTCTCGATAGCCATCGCGAAGAGCTTTGCCCATACGCATTTCACTAACGCCATCGTTGTAATCCCAACAATTATCCATAAAGGTGATGCCCCGGTCGATCGCCGTGCGTATAAGACGAATCGCCAGTGACTCATCCACATGTTTTAAGCTAAGATGCCATCCACCCAGCCCAATGGCAGAAATTTTTTCTCCAGTACTACCCAGCTCTCGATATAGCATCTCTGAATCTGACATAGTTCCTCTTTTCTGCAACGACAGCTTTAATTGATGATGCCAAACTAGTAATCTGCATTCAGGATTTCCCGATCGGCTAACACTGCAACATAGCCATAGTGAAGATAGCCACAGCAAAGCCACAGGCAGTTTGCTTTTTATACTAGGGAAATAGTCGTGCGACTTCATCTGCCGGTAGTGATACATTGTCATAAAGCTTAGGATATGCCAGCGTCATTCCCGCGCAGGCGGGAATGACGCTGGCACCGATCGAGCAGATGGATTGCCGCCTGCGCGGGAATGACAGGGAGGCATCCTATTGATCATGGCTACCGCTATACATTGTTATATCTTATGAGGCGCGGAGCACCCAAAAAATATGATCTCCAACATGAATAATGCAAGACTACCCATCTGCCCAAGGAGCTAGTGAAAAATCAGAACTATGGACTTCAGAAGAATGGCTCGTGATGTACTTTAATCGCGAGAATTTTGGCAATAGTGAGGCGTGAATGATGTCGAATCTAACCAGCCTTGATAGAACTGTTTGACGAAGGGAAACAATCGACGCGACAGGTCTCGACGGTGCTGTTCTTCAGGTGTTAACGGCATTTGCAATGATGTGGCTAACGCTTGCAGCACAGAAGATTTATCGATTTTAGTAAAGCTACCAGCATTAAAATAATTTCTTCCCCAATCATAACTGTCTTGATACTGGACATGCGTCTGGCATATTCTTTTTGATAGGGCGTTTCTAATAAATGCATGTGGAGTTTGACGTTGTAGCGTTCTGCAAACTCCTTTTGCTTTAGCAGTGCCTCATCTGAACACCAGTGTAGATTGGCAGAGGCAAGCTGAATCTGGACGCGATCGCCCTGATTGTGACCCCACAGTTCCCACAACTGCACAAATTTGTTCAACTTTCTTGATTTTTCGTGTGAGGTGCGTAAGTCCTCAAGAATCCGTATCTCATGCACTCAGAAGGTTGGTGATGGGAATTGCGGTAACATTAGCGATCGCCAGTTCAATCACAGCAGCACTAATGATTAAGCACCATCGCAACGTTAGCCCTTAGCCACCGGGTTATAGTCCAGAATGGCGCGATCCCAATGTCCTAAATTAGCGGCTGCTTCGTAGGTGTTTTGCAAAAACTCAAGCACCATCGCATCTGGATCATTAGCCTGTCGCACCAAGTCATAGGGCAAAATAAATTCCTGCATGTCCGCGCTATAAAACCCGGCTGACGGTTGGATTGAATACTCCTGAAACCCATCTGGCACCGGGTAAGCATAGGCATAAAATAAGGCTTCGGCTGACCCACCGCCAAACCAAAACCCACAACTGCTAACTTCATGGGAATAAGCTTCTCGCGTGACCCAATCAGCCATGTTGGGTACCCCACCCGGATGTTCTGGAGCGCGCCGCCCAGAAAAGCGAGTAACAGCCAAATCAAAGCTGCCCCAGAAAAAATGAACTGGGCTACACTTCCCGATATAGCGAGAGCGAAATACTGTCATGAGGCGATCGGCTTGTACCAAAATTTGCCAAAACCGCCGAGCATATTCTGGGTCATAGGCCGTGTGGTGATTGTCCTGCTCAAACGGGACTGGATTAGCCACTTCCTGCGGCATAGTCCAAATCTGGACATCAATGCCCATGTCCTTTAACGTGCTCATCACTGTTTGATAAAAATCTGCCACAGAGCGGGCAGTGAGAGCAATAGGTCTGGTTGTGCCATCGCTGGTCTCAACTAGAAGTTGATGATTGAGAAAATCAAAGGTGATTTGAAAGCTACGAGTTCCATAGGGAATAGTTGAAGTCGTTAATCCACGAGTTGTGACATACAAGGTCGAGTGCCACCAATGATTGATTTTGGGAGCCAGCGCCAAACGAATTTTGCCGACAATTTGCGTCCACAAATGCAGCGTTAAACAGGTGTCTTGCCAGTCTGCGATCGCTAAAGGCAACCAAATATCGGTAGAGGAACGGTGATTAGAAGTCGTCATGCTATGAATCTCCAGGCCTAGAATTGGCGGTAAGTAGGTGGGTGCAATTAAACATAAGATTCTAAAAGTCTGCGCCGCCTGCATCGCCTGCTGAGCAGACTTTTAGAATCTTGTTTGTATTTAGGTTGAACCGATCGCTCCGAGATACCAATCAGCTAAACAACAGAAGTGTTCTTTGACTGTTTTTTGCAGCAAGTTTCTCACTATCAACATGGAGCATTAGATTGTCTGTCTCTTGGTGTAGATAAAGCAACCCTACAATGTCGATTCTGTACCTGAACTTAGTGCTGCTCTCAACAAACCAATCAACTCATCCACCCGCTTTGGTTTCACTGGGCATTGTGCCAGTAACAGCGCATATTCGAGGGTTTCCTGAAGCAATCCTTTAGAGTCTTGAGACTGCGCTACAATCTGCTGCATCTCGGATTGGCTCACGGTTTCATCCTCTAACGCAACGTTGATTAAAACCCAATTCAATCGATCCTGAACAGATGTGCCGTTACAAAGCGTCTGGCTCTTTTGCCACAGTGCGATCGCTTCATCTTGATCTGCCTGCAAAGCCTTGACTAAACCAAGGCTAAAAATACAGTTATATCTTTCTCCACCAATCTGAATCGCTTCTCTAAAAGCAGTTTCAGCTTTAGCCAATTGATTCTGAAAAAGATAAACTTCCCCCAAGTTGTTGTAGGGAGAGGCATATTTAGGGTCAAGCGCGATCGCCTGTCGGTAGGCTGCGATCGCGTCCTCATACTTGCCCTGGTCAAAGTACACATTACCTAACTCAATGTGAGGATAGGCAAATTTAGGGTCAAGCGCGATCGCCTGTTGGTAGGCTGCGATCGCGTCCTCATACTTGCCTGCATCATCTTTAACAACACCTAACTTGTAGTAGTAACCTGATGTCGCATTTCTATTGAGAGCAACCGCCACTTCAATTGCCTGTTCTCCTTCAAGGGAGTAGGCACTAGCTTGGCTGCCCTTTGCCCAGATAAATTCACCGCTAAGGTTATACAACGCTTCTGCCAGATCTGTTTTCAATTGGTCGGTGGTTTCAGTGAGTTGAGCCTTGACCTCCAGGTAAATCTGTAATGCCTGACCGTAATGTTCTTGCTCGTACAAAAGCTGTCCTCTTTTGAAGTGCAGGATCGTTTTGCGTTCGGCTGCACCCGTACCATCGAGCCATTGACGTTGTGCCAGTTTCTCTAGTTCTGTCAGCAGGCGTTGAGTGTCTTCTGGGTCAGCAGACCAGGAAAGCCCTTCAGACATGAGCTTAAAGCGGCGTTGTCCGTCTTTGCTCCAGTAGGGTTGGAAGAACTCAACGGCTTCTAGCAAATTGCTCGTCCAACGGCGGTTATATTGCCAGCCTTCCACAAACCGGGGCACTAAAGATCGCCACCCTGCATCTTCGCTATGCCAGAAGTGAAAACAGGTCAGGGGAATCATCCATCCGGCAAGGCGATCATCCTCAAACCATTCAGCAGTATCAGTGAGAGCATGAGTTTGGTCGTCTAAGGTCAACTCTAACCAGGCGATCGCCCGTTCTGCCAACTGTCGAACGGATGGGGTTGTGCGACGGACATCCGGTAACAAATATTCGCGCACAAAACTTGCCAGCTTTTCTGCCAACCCGACAGGATCGACCAAAATAAAAGAATACCGTTCTCGCAGCGATCGCAACGCCTGTTCTAGATCCGAACAATCTAGCATGGCTTTGAGCAACTCCACCTCAGGGCGGCGCACCATTGCCAGGGCATAGACTGCTTGCAAATCGCTTTCCTGTTCTTTAGCGCTAAAGCAATGCTTGAGAAAGCGTTCGCTAGACTGGTTTACCACCCGTTGATGGGCAGAAATGTTTCCCAATGGCACCTCCACGGGAGCTACGATAGTCTCCATTGCTGCCTCTTCCCGCCACATTGCCGCTGCTTCGCGCACTACAAACGGAATGCCCAAGCTAAACTGCGCCAGGTCGCCTGCCTGTGCCTGCGTAACTGGGCGTTCAGGCACGATCGCGGCAAAGTATTCTTGAATGTCGCTCACGCTAAACTCACTCATCGACTTGGCATAAAGGCGATCTTCGAGAAAATCTGCCTTATAGCCGCGAAAGTATTCTTTTCCGCGTCGTCCGCTATCTGCCAGGTTTGACCGTCCAGCGATCGCCCACACCACTCGCTCTCCTCCGCAGCGAATCACAGTTCGCAAGGTGTAATCGCATTCGGGGCGATCGACGATCTCAAACGTATCCAGCAAGATCACAACAGGTTTGCGTTTTGCCAGGTCTGCCAGTCCCTTGCCTAACGCTTCTGCCAGTTTTTCGTGGGGCTGAGTGTAGGTGTCAAACTCTTTTGGCGTTAAGGCTTTCTCCACCAATGTTCGGGCTTGATGCAGTCCTTCAGCGCTGGTCGTAATCACCGTAGTCACGTTTTTGGTAGATACCTCTACTCCAGCACGACGAATCAACCAGGCAATTCCACTTGCCCCCAGATTGGTGACTTCTTTGGGCAGATCTACACTGGCGGGCGATCGCAACTCTTTTTCAACTTTGGCTTCAATTTTTTGAATCTCTTGCACCAGTTTGCGATAGTTCTCAAAATATCCACCCCATCCCACCTCAACCATTGCCTTGTGAAGCACTTGCAACACGGTTTCTGGTCGAATGGAACCATGCCCGACTTGTAATTCGAGGTTGTTTTTTTGCTGAGGTTCCCAATCGAGAAACAACACCTGAAACTGATCTTGAAAGGCGGAATCATCTTTGGCAATCTGACAAAGGCGATTGATCAGGGTTGTTTTTCCCATCCCTCCTTCACCATGAAACAAGAGCAAAAACGACATCTTGCTGGCTTTTTGAGCAGATTTTCCAACTAGCTTCGTTAAAGTTGGTAGGTGACGCTGTAGACCTTTGGGTTGAAACGATGTTAATACCTGACGAAATCGATCCTGCTCTTCAGTTCGCCCTAAAAAAATCTCCGCCATCGCTACCCCTTTGGTGGCAAACTTATTCTTTTATAACCGCCATTCTAGAGAAATGCTGAGATTTTCATAGTCTCCGTTGTCAATTTACCTGATTGCTAATGTAAATTGTAAAGGAGGCGATCGCATCAACGCACACATCTCGCGATCGCCTGCAAACAAGCCCTCCAACACCATGGTTGAACTGAGTGTATCTGTCACGATAGTTACTCCTTTTGCGGTGCAGTCTCTCAACCTATAGTATTCCGACTGACAGGGATACCCACACCCCTAAACTCAATGCGAAATGTTGCTGATTTTATTATTTCGTATTGAGTTCGGGAAACTATGAGTCATGACATCTAAGCAAGATTTCTTGAAACACCGTAACTTTCAGAAGTAAAAGTTTTTCTGCCACAGCTTTTCTTGATCGAGGTGCACTCTAGATTAAGTTGTCATTGCACAAAGTTCTTAATATAACTGTTTAAGAAAAATTTGGAAGTTCAACAACAAGCAGATCTACTTATTGCCAAAAGCCTGGAAATTCTGAGCGCTGAGACAGCCCGCAAGCAGGCAGAAGAAGCGAACCAGATGAAAGATGAGTTTTTGGCAGTTGTCTCCCACGAACTGCGTACCCCTCTAAACTCGATTTTGGGTTGGTCACAGCTATTACTGCGGAAGAAGTTTGATGAAGTAACAACCACTCAAGCATTAGAAACGATCGCCCGGAACGCTAAATCGCAGGCCGAATTGATTGAAGACATCCTGGATATTTTACAACTGATTCAAAATAAACTGCAACTGACCATTCGACCAATCAATGCGATCGCCGTAATTGAATCGGTTTTAGAATCAGCGTACCCATTAGCTGAGGAGAAAAACGTTCAACTCCACACTCAACTGGATGAATCAGCCCAAATGATCTCTGCCGATTTAGAACGGCTGCGACAAATTGTTTTGAATCTCTTGACTAATGCAATTAAGTTTACATCCTTCAGCAAGCCGACAGTTCTTCAACGCGATCGCAAGGTGGATTAGGGTTAGGGCTGGCGATCGTTTCTCAGTTAGTCACGTTGCATCAGGGTAAGATCGTCGCTCATAGCGATGGCGATGGTCAAGGAACAAGCTTCACAGTTTATTTACCGTTAGCAACCGATAAAACAACCAATAAAACAACCAATGACGTAGAGCCTGATACCACAATTGGTATAAACGAAAATCATCAAGGAAGTCATTCTCTTGAACAGATTCAGGTGTTCTTGGTAGAAGATCATTGTGACAGCCGGGACTCCATTGAGCTGCTGATAGAACAAACTGGAGCCGAAGTAACAGCAGTGGCTTCCGCTAGAGAAGCACTTGCTTGTTTAAGCCGTACTACATTTCATATTTTAGTTAGCGATATTGCCATGCCCGGAGAAGACGGTTATCAACTGATTCGTCAAATTCGAGAAAGAGAAATATAGCACGGTGGAACACTGCCAGCAATCGCCTTGACTGCCTATACCAAACCAGAGGATCAGTCGCTTGCTCTGGCCTCTGGTTTCCAGATGCACATTTCAAAACCCGTTGAACCTGATGTCTTAGTCAACGCGATCGCACAACTGATTTACAAAAATGCGAACGACCAAGAGGTTCGAGCATGGAACCAACGGAGACTACAGAAGATATAAGGATGGGTAGGTATCGATCTAATGCAGGAAGCTGTTGGCATATTGACTGATAATGCTCAGTTACTTGAACGCTTAGCCCTTATTTCGCCTTATATTTTTTTAGATACTGACATCGTGAAGTGCTCCTACGACAATTTTCCAGTCACCGTCGACTTGACGCAGCGTGTACGTTAAGCCAAACCGCTCAAGCTCGGTGCCATCTTTTTTGCAACGAATCACAATTCCACTGACAATTGCCAGATCATGACTCAAATACCTGACACTTAGAGATTCAGTATGGCTATGATCATAGCCACGTTTTTTAAGACCACCCATAACTATTTTGAATATTACAAACCCCTCAATCCAATTTTTGATTGCAACCACTTTGTCAGGTGAGATCAAGATTGCAGGATAGTGGTAAAAGGGAAGAACCTGCGACGGTTTTAGATTTTCAAAAGACTTAGCATACAGATGAAATGTATCGAGAATAACTTGTGGATTGTTTGTCATGTTGGCCTCTTCAATGATGAATGTATCAAGTGGAATCTGAAATCTATATCTGAAATCTATCAAGGCTTCAAAAAGTCGAGTATAGCTATTGCGTAAGGATTCAGGTCGCCTGTAGCGGGTAATCCTGCACCTATGCGCTAGGTATAGCGTCAAAAAACGCAAATTAGTCTTTATGTACTGCTTTGAGCGATCGACGATTCTCAATAAGTATGTCTTTACTCGACTTTATTGACATAGTTCATTTTTACTATTCGCGAAAGCCTTGCCTAGACGGAGGTTCAAATTTCGTCAGACCTGAATCCTTACGCTATTGCTGTCGTGTCTGGATGACTAAAGCAGAAACCGTGTCCCGCATTGTTAATGACTTTTATAGCAGCATTAGAAATCTTATCCGCTAGAAAAAAGCTATTGGAAGAAGGAATAACGCGATCGCTATCTCCGGTAATGACCAGAGTAGGTGCAGTAATTTGCTCTAACACCTTGCAAGTGTCATGGCTATGTACAGCTTGGAGTTGCCGTGTCAAAGCATCCCCTCGGCTATGGTATGGTGTAGTCGTTTCAAAGAATGTGGCTAACCGGGCTTGATTTGCTTGTGTAAAGTCAGAGGGAAAGAGGAAGTCAAGCAAATTTCCGTTAAGCACATCACCAAATGAACCTAATTGACTACAGCTTCCCCCTGCCACCGTGCAACCCAAAATCAACTGACTGAGCTTGTCTGGATACTGAAGCGCAAGCTGCTGGGCGATCATGCCACCCATACTGATTCCCAATACATGGGCTTTTGGAATATTCAAGGCATTCAATAGCCCTACCGCATCCGTTGCTATATCAGCTAAGGTATATGCCGCAGCGGCATGGCTAGTTTCGCCAGCATCGCGATTGTCGAACAAGATAACCTGATAGTGTTCTGCTAACAAGTTAGGGAATTCAGTACCCCAATCTAACAGGCTGAAGCTGAGTCCGATAATGAGCAATAATGGCTCTCCTTTTCCTAAGATTTTGTAGTTGATATCAAGACCGCCGACGGTAATTTTGGGCATGTGTTTTTTAGAAAGTTTGTAGGGGCGATCGCTCTTTGTTTAAAAGGAATGGAAGCGATCCTCCTCTGTACCGTTAGTTGAACGAGAGGAGAAAAACCAGCTATAAAGCTACTTCGGTGCTAAGGTATCCAGTTGAATACTCTTTATCAAGTGGGTGGGGGAACCAATGCCTCAAAATAAACTGGAAGAGTGTGGTTGTCTGAAATGCTTTGCCTTTGAAGAGTAAAGTAAATAGGGACACCAACGTGTTGATATAGATTTTTATTGAGCAAATCTGTTACACCTTGTAGAATGCCGCTGCGTGTGGGCAATCTGCCTGCCATTGGCAACAACGTTGGTAGAGGAATATTGGGTACTAAATCTTCACTGTTGGCAACTCTATAGCACTCAAGTTTATTGAAGGCTTGAGCAAATTTGTCATCTCCAACTCTAGGACTGGCGAATGAGTATAGAGTCGGGTGATGAGCGGAAATATCTTCCTTGTCAATTAACCGTTTGATGTGAGCAGTTGCAAGGGTAGCTAGAGCACCCCCTAAACTGTGACCTGTCACATAAATGTTCACTTTCTCTGCGTTTGGAGGGCAGTGCTTTTTAAGCGTAGTCTCAACCGTTTCTCTGATTGAAGATGCACTCCCAAGAAGGAATTTATCAAACAACCAAGTTGCCCATAAAACCTTATTTTCAAGATCATAGGTTTCAGGGCGATCGTAGGTTCTGCGAAATCCCCAGTGGGTATCACCATCTGTATCGTGACTAGTGACAGTTGCATAAGACTGCTGGATCAATTTGACGTTGGAGATCCATTCTCCTAAATTACTAGACCTGTTGGGAAATAGGGGATAATAGCAAGCAGTTGGATGGGGCAATGGCAATGTTGAATTTTGAGCGCATACTCCAGCAAGATCGACTGATACGAGCGATGACGGGACTCAATCGCAAAGCCTTTGAGGCGCTCTTGCCCAGTTTTACAGAAGCCTATGAGCGCAGTCTGTTCAACGACCCGCAAGGGCGACAACGTGCCCCAGGTGGAGGACGT
>Ga0335394_10004702_pt1 | contig 15525 bp, 8 predicted proteins | sample MAT03_FD_205741 | JGI IMG/M metagenome (GOLD analysis project Ga0335394, IMG submission 205741) | Freshwater microbial communities from Lake Fryxell liftoff mats and glacier meltwater in Antarctica - MAT-03 (spades assembly) (version 2) ...
TTGAAGCTTGGATCCAAGGAGCCATCCGCGTTCAACCGTACCATACTGAGGGTATCGACCTGGTTGTTCATGAAGAAGCGGCCACCCAACATCAACTTGCCGTTCGCCAACTCATGAACTGCACTGAGCCACCCACCGAATGCATCGAATTGGAAACTAGGGTCCATCGTGCCATCGGCATTGAGCCGGATGATCGGACCCGCCGGTTGGCCTTCGTAATTGTCCCAATTGCCACGGACCAAATACTGGCCGTTCGTAAGTGGGAACATTTCGAATATCTGCCGGTCCGGGTCGCAATGGCGTACCGGCCAAGTGGTGTCCAACTGCCCATCATTTCGCAGCTTGATCAAGCAGATCGTCGGCGGTTCACCGAATTCAAAGTTGAAAGACCCACCAACCAACATGGAAAGATCGTCAAATACCTGCCATCCACCTCGCGTAAATCGATTTAACGTATCTGGTTGATAGACCCAATTGGTATCCCAAGTTCCATCATGGTTGTACCGTTGATGATTGGCCAAGTACTGTCCATTGACCAATTCAGTTACTCCGCTGTACGGCACCCATATAAAATTGGATGGCACGAAATCGCCTGCATGGTTGATCAAAAAAGACCCTCCATCCGGGTTGTTTTGGTCAGGAATGTTCAAGTATGGACCACCTACAAGAATGGTCCCATCACTGCGCTCCGAGGCGTGAATAATCCCTGTGTAATCCCATTCAGCGGGGTAGGCGGGGGTAACTTGAAAGTTGAAGGAAGGATCTATGCTCAGCGGAGCCTGCGCCCAGCTGTTCGCAGCTACCCATGTGGTAGCCGCCAACAACAGAAGAGCGCGTAAGGTCATCGGGCTTGTTGACCGAGATCCCATTTGTTTGTTCACACAACGCATGTTATTCCCAATAGCCGCAAATCCTCTGAAATCTAAGCACAACTAGTTCGAATTTCAAAGCGGGGCTCGGAAAGGAGTTCTAGTTAGCTTACGCATGCGTGCGCCCTTCACTCCCCCACCTTCACCCGCAACCCTTCGCTGTGCGATGAGAATTCCGGGGCGTACATGCACATTGCCGTGGTAACCCCGTTGCTGAAGTCGCCGGCGTGGGTTACGCGCAGGTCGTACTCGAAGGTGTAGGTGCCCGGTGCGATGCGATCGAAGAAGAAGTGCATGGCCACGTCCTTGATGCTCTGGTAGTAACCCAGCCCGCCCTGCCATCTGTACCCGCTGATCGCTTCCACCGGCTCCAAGCCCGCAGCGCGCAGGTCCTTCAGGTGTACGTAGTCCACGTAGCGATCGGTGCGCAGGACAATGCGGATCGTGAGCTTGTCGCCTGCTTTCAAGGTGCGTGCATCCTTCAGCTCGACCAGTTGTGCGCCTGCATCACTTTGCTCCTGCAACATCACTTTCTTTTCCAGGCTGAAGGGACTTTCATGCGGCGTGACCTTGTCCATCTGTTCGAGGTACTGCCAATGCAAGGCACCCCACTGCACGCCATCCGATTTCGTGGTCACGGTGACTTCGCCCATGGCCGGTGCTATTTCCGTATCGCTCCATGTCTTGGTGAAGTATCCCGTACCGGCTTCCTGCGCATCTGCGTTGATCCGTTGGTTGCCCACGGTGATCACCGGTTCGTTCTGTGTTCCCAGCAGGTCGTCACCGGTAAGTAGCAACGCGTAGCAGGCTTCGGCGGTGGCCTTAGTGGTCTTCCAATCGGTGGTCTGTTTCAACTTCAACAGGTACTGCCGCAGTACGTTCACACTTGTGCTGTCCGCAGCCACTTGGTGGAAGGCCTCGATCATGAGCGCGTGTGTTTCCGTTGGGAAGTTCCACCAATCGACACCGTTCGCTTCGCCCTTCCAATACATGCCGAGTTCTTCACTTCGCGTAGCACGTTCGCTGAGTGATCGCATGATGGTCTGTGCCGCTGCATCATCCTTCCTACGCGCGAATGCCAATGCCAACATGGCCTGCTCTTGCATGGAATGTTGGAGCCACGTTGCCTTTGCGCGTTCGGTGTAGAATTCCACTGCGGTGTTCGTTGCGCCTTTGATCGGCCAACGCGGGAAGAAGCTGCGGGCATAGAGGTACTGGATGTCGGTGCCGCTCGGTGTGTAGTTGGCGAGGGTTTCTTTAGATCCGCGCTTCACCAACTCCGCGTACTCCTTTTCCACTTCGGCATCCAACCATTCCACCGCGTTCTTCAACAGTTGTTGTACGGGTCCTTCCGTTCGTAGGTCGGTAGCCTTCAAGACTTCCAAATGACCGAAGCCGGCAACGATGTGCTGGGTGATGTAACGCGAAGGCCGCATGCCGGTCCACCACGGAAATGCGCCGTTGGGCAATTGCATCTCGACCAATTTCCGCAGCGCCATCGCCTCTTCGGTGGACATCCGTTGCAGATCGAAGAACAAGGCGATGCGCCGTTTCCGTTCCCCTTCATCCTGCGCGTTGACCACCCATGGGGTTTCTTCCAAGAGGATGTTCTTGAGTTCGGTGTTCTTTTCGAGGGCAGAGAGAAATGCGGACTCATCCCCCGACCCCTCCTCCGAGGGAGAAGGGGAGCCTGACCCTGACCCCTTCTCCCGAGGAGAAGGGGAGCCTGACCAGGCTTCGAAGACCTTCTTGATCGCGGGTCGTTCTTCCACGATATGGCCCGCCAAGCGGTTCGCGTAATACCGACTGAAGACCTGTTCGGCACATGCATGCGGGAACTCCATCAAGTACGGCAACGCTTGTACCGCGTACCACGCCGGGTTGGGCGTGTATTCGAGTTTGAGGGTTTTATGCTGGAGGGTTGGGGGTTCCCCGGCTCGAGGCCGGGGTGACGGGGTTGTGGGTTGAGAGTTGGACGCCAACAACTTTTCTAATTTGAACGTGTGCGTGCCGGCTTTGGAGATCGCGATCGGCAGGCTTTCGGTGATCAGCACCTTGTCCGTAAGCACCGGGATCGGCCGCTCTTCGCCGTCACCTATGCCCGCCGCCGATGCGGTGATGCGCACGCTCGCGATGCCCACTCCGGCGGGCACGGTGATCGTCCAGGCCACATTGGCGCTGTTCCCTTTGCCCGCTGTGAAGGGCTGCGTTGCACCGACCACTCCAAACTTGCTTGTCAGATCCTCGTTCGTTGTCGGGTCGAAGAACGCGATCGTCGTGGTGCCCTGCAGGTTATCGCTTTCCAACACGTTTATCTTCGCGGTAAGGTCCATCCGATCACCTACGCGGAAGAACCTCGGCAGGTTGGGCACCACCATCAAGGGCTTGCTCGTGGTCGCTTGTTTCTCGAACTGCACCATCCGGAGTGCCTTGGTGTGCGCAAGGCCCAGAATATTCCAACGCGTCAAGGCATCGGGTGTGGTGAAACGTAGTACGACGCTTCCATCCTTATCGGTGAGCAGGTCGGGAAAGAAGAATGCGGTTTCGCGAAAGTCCGTGCGCACCGGTTGGGGCGTTGATCCCTCTTTCGCTTCGTCCTCGGGCGCGTCCGGTGGTGGTGGTGCAGCCTCATCCGCCATGAGTTCCGCAGATGCATCGCCATTCTTGGACATCACGGTCATTTCACGCAAAACACCATCCTCTTCGGCCATGCCACCGGAAAAACCATTTCGATAATACTGCTGGCGAAAAGCCCCGTACAATTCCAACTCCGGATACACGTGGAACACCCTATTCGGCATCGGTACGTTGCGATAAACCTCTTGTGCGCTTTCTGCACCGAACGGTTCGTTCTGGTAGCGCTGCAATCGACTACCGTTCATGGGCCATTGGAACATGTCCCAACGCTGTTGAACAAAGTGGTCCAGCGATGCATCGTACATCACCGCCAAGACCTGGGCCGCCACTTTCTCCTTGCGATGACCGGTGATCCGCAACCGCCACTCTTCCTTGGAACCGGGTAATAGTTTGTCCCGGAAGCTGAGCCACTCGACCTTCAATTGTTTGATGGTCCACGGGACTTCCACCCGTTCGGTGATGGTGTGGACGCGGCCTCTTTCCACGCAAAGGAAATGTACGGCGAACCCTCCACGATCACCCTCCAACACCGGTAGTTCCACGCGCTGCTCGCCCTTGTGCAACACGAACCAACGGCTCACCACCACTTCGCCTTCACGTTCCACTTCCATCAGGATCCGACCTTCCGGCAGCGCGCTACTGATCAGGAATACCGCTTTTTCACCGGGTTCGCAGGTCGTCTTTACCGGTTGCACATGGAAGGCTTCGTTCACGAAACCCGTGTTCTGGATCTCCGTGTCGTACACCGTGAACAGCTTGCTCACCTTCACCTCCTTGCCATCCGCATCCATGGCCGAAACTTCGATGCGGTACATGCCCACCGTCCGATCTTCGATCCCTTTCAAGAAAAATTCTTTGCCCGCCGCACGGTGCCCTTGCAACACCAAATGTTCGCGCTGCACAGGCCAGCTCATCGGATCATCGGGCAAGTGCGTGGTGGACAGCTCGCCCTCGTACGCACGATCCGGCCGCTCCCATAAACGATCGCGTTGCGGGGCATCCGAAGGGGGCACCAACTCCACGATCCGGATATCCATGGGCACGTCCTGCTCCTCGCCGTTCAAGTTGCGGATGCGCACATCCATGCTGTCGGTGACGTTGCGATCAATGGCTTCAGCCAGGTCGATGTCGATCTCGATGCTCCGATAACCCAGGTTCAGTGCGGTGCTGGCTTGCTGGGTTTCACCATTGATGTCCGTGGCCGCGGCCTCTACCGTGAAGGTGAACAACGGATCGGCACCGGCCGGGAAGGCGCGATCAGCAATGGCCTTGAAGACGATGCTGAATTTCCCTTCGGCATCGCATTGCGCTTCGCCACTCGCAATTTCCGTGCTTCTGCCCCACGGCAACCCACGCCAATACCAACCGCACCACCACGGCATTCGCGTGTTGCGTTCCACCGTCCACTGCACCGTGGCACCATCCAATGGCACACCTGCATAGCTTTTTGCAACGCCGGTTACAAGGGCTTCCTGGTCCAACTTCGCGGCACTCGTGATCGGGTCGAAGACCACTTCGAAGGTGGGCCGCTTGTACTCTTCGACCTGTACGGAATGGCTGCCCGATCCAGCATCGATCCGCATGCTGCCGGTGAGCACGCCGACCGGCGCTCTGAATTTTCCATGGTACGCGCCGAACGCATCCGTGATCATGTTCAGCGTGTCCACTTGTTGGCCGTTCACGTCGTAGAGAACTACTTTCTCCTTGTGGCCTGCGACCACTTTATTGTCCTTTCCCTTTTGTGAAATAACGATGCCTTTGAAGAAGATCTCCTGCCCCGGTCGGTAGATCGCGCGATCCGTGAAAAGGTAGGTGCGCAACTGTCTTTGTTCCGGCTGTTCGGGATAGGAATAATACCACCTCGATCCGGTTTGGTATTGATCCTCGCCATCGCTTACGACCCACGTGAGCCTACCACGTTCGTCCGACATCGGAAAAGTCACGTTGCCTTCCGCATTCGTGGTCTGCTCAGCAAATTTCCTGAAGCGCCGTCCCTCGGAATAGTCGTTCGGTTGGTACCACCCCTCCACGTTCACCCCCTTGCGTGGCGCTCCCGTTTCCCGATCCAGTACCAGCAACTCTTGTTCGTTCCCCTGCTTTCGTTCCGAAATGGCGAGTTCCGTTACCCAGAACGAAGCATGCACGATCGCATCCCGTCCGTCGACGAACTCGGATCCAGCACTGGCGATGATCGCATAGTGGCCGAATGGCAAACCAGCAACCGGCAACTCGATCATGTGGCGTTGGAGATCACCATCATTCAACAGGTCCACACTCCATTCCAACACTGCAGGTTGGGCCAACACATACTTCGAATGGTCTTGGCGCGGTTCTATCGGAACGTTGACATCCACGGGGTCCAACACAACACGGAACCAAACCTTGTTCGTGTTGGTGTAGCCCAGTGCGATCGTGGAAATGCTGTTGGGTGAAATGGCCTGCTCCACTTGAAGGTCCAGTGCGGTCCGTTCCAAGTTCGTCTTCAACACCAACGCGTTCTTCGCTCCGAACGATCCCGGGAATTTCGCGATCGCGGAATCGCAAAGTGCTTGTGCGGTCCGCTTCTCCCATTTGTTCGGACCATCAGCCAACCGTTGGTACGCATTGCCGCGTTCGGCATGCTCCTCGGCCATGGCAACGGTCACTTCGGCCCACGCCGTGTCCTTCACCAGCCGGCTTTGAAGCGTTCCCAAAGCGTGCAGGTAGAGGGAGTCCTTCTCCGGCAAGGTGCTGTTGTCCCGCACATACCGCAGCCGATCCAACATAACATCCACCAAGGCCGTTGGCGTGTTGTCGGCGAGGTGCATGCGCTCCAACCGTTGGTACACTTCCAAGGCCTTGAACTCCCATGCCGTGCTGTCGCGATGGTGCAGGGTGCGCAACGCGAAGGGTTCGAACAGTTCGAAGTAGGCCGGTTCATTCAACGTGAAACGCCATGCCGGTTCGGTGATCCGCGTTTCGCTGTTCTTGAACACATCGAGGGCACGGTGAGCGAGTACATCGTACAGTGTTGGGCGCAGTGCTTCTTCACCATCCGCATTGATCAGCAGATCGGCAAGGTCACCTACCGGAATGCTCTGCAATGCTTCGGCTGGCTGCAACGATGCGTTGAACTCTTCGATCACTTTCTTGATGAAAGTGGTTTGCGTCCAAGTGGCGGGGTCGGCCCCTTCGACTTGCATGTTCGTGCGGTCCAGGATCTGCCAACGATCTCCTTGGTAGCGGTTCCACCACGCTTCGGCGGAGACCGAATGCAGCAGTTGCTTCAGCGGTGCCGTGCTGGTCCGGGCGCGTTCGTCCAGCTCCATGTAGGAACTGTCCACATCAGTTCCGAGCATTCCGTTGGCCCGTATCCGGTATATCCATGCGCGGAACTCGGTACGCCATTCGCCGGAGACTCGCGCCTCTTCGAGGATCGCGTTCGTACGCTCCAAGGCGCTTGCGTATAGCCCTTGATCGTTGAGCGAATCCACTTGTACCCATCGGGGATCTTTCATCGTTTCTTTCTGTAGGCTCACTTGCCTGCGTGTTGAACTACAGGTGACGAACAGGAGAACAACAAGCAAAGAGAACAGGACGGAGCGGGTCTGGCGCATGGCGGATAAGGGTACACGTGCAAAGGTGGCGATCTTGGATGGAAGAGCGTGGACCGTTGGGTATCAGACTTCATACGCCCGCCGATGGCGGGGAATACTGGTGGCAATTTAACCGCAGATGAACGCAGATGGACGCAGATGAATGCCAAGGAGCGGGATCGCATAGGACTTGTAACGATTGTGGTGCTACACATCTGCGTTTATCTGCGTTCATCTGCGGTTCCTTCCTTCAGAAATAGGAGACCGTCGTTCGGCGGGAGCGAGCACGAGAACGCTAACGTCATGAAGGATCCGATAGCAATGGCCTTGGCATTCCCGTTCTTTGGAGCATGAACGCCTTGCCGGATCCATCCCCTTTCCTGGAGCAACTTTTCGCTGCGCTAAGCAATGATGGGATCGATATCTCCTCTTTCGAGTTGGACCACTTGTGCTACCGTGTTGGAACGATGGAGCGCTATGCGGAATTGAAACGCAAGTTGATGGAGGAAGGGACATTGTTGGGCGAACACCAGATCGGCGGAAGGCCCATTGCGACAGTCCGTTTGCACGTTCCATTCACCGTTCAAAACCGTTCCATCGCGGTGATCGAACTACCGGCCCCGAAGCCTGGATCGCCTTCTCGACTCCGCTTCGACTCCGCTCTGGACAGGCGCTCGAAGAGCTATCCGGAAGGGTATGAGCACGTCGAATTCGTTGTTGACATGGAGCCGAACGAATTTGCTGCGCGCTATCCAGCATTGGATTGGGACCTTTCCGGTGCGCACAAAACCATGAATGCCGATGTTCGACGGCACTATGACGGGTACAGCGTGAAATTCCATCGGTTGGCGTTGGCGGATGTGATCGCGTTGGAAGAGGGTGAGGCGCCTTTCGAGTGATCGCGTAAAGCCAACAAATTCAATCCCCTGCGGACTGCATAAGCTTCCCAGAACCGTGTTGATCGCACCATCCTCCGGCACGCGAATGATGAAGTGAGCATGGTTCGGCACGATCGCATATCCGAAGGATCGATTGCCTTTTGGGTACCTCGAAGTTCCTCGCTCCGGCGGCGTTGAAGGCAGGGATCCTCGCTGTGAACACACGGCTCTCGTTCGAGGTTCTTCGAGGTACCCTTTTGAGTGAGCATGTTGCAAGCAGCTGTACACCAGATCATATCCGTTCACCAATTCGAATAGCGGTAGCCATTGAAAAAGGTGAAGGTTGCGAAATAGACCGCGCCGGACTTTGTTCGCAGCTTTCGAATAGCCATCTAACCAAGACATCTCTAATACGACTTCGAAGCCGCAGGGCCGTCGCATTCGCGCCGTATAGAAGCGTATCCAACAATACACTCATGTAAACGGCTAGTGCTGGTTGTCCCCTTAAAATCGATCAAAGCTCCTCGCCATAGTAAAGGCCATCCTTTCCGCACTATCCACCGCCGCTGGTTCGAGCTGGGTAGTGATCATGGTAAATGTACATTGCCTACAATCATCAATGAAGAAATAGATCGAATGGTGCCGACCGTAAAACGCTCTGTCATTCCGGAATATGACATAGTACTTCTTTCTACCAGCATCTGTGCAGAGAGAATCAACTTTCAATTCCTCATAGTTTGAGGCTGGTTTACGTGGTCTTTGAAGAAACTCACTCAGATAAACGGACCCTTTGGTCTCGGAAGACCATGGGTAGTAATTTTCAACTATATCTCGTCGTGGCTCAACTGATAGTGCGAACCATGGACTAAAAGGTGGCTCGTACGGGCTCACAACAAGGTCTTCTTCACTGGTAGTGTCGCCGTGGAAATATGAATCTTTGGGGATTGCCAGTTTGAATCGCTTTTCCTCGTCTTGATACTCTTTGTAACCCGGAGGAATTGAACGTTGCTTCACTGAACAATCGGCAACTGTTTCGATACCTATGCCCATGCAGGAGAAAGCCCCCCCTACTAGCCCGCACAGCAAGAAATTCCTTCCAGAGCTATTGTAACCTATCATTGGTCGTGGATTCTGCCAATTCGATTAGACTTTCCTTAAATTTGCTCTTGCTTTCGTTTTTCCGCGACCTATCGATTCCGGGGCCTGCGAAATCAAGAGAGGACAACTTGTTTTCACCTATCCGTTCCGAAAGGAAAATCGTAGCGTTCTCTTCTTCCGGTGAACGGATCTGGCCTTCATGTGCTGGTGACCACATGGTCATGAACAGGTCGCCTAAAAAGTCTATAGCAATATCTGCGTTAAGGGCATGAAAGTCGGCACTTTCATCATACTCTATGCTTAATGGAGCACCAATGCGAAAACCAAGGATGCAATCACAGAAATGGGCCGGCTGCTCAGACGGTTGTGCAACATGGTAAAGTAATTCACCCAAATAACCTGGGTTAAGCATCATCGGTTGCGGCGCATCAAATGCATGAAGAGGAAAGTTCGTAAGCATACCCCCGTCTACCCACAGGCCGTGGTATGCCTTATTGTATGCTTCCGTGGCTTCGCGGTGTACCTTTGTTTTGGTTAATAAGGCTGGTTTGAATATCATAGGTATGCTCATTGAAATACATACTGCTTCGACAACTGAGAATTCCGGAGTATGACCCACTGAGAAGAATTTTGACGTGCGCCGAGATACGTTCGTTCCTGCAACCACCAAATCTACTCCTGTTAGATTAAAGAACTCACGAAATGTAACTTCATCACCAAATTTCGAATCCATTTGAGTACGTAACTCCGGCGGAGTTATGCTCAAAAGCTTCCGCTTGATAAGATCGCCGAAATACTCCCGCATCGCAATACCAGGGAACAATCCTCGATTAAATAACAGGCTGTGTAAATATTCTCTCAGTTTGGGCCGGGATGTAACTGACACATCGGTTGCTAAAACTCGTTGTGCCAAAACCGATTCTGATTGCGTCTTGTAAACCTGATCAAGCACACGATCAAGTATACTGGCTGTTTCCACAGCTACCTTCTCTATGGGCTTGAATAATAGTGTAATTAAATTACGGTATTCCTTCTCTCGTGTTTTACCTCCTTCTGTTCGGAAGTAAGCTGCACTATTGGGATCTTCCAGAAAATGCTCAAATGAGTTCGCTGCGATGAATTTCTTTTCCTGGGCAGTCCCGAAACCGATTTGCAGCATCGGACTGATCCATTCATTGATTTCTTGCGAGATTTCATCGGAGTTCATTCCCACCGCAACCATCAAGGCGGTAATAGCCCCCGCAGAAGTGCCGCTCACACCCTTAACCCAACGGCGGTCCATCGGATCATTCAAATCAATAATCGGTTCCGGCGACTGTGGTCCGCGACCTTGGAGTGTAATCGGCGGCCCTTCACTTCCAGTTGGATTAGACGGGGTCGACGGTACACGTAAACCACCAGCGCGCAACTGGGCGAGTTTCTTCTCCAATGCGCGTATTGCTCCCAAGTAAACAAGACCTTTTCCACCACCGCCCTCAAAAGCAACGTACCGCACCTTTTTCAAGTCTATTCGATCAGCCATTGTAGAAAGACTTATTCAGGCAACGGCAGATCCGCACTAAAGTCCGGCAGATCATCGGGAGTTCCAGCATGTGTTAGGTAGACCAAACTGGTTGGCACCTTGCTGAGCCAAGGCTCGCCTTCGATCTCTGCACCTTCGAATACACCGTCGGCTTCCATGATCTCGTCTATGATGCTTACGTACAACGGATCGTCGGGGGTGGGTACATCCTCTCCGTTCCAGATCTCGCCACCGGTGTTCAGGTAGTGCAGGATCGCCTTGGCGTAGGCGTTGCGCACGGGCACCAGCACACGTGCCGCACCGGCTTGTAAGAAGTTCATGAACAGCGGGTCTTTCTCATCGCGTTGCAAGATATTCACCCATTCCCGTTTTCTGGCCCAGAAGTACGGGTAGAACAAGTAGGTCATTTGGTCCCATTCAAATGCCTGCTCGAAGAACTGGATGTACTTGCCCTCCTTGGTGGCCTCATCGAAGGAGAATTCCGGGTAGCCATAAGGTGCCACATTGGTGCGCATGGCATCGAAGCTTTCAAAGCGTTGGCCACTGATGAATTCGATGCAGTGCTTCTTCAACTCCTTGCGCTCTACTTCGCGGTTGGTGGCCGGGTTGTTGCCAATGATCGCATTAACGCCCTGCTGGTTCAACCACCTGTTGTACTCGCTCATTTTCTGGTCGTACGCTGTTTTCAAAGCCGCGAACGTATCGATCTGCCATTGCTGGTGTGTCTCGGTGCTTGCTTTGCAAAGTAGCTGCACGGCGATCGCGTAGTGGCCAGACCTGCAACGCATGTTTATGGGTATATCTCCCGAAGCGTCGGCGAGATCTGTAAAGACTACTTCGTCGGACAAATATCTGGTTACATGTGGCTTGGTGCCAATGCTGAGCGTAACGTAATTACCTGATCCAGAACTCAATAGTATGGAAGCACGCGCAGAATGGACCGTGTAACCTGCTGGCACGGTCAATTTGGTAACCCATGTGGTCCATATCGCATCGGGTTCCGGCTTGGGGTCGAAACTCGTGCTGGCCTCCACGGAGATCAACGCATTCGGTGGTGGCTTTACGGTGGTGGCACCGTAACTAACAGCCCATTCCTCGTAGGTGGTCTCCGTGATCTCCGCGAAGGATCTTATGGTGAATGGGATCGGGGCTTGGATCACATCGCTGCTGCTGGGTTTGGCCAATTTGGAGTAGAGATAGAACATGGCCGGTTCGGGTATGACGATCTCGAACATCATCCTCCTTCCGTAGTTCACCACTTTGTTGTAGTACACCCGATCCAACCAACGGTATACGCCGGTCACATTGTCCGTACCCCCTGCGCCGGTAACCGTATTATCGAAGCCATGTTCCGTGATATCCTCACTTTCTATGATGGTGGTAACGGATCGCCTGGTCCGGGTTTTTTCGATCACCCGTTCCAAAGCCCGCTCCATTACCTCTTTGGCATAGGTGGTAGCCGCGCTGCTTGCCTCGGCTTGGCTGCTGCTGCTCGCCATTCCGTAATTGGCAGTAAGCGATACAGGGCCATAGCTAGCGGAAAGCTCTACCCCGGCCTCTTGCGACTTGTCCTGTTGGATCACCTTGCTAGCCTCCTGTTGGATCTCGAACCGTTCCGTGCTTTGGGTTTCCCTTTCGGTTTGTTTTGTGGTCTCGCTTTCTTCTTCGTTCGTTACTTCCTGCCGTTTGAGGTCGCGGAAGGTGCGTTTACGGATCTCGCCTTTTAGCACGTTCTCCACGTGGGCCACCTCGCCCAGTTCGTATTTGTACAATTGGCTTTGCACCACCTTGAGGTCGGCGATCCCTATAGGCCGGATATGCCCAGCGCCAATTGGCTGATCAGCAAAAATGTAGGGTTGACAGGGCGAGGTAATGACTTGATCCACACACTCGTTCCCCATCATGATCAATGCCGACCCCACCCGGACAACAGATCGTTTCTCGCGTGCTTCGCTTAACTGCCTGCCCAACTTCCGAAGCTCGCCACCCAGTTTTTCATGTACATGTGGCATGTACAGGAACTCCGTGAGGAAGTTGCGCTTATTCAGCTCACCCAAGGTATCAGGGGACAGGTTGAGCACACGATCCTCCTGGATCGTCAGCGGGTCATGATCAATAACATTCGGCTGTAGGCTGTCATCCGGGTCAGCTTCATCCCGCTTGGGGTATACCTTGGCCTTATACTCGTAGATCTGCTGATCGAATGCCTCCTTGACCTCATCATAGGCCGACTGTAGTTTGGCCATATTCTCAATTAGCCCCGTTACCGGATTCGTTGATGGCTCTGTAACTGGTTCCGCAGATAGCGGGATCTTTGGCAATGGGAAGATCGTATCCGGCAACAATACGGTGGACATGTACACACTGTAGATCCCCGCACCTGTGGCCAAGAGTGGGTCGCTCGCAGCGATCCTCGCGATTACATGGAGCAATCGAATGATACGGACCTCTTCGGTGCGTACCTGGTGCTCTTTGGGCAAGATCGTGTTTACGAAAATGTTGTCCCAGACCTGACTTTCCCATTTGGAAAAGGTTGAAGCAGCCACATAAAGGGAGATCAATTGGTTGAGCACATCGGGGCCTTCGATCAGCGCCTTCAGATCAGCTAGGACAGCGTTCTTCTGCTTGGTCCTCAAGTAGTCATCGATACGGTTGTATTTCGGGAACAGCGATTTCAGTGCTGCCAGGGAAGGAATGTAACCCGAATTCGAGGTCTTAAAAGTTTGCGCGGTTGCGACGAGGTCGGTCAAAGGGGTCGCAGATGCCCTATCAGTGACCAAGGTGGCGTAGAGTGGACTGGCCTCGGTGTAATAGATGCGTCGTGCAGCATCTTCCATGACCATTTGCTTCCTTGGTGCGCGCACCGTGGCCATTCTGAAAACCGTGCTGGGCTTGATGCTTGTTGCCATGAGATCAATTTTTGTTCGTTCGTGAATTTGTGAGGTCCAATGCTAGTTTAAGCCGTTGTTTTCGACAGAACAAAGTAGGTCAAATCAGGGTGGTCAGTGAGCCAACGATGAATGCAAGACCATATTGCGTAACCCATTGCTCTTTTCTTAAACTGATCTTAAAGTCCATGTTCGCCCGAAGAAAGGCACTCCCAAAGATAAGGGTTCCCGAGGAGCAACGCATCTTGGAATGAGCCATTTTGTGTTTTAGGCAATTATCCAATTCAGCAACACTTTCTACTGCCTCAAAACTCACTCCGCAAACCGCGCCAGATCCACCTCCGGATCCAGTGCAGCGCCCTTGAACAGATGGTCCGCAAGGTGCTGCGCACACCACGGCGCCAACAGTACGCCACGTGACCCCAGTCCGTTGAAGATGGCCTCGTGCGGCCCGGTGCGGCCCAGGATAGGACGGCGATCGCGGGAGGCGGGGCGCACGCCGACCCAATGTTCCAAGACCTCGATCGGGCGCGTGATCAGGCGTTGCAAACCGTCCATGAGGGAGTGGCGGGCCTCTTCCGTGGGTCCACTCCAGACATCGTTCCACGCGAAGGTGGCCCCTATCCGGTACATGTCATCACCGATCGGCAGGATGAACACGCCGCGATGCACGATCGAATTCAACGCAAGTCCTGGAATGCGCACCGTTAGACCTTCGCCCCGCACCGGCACCACACCGGTCGCATGGCTGAAGGGTCCTTTGCAATGGACCAACATCTGCGCCGTACACCCATGTACTTCAACGCCGTCCGGCAGTTGGTGGATGTCGCTCTTGTCCACGCGCTGCTCGATCAAAGAGCCGGAGGCCAACCAACGCGCACGGTGCATGGCACAGAGCTTCCGGACATCCAACCGGGCGCAACGTTTCACCGTACCGTGGGAATAAGGTTGCGGCATGGCCAGCACCGCCGGGTCCTTGCTGGGTTCTTCGCCGAGGAAAGGGGCCACTTCCGGATCCTTTAGACGCCGCTGCCAAATGCCCGCTTCCTGTGCCGTAGGAAAGAGCGCCGCCATCGGGAACGGGTACCATAAGCTGCTATCGTACCGCATCTCCAGGTCACGGTAAAAAGCCCCGGCAATGGCCAACATTTCACCGGCACGCCAACTGGGAACAGTGCGCCGTAGTACGATCGGATTGACCATGCCCGCGGCCACGATGGAGGCACTTCCCTTTTGGGCAACATCGAACAGCTGTACGCGCAGACCTTGCAGCACAAGCGTTTCGGAGAGCACCGTACCGGCCAAACCGGTCCCGATGATGATCACATCATGCGTATGTGTTGTTGCGGACACGGCCGCAAAGTTCGATATAGCACTGCACACAGCAAATGCGAAACAGGGTTACCGGGTCTTGATCTCAAAAAAGGAACCGTGAATGGACGGGAATGGTCCGTAGTACTGCGGACGGAAATGGGATCTGTCTTTATTCACGTGTATTCACGTCCATTTAGGGTTGATGCGTAAATGAGAAGTAACGATACCGGGTCTTGACCTGAAAAGAGGAACCGTGAATGGACGTGAATGACGTGCCTGCGGCAGCCAAGAACGGAAATGGCATCCGTCGTTATTCACGTTTATTCACGTTCATTCACGGTTGAAGAATTGAGCAGGAAAGTCCCAACGGGACTATACTATCGCCATACTGGTCATGCAAGAAGCGATAGGTTGGAACACCCCGGACGTTCCTCCGTTTGCAAGTGGGACGCTCATTGGGTGCCTCGGAAATGCGAAATGGACTTACGCGGCGAGCATTTGGTGCATGCGCCTGATCAACTCGTCCGGATCATAGGGCTTTTGCACCAGCGCGTTGGCACCGGTGCTGCGGATGGTCGCTTCCAAATGGGGCAGGTCGTATGCCGTGAGCACCATTACGGGTGTTTCGAAACCCGCAGCGCGTATCGCTTCCACCAACGCAAGGCCATCGATGTGCGGTAATCCGAGGTCCATCAAGATCAGGTCGGCGTGCTGTTCGCGGAGCAGTTCGCACACTTCACGACC
>Ga0335394_10004703_pt1 | contig 15524 bp, 18 predicted proteins | sample MAT03_FD_205741 | JGI IMG/M metagenome (GOLD analysis project Ga0335394, IMG submission 205741) | Freshwater microbial communities from Lake Fryxell liftoff mats and glacier meltwater in Antarctica - MAT-03 (spades assembly) (version 2) ...
AGGTATATGGTTGTTTGTGTAAGGTTTATAAATATTTTCAGGTTTAAAAGTTTCTAAATGAAAGTGTGGAATCCAAGGATCATGTTTACCCATTAGAGAATTAGAATCAATTCTAAATTGCCTTAATCGATCAGCATTTTTAAAAACCCCATCTTTTGAACGTCCAATCGATCTATAACCTCTACCTAAAAACTTCTCACCAGCTTCTAATGCTTCCGAAACAGTCGGTTTATATTTACTTGCAAAATACCCCTTGCCCTGTAGTGTTTCTTGAATTAATAACTCAGGTATGCTTTCAATTTTTTTCAGTCCCTCTTTAGTAGCAGAAGCTCCCAAATTATGGACTTTTTGAAATAATTTTGTGGCGGGTGTACGGGTAACTGCCGATTTAACAGCTTTAATAGTTTGACCAACAGATTTTGTGCTTTGAAATGCTGTTTTTAAAGCCTTGCAACCATAATTTAAAGCTTTTCCGCCATAAAGTAAACCCTTAGCCCAAGTTCCTCCATAAACTAATCCTGTCGCACGAGAACAACCAGTGCCGGAATAATAAGCTTTCAAGAATCTGAAGGAGTCTTTTCATACCTTATATAAACCCAAATACCGTCAGCTTGAAGGGGGATTTTTTCAGGCTCAGGAATTACAAAACAATTTACTTTTCCTGTAGAACCTTCAATACTAGAAACAAAAGAATGAAGTGCAAAATCAAAAAATTCTTTAATTTCTTCCTGATTTTGAGAATTTATTATATCCACAACATATTCAGTCAATGACGTTATCTGCATGGTAAGGCCTTCACCTGCCCCCAATGACTAATATAAGTTTCCCAATAAGGGATAAATTTAGGAAATTTTTCTTTTATTAAATTTATAAGATCTTTGCCCGATATTTCTTTCATTTTTTATTCTCTAAAAGCATTATAAACCTTTAATGAAAGTACCATCTAATTTAAGCCATGTTCTCAAAAAATCAAGGGTCTCTTTACCTAAATATTTAGAGAATTTGAGAAATTGAATTTCATTATTATTTTTGTAAATTAATGGTACTAAAAAACAATTTTCAACAACAACCTGAACCAATCCATCCCCATTACAAAGTAAAAACTCTATATAATTAAAAATATTCTCAACTTCATCATAGTTTTCAGATTTAATTTCATTGACAATATATTCAACAAACGGTTCCATCTGATTACCAACACTCGTATTTAAACCCCATTTATTAAAATAAACTTGCCAAAATGAGTGAGATTTTGGAAATTTTTCCTTTATGGAATTTATCAAATTATGTTCTGTTATTTCATTCATTTTACCTCTTAAACATTGATCTCTATACTTGTTTAATTCCATTTCAATAAAACCATTAAATCATTTTTCGAATTTTTCGTAGGCTAACACCTTCACATACGACTTCTAAAGCTGTTGTATCATCAGAATTAGAAAATTTAAACACTTTAAAATTATGTTCTTTTGGTTTTATTTCATAATATTCATCTAAAACCCTTTCTAATAAAGGTGATTCAAAAACTTCTTGCACTTCAGCTATTCGGAAATAACCCATATCTAATGATGCAGCATAATCTAAAAACTTAATTTCAAGAATATCAGCATTCCAAAGTTTTATAAAAAGTGTCATACAGCAGGGTTTAACATTATAAGATAGTATTTCTGAATCTGCAAAACCTATCGTATTAATATTTAAAATTGATCCACTTTCCATACAATTTAACCCCTTAATATTTAAATTAATGTTTTTTTATAATCTTACTTTACCTTTAAAAATTCAGTTTTTCAAATGCTGAAATACATATAATCTTAATATTAAAAGCTAATTTTATAAAAGCTTTTAAATTAATTTTCGTTATCTATATCAAAAATTATTTTAGCTTCCAGGAAAGCATTCTCCAGGAAGAAACCCAGTACCCATTCCTTCATAATACCCTTCCGGTTTTAGATAATAATTATTTTTATTAATATTCCAGCTAACTGGTGATTTAAGGCGAACTTAAATATGAAAATGTTGCTCATGATGACGCGGATTGTAAATCATACCATCCATATGTTTTTTTCTGGTTTTATGCGTATATGATCGCTAGCATAAATATAACGCTTTTTATCCCGAAGAGCATTTAGAAGATCTTTTGGATTTTTTGGAAAAACTATCCCGTCTTTCGTAGCAGAAGCTCCCACATTATGGACTTTTTGAAATAATTTTGTGGCGGGTGTATGAGTAACTGCTGATTTAACAGCTTTATGTTTGTGCAACAGATTTTGTGCTTTGAAATGCAGTTTTTAAAGCCTTGCAACCGTAATTTAAAGCTTTTCCACCATAAAGTAAACCTTTAGCCCAAGTTCCTCCATAAACTAATCCTGTCGCAAGCGAACAACCAGTGCCAGTATAATAAGCTGCTTTTGAATTAAATGTGGGTGTTTGATGCTCACCTAAAGCACATGAAGTTGCACAAAATGATGCATCATCTACAAATCCTCTAGAAAAACCATGACCAAATTCCTTGGCTTGATTCCAATAGCCGTTTACACTCTCTCCCTATAACCCATAAGGATCTATATAAATTAATGGATTATTGTGCACATAAGCATAAAGGTCGCAACCATCTTCAAAACCTAAAGGATCCGGAGTGAGCCATCTTCCGGTGTTAGGGTCATACTCGCGGTTGATAAAGTGATAATTTTTAGTTAAATCATCACATCATGTGAGATGTTCCCTTTAAATGGATTTAAGTTTACCTGTTTTTCGATATTTTGGGGTACAACGTTTTTTAATTCATTTTTTACAGCAGAAGTGTCCGCATTATGGATTTTTTGAAATAATTTTGTGGATTTTGTTTTGCATTTATTGGATTATTTAACATTAATTATAAACTCCTCGTCTTACAACATAACCCCACGCTGTGCTTCGGAAATATTAAAGTCCTACAATTTGAGTGCCATGAAATTTATAAGATCTTTTTCCGATATTTCTTTCATGTTATTTTCTTTTTATCTTTTTTTTAACTTGTTAGTTTACTTATTATGACGTTCGCTTCAGCTATTGAAATACCAATCCGAGTCGAAAACTCCCATTCTTCTATTTCCTTTAATACTTCTTGAAAAGATTTTTGTATTATATCCCTTTCAAAATCATTTAATTCAATTACTTTTTTAATTTCTGACTCATATTCTTTTACTTTGTAAGCTGTTATTTTTTTTAGTAAAAATAAAATTGACTCATATTTAAATCCAATTTCATTTTCAAAATTACTTATATTAATTCCGTGACACACTTCATTTAATATATTTCCTATTGGCCACAATTCATTCCAATTTGTTTCTATATTTTTTTTCATTATTTTGCCTTTAGTTTATATCATTTAAAAAATATTCATAACCTTTTCTAAGTTGAAAAACAGTCCCTCCGTCTAAAGCTGAAGGGTTACGAATTATTACTGTTCCTGTCTCGTGATGCCAATAAGCTGTTCGATTTCTTTCTAATTCTTTTACATCGCATGGATTATTTAAAATCTTTTCCATGTGTTTAGTCAGTTGATCTTTAGTCTTCACCAATCCACTGAATTCTCCACGATTTAGAACATGTTTTTCAAAAGCATGCCCTCCTGCTATTTCCCTAGATATCAGGTTGTTTTTGAGTAAACGACCGCTTATAGAACTTGTAGCGGGAATGTTTGCTGTAGAAGCCTTAACTACCCCCTCTTAAGTAGCAGAAGCTCCCACATTATGGACTTTTTGAAATAATTTTGTGGCGGGTGTGTGAGTAACTGCCGATTTAACAGCTTTAATAGTTTGTGCAACAGATTTTGTGCTTTGAAATGCAGTTTTCAAAGCCTTGCAACCGTAATTTAAAGCTTTTCCGCCATAAAGTACACCCTTAGCCCAAGTTCCTCCATAAACTAATCCTGTCGCAAGCGAACAACCAGTGCCAGTATAATAAGCTGCTTTTGAATTAAATGTGGGTGTTTGATGCTTACCTAAAGCACATGAAGTTGCACCAAATGATGCATCATCTACAAATCCTCTAGAAAAACCATGACCAAATTCCTTGGCTTGATTCCAATAGCCGTTTGCACTTTCTCCCCATAATCCATAAGGGTCTATATAAATTAATGGATTATTGTGCACATAAGCATAAAGATTGCAACCATCTTCAAAACCTAAAGGATCGGGAATCAGCCATCTTCCGCTGCTAGGGTCATATTCGCGGTTGATGAAGTGATAATTTTTGGTTAAATCATCACATCTTTGAGATGAAAAAAGCCAAGGTGATTTAATTGTACCAGTATGAGAAAATCCTCCAAAAGCATCATAGCGATAAGTAGAAACAGCTTGCTCTTTATCATCTAATAAAAGAGTAACATCTCCGCGATGGTTTCTAATTGGGGCATAAATTTGATCATCAAGCTCGATTGCAAAAGGTGAAAACTGACCATAAATTGCTTTAAATTCCTTCATCTGCCCATTTACAAGGCTGCCTATTTCGGTATCGAATTGGTAAAGATATTGCACTGATTCTGTATCAGTTACACGCTGCATTCTTCTTGAAAATGAATCATAAGTATAACTGATTTTTTTATCATTCCCTAGTAAGACAGAGATGAGGCGACCAAGCGCATCGTAAGTATAATGAACATCATTTTTTGTAGTTCGGTATCCATTTTTATCAGAACCATAGCTATTAACAGTATCAGAAGTTAATCTATTCAAATCATCAATTGTAGAAATTTCACCGTTTTTGTTTCTTCGGTTGTTTAAAGAGTCAAATGCGTAAGAGTGATTAAAATGGCCTGTTTCTTTAGTGATTTGATTTAAATCATCATAAGAAAAGTTTGATTCGTAGGTACCTTGTGGGTCTATTACAGCACTTGATGTGATATTACCGACTGCATTATAAATAAAAGACTGACTAAAAGGTGAAGATTTGATAGAGGCACATCTATTCAAACTATCCCATTCATAATTTATATTCAGATTATTTGGAAATATTTGGCATGTCGGTTTTTGAGCCCAATTGAGTTGCTGTGTAAAAGCGTAAAGAAGCTTCTCATTTTTATATCGGGACGCGGAAATAAGGCCGGCTATTGAGTAAGAGTAGGATATTTTTTCACCTTGAAATTGCATTTTAATCAGTCTATCAAAATCATCATAGCTATAAAAAACCTCAAAACCTGTCGCCTGCTTTTCAAAAACAAGGCGATTTAGAGCATCATAAGAGCGTTTTGTTGTTGTATTCTGAATGAGGTCTTCAACAATGAGTAGATTGTCATTAAGATCATATGTATAACGATAATGAATCGTTCCATCTGATGATAATAAATCTTGCAGGCAACCAAGAGCATCATAAAGATATGTTAAAACAACACCATCTGGCTTATGTGTTTGATGGAGTTTTCCGTTTTTATAGATGTATTTTGTTGTTTTTTCATTTTGTTCAGTTTCTGATGTTTTCTGACTTAATGCATCATAGGTTTTAATAATGGTGTAGAATCCACAATCTTGACCTTCATAAATTTTTCTTTCTTGCTGTATAGTTTTGTTATTTCTTCCGTCGTAGCAAAATGCAGTACAAGATAAAAGCTCGTGATTTGCAGTAAACCTATGAACTGCATATAAACGATTAAGAAAATCATAAATAGAGACTTCTTTTCTGCCCATCGGATCAATAGATTCTTTTTCAAGATGATCAGTGTAACGATATGTTATTGTTGTCTTGTTGCCTAAAGCATCAATTAAGGCTACAGGAAGATTATGAGAATTATAAATTGTTTTTGATTCTACATATTCTGTTGCATTTTTAAAATTTACCGTTGAAATGCAATTTCCATTAATGTCGTAGGACATTTGTGATTTTTTATAGATAACCCCAAATAAATCTTCGGTTCTTTCTTCTATGACTCTACCCAAAAAGTCATGTATTTCAATTTTTATAGATTCTGCATCGATTGTTTTTGAAAGAAAGCCCAAACTATCATACTCATAGTATATTATTTGGTTGCCTTGTCTCGTAGAAGTTTTTCTGCCGGCTCCATCGTATTCATAGCTTGTTACTTGCCCCATGGCATCAGTTTCGGAGACAAGTTTTTCTCCTTTGTAACTTTTATGAAGCTCTTTTTTTAAACATCCATCTGAACCAAAGACTTTTATATTTTTTTGATTTCCTTTATAATCCACCTCATAAACCATGGACCTATTATCTCGCTCCCATTCTTGGATTAAATGACCTTGTAAATTGTAGGCAAATCTTTTGAATGTCCCATCAGGGTATAAAATTTCGAGGGGTTTCCCGTAGAGGTTGTAAGATGTTAAAGTTACAAACCCATCCTTATCAACATTCTTGATGATGTTTCCTTTAGCATCATGCTCCTTTTGGTCCCGTTGACCTAATGAATCACAAGAAGAAATTTCACGGCCTGGTGCATCATACTGATATGTTGTTGTTTGGCCAAAATGATTTGTTGTACTGATTCGATTGCTCATAGCATCATATACATGTGATGTCTTAAAGGTAAGACTATCAGAATGTGTTTCAGTTTCTTCTATTAAGCGGTTGCCTAAGTCATACCTATAATGAGTTTTCTTATTAGTTCCTATTTTCTCTTCAAAAATCTTATTTTTGTTTTCATCATATTGATAAACAGTAGCATAACCTAAATAGTCTACTTCTCGGACAAGTTCTTTTTTTTCGTTATATTCAAAAAAATGACTGTAGCAATATTGACCATTAGAATCATAAGTTTTTTCTTCAGCAAGCAGATCCCCTTGTGTATAGGTTTTTTCTACCATTTTTAAAAGGTGTTGCTGACCTGATTTAGGATCTAGATACCATTCTTTAATAATTTTAGGGAGTGTCATGCCTGCTAAATTACAGTTAAGCTGAGGTTCTATTTCAGTGATCAGGCGATAAGTAACATGAGTCATGTTATCAATATCTGCTGTTCCCCCATCATCAACAATTTTTCGTATTAAAATTGCATTTTCATCATAATCATAAAATTCCCTTTCTACAAATCCATCACCTGCCACGTAAGTTAACTTACGGACTAAAAGATTTGTTCCGGGAGAATAATTATAAGTGAATTCTTTTTCATAATTGTGATTTTCAGTAAGAAGGTTATTTCTTCCATCAGAAGAGTGTCTATAACGAACAATATAAGCATCACTTGAATCTTTTTGTGTGATATTGCCAGTTATTTTTGCTTCAACTATATTTCCGACTGAATCGTAAAAGTACTCTTGTATAAGCGTTTTAGCTGTTTTTGTATCTTTAACAGTATGTGATTGAAGTTGCCCGTTTTTGCTCCAAACGTAACGGTGAGAGCGATGAGGGAGAGTAATTTTTTCAATTCTTTTATTTTTATCAAAATCATATCTACTAGTATTTTTAAGAGCATCCGTAAGTACTGTATAGTTTTTATGATATTCAAATGTATAAAGTGGTTTTTTTAAGTCTCCTAAGGTTAAGCTTTTAACCCGCTCCTCACTATCATGGTCAAAAGTTAACAATCTACCATCTGGCCTTCTTATTTTAGGGATAACAACTTGTGAATTTTTATATTCCTTTTTTACGTGCGAATCATATTGTACAGGGTAAATATGCTTACCTGTAATACCTTTAAATAATCTGATTCCACTTTTTTTATCGAGTTGATAGCAGACTTCTTCGCCATTACTAGCAGAAACTTTTAATTCTTTTTTTCCATATTCAAAATTCATCCAATTGAGAGTCAAAGTTTGATTTTTGTTAGTTGTACGAACGCGTGTTAAGAATTTAGGATTTTTTTTGTCATCATATTGAAAAAAACGTATATTTCCGTTTGCTCTTTCTTCCAAACGTAACAGGTAATTGCTGTCGGCACCTGTATAATGCCTTTTTACTCCATTTCCAAGCTCGACAATAAAAGAGCCTTTAGAAGAACTTGAAGATCCTTTCACTGTCATTGCAGACAAGTCTTTTTCCCCACGAAGAAGACCCTCACAATAATTTGTATACCCATTTTCCAAATAAAATTGTTTTACCTTCCCTTCATAATAATTCTTTTGTTTTTTGGTTATAGTAAAGGGAAGGCTACTTCCTTCTCTTTGATCAGCATTTAAATGTAGACCTGAGGCATCTTCATAAAATTTTAAGTTTGTAGGAAAAGAAAATCCAATACCATATCCACACATGCCATCGTAATCATGTCCTCCATCATAATATCGAATTAGTTCAAGCGGGTCAGAACTCTCAATTTTGATATCTTTGTCAAATTGTACTAACTTGCCATTTTGAGCATTAACCACTCCTTCTACTAATGACAAGTTGTCGTTTTCAGACGTCAGGAAAGTATTAATAAGTTCTTCTTCGGATTGAAGAGATGAAAAGAGAATTAGAAATAAAAAAATAAATTTGTACATCAAGTAATTTTCCAAAGTTTAGGTTAAATTACGAAAACAATATAGAGTATAGATTTACAATTAAAGAGAAAAAAATACTTTACGCAATTAAAACTTTAGAGAGATTGGGGTTTGTGAATTTCTTCATGCAGGCGAGAAATGTTGGTTACGAAGAAGCTTGTTGTCAAACTTCCAAATTGTGAAAAGGGACATGGAACAATAGTAGAGCGCGAAATAGTATTGACAAATCAATTAAATTGGCTTGATTGCAAAAGGTACAAATTGTTGGTAGATAGCTCTAAATTCGCATAAGTTTCCATCTATAGTGGCGCCGATTTCAGTTTCGAATTGGTAAAGATATTGGATAGTTTCATGGTTGTTTGTTCGCTCTATTCTTCTGCCAAAAGAGTCATACTTAAATTTAATTGTATCAGCTGGCATTGAGACACAAATAAGCCGATCTAGGGCATCATAGGAATAGCGAATATTTTCTTTTGATGTACGATTGCCGTTTTTATCATAGGTATAATTTGCTTGAGATTCAGAAGTTAATTGATTCAACTCATTAACTTGGCAAATAGTTCCGTTTATATTTCTTCGATTATTTAAGGAATCAAAAGAATATGTATTTGATGATAATCTAACAAATTTTCATTTTCCATATTTTCTTTTTTCATTAGTTTAGCGTAGATTATTTTAAATACTTATAATCTGACGTGTAAAGGCTCTTTGTTTAATCATTACATATCCTCTGAAAATACAATTGAAAATAAAATATTTTCACCGGAATAGATAGGATATTTATCGATATACTCTAAAGCTTTAATTTTACTTCTGAAAAAAAATTCTTTGCTTGTTTCTTTTGCATCAAGTGTACAAGACCAGTTATCATACATGGGGATAAGATTGTCAAAATCAATTTTATAAACGCTTCCTCCTAATATACCAATTTCATCCTGCATCAATGTAATAATTAATTTTTTTGCATTTTCTTTTCCCCATGTTAAATCGTTCATGCCAAATTTTTCTAAAGGCACCGCATTCTCTAATATTTTTTTTTTGATACAACTTTTAATCATTTTCCCGCACTATTTATTGATTTTGCAAAATATAACTTTTAATCACTTTTTCTTATAATCTATTTATAAGGAAGAAAAAGTCTATGATTAATAGTTTTATCAGGCTCTATAATCCACTCAAAATAACCCTCTCTACCCTGATATCCACCCGACAAAGATACTTTTGTTCTTGTGATTCCATCTCTACCGATAATTAAATCCGTACGACCTAATCCAGCAAAATTATCCACAATTTTTGGAAAACCATGAAATTCAGGAAGTGCTGTTTTAGCATTTAAACTCATATCCTTAATAACTTTTGGAGTATAACTTGTTCCCATTAATGGATTCAAATTTATTTGCTTTACAACTTCTATCCCCTCTTTAGTAGCAGAAGCTCCCACATTATGCATTTTTTGAAATAATTTTGTGGCGGGTGTATGAGTAACTGCTGATTTAGCAGCTTTTATAGTTTGAGCAACAGATTTTGTGCTTTAAAATGCAGTTTTTAAAGCCTTGCAACCGTAATTTAAAGCTTTTCCGCCATAAAGTAAACCCTTAGCCCAAGTTCCTCCATAAACTAATCCTGTCGCAAGCGAACAACCAGTGCCAGTATAATAAGCTGCTTTTGAATTAAATGTGGGTGTTTGATGCTCACCTAAAGCACATGAAGTTGCACCAAATGATGCATCATCTACAAATCCTCTAGAAAAACCATGACCAAATTCCTTGGCTTGATTCCAATAGCCGTTTACACTCTCTCCCCATAATCCATAAGGATCTATATAAATTAATGGATTATTGTGCACATAAGCGTAAAGGTTACAACCATCTTCAAAACCTAAAGGATCGGGAGTGAGCCATCTTCTGGTGACTGTTCGTCTAACCATTTGATTTCCAATTTTGCTTCAGTAAAATAATAATCTTTAAGGTTTTGAAAATTTTCAACGGCAGTTCAATTACATTGTTTTCAAAAAGATTTTAAAATTCTCATAACTTAAGCATCATAAATAAAATCTTAAACCTCTTTAAACGATTCATTCAACTTATTTAAAATTTGATTAGCTTCTTCTTTTGACACACCAATACGAGCTTGGTACTGTCGATCTTCTATCTCATTTTCAACTATTAGAAAACAACTTTTAATTATACCAATCTCAAAATCATCTAATTCAATTATTAATATATCTTCTTTTTTCAATTCATTTGTCTCGCAAACCGCTATCTTTATTAATAACGTATAAATTGCTTCTTTTTTACATCCAGTTTCTTTTTCAATATCTTCTAAGTATATTCCGTGACATAATTCATTTAATATATTTCCTAAAGGCCGTAGTTCGCTCCACTTTGTTTCTATATTTTTTTTTGTTATTCTTTTATTGTTTATAATCTGAAAAATATATCGGAGTCTTTTTATAAAATCCTCAGTTCCCTTTTTTTCTCCATTAAGCCCCATGTGCTCGGTTTCTACCCACCAAAGATAATCAAAAATTTCCTCGTCAGGTTTATTTAAAAGTAATAAATCATAAAGCATCGGCACATAAGAATCATACTCTCCTTGTGCCTCAGGAACATCTCTAACACCAATAGGATCCCACTCTTCTATAAGAGCCTTCTGAATAGCAAGATAAATTTGCTTTGCTTTATCTGAATTACTCGTCATGAATTATACGCCTCCTCTTATCACTGTAATAATGTTTTCAACATTTGTATCCGTAATTACACGAATTTTATTTATGGGATCAAAAAAACCAATTGAACCTGGTCTTGTTGAAAATATAGAACCAATTTTAATAGTGTTTTCAACTACTGATGGCATAATTCCCCTGTTTTGCATTTGATCAAATGCATACCCTGTATAATTGTAATTATTTAGTTTAGATGATGAATTTCTTAAACTTTGATAATTAGTATTAACTAATTCCCATCCGCTTTTTGCAAAATACCCATTAGAATTTGTATATACAATATTCTTTGAACAAATTAAAACATCGGTAGCATTTTCAACTCTTCTTCCTAAAACTAAAGCCTCTTTTACTGCAGAAGCTCCCACAATATGGACTTTTTGAAATAATTTTGTGGCGGGTGTATGAGTAACTGCCAACTTAGCAGCTTTAATATTTTGAGCGACAGATTTTGTGCTTTGAAATGCAGTTTTTAAAGCCTTGCAATCGTAATTTAAAGCTTTTCCACCATAAAGTACACCCTTGTCCCAAGTTCCTCCATAAACTAATCCTGTAGCAAGAGAACAACCAGTGCCGGAATAATAAGCTTTCAAGAATCTGAAGGAGTCTTTTCATACCTTATATAAACCCAAATACTGTCACCCTGAAGGGGGATTTTTTCAGGTTCAGGGATTACAAAACAATTTACTTTTCCTGTAGCCCCATCGAAACTAGAAACAGTATTAAAATATGTCCTTGGCGGAAGATGCTCTTCATAAGGATCCTGCGAATTGTTTTGTCGTTTTTTATCATAATAAAAATTTATAGTCAGATCTTTTTCTATGAATCCGATTGACACTGCTCTTAAATTAGGTGTTACAGAACCTAGTAAAGCAAATTGCAAAGCGCATCTAACAGATTTTAACGTTATATCTTTAAATAGAGTTTGGATTTTAAATGGACGAGGGTTTCCTTCAAATCTTTGATAAATCCATTGATCTTTCTTTTTAACAGGAACCGGTTGCGGTTGTGGCAATAAAATCTGTTGCTCTTTAACCAAAATATTATTAAAACCTGAAGCAACTTTTTTTGAAACAACTTGAGAAAGCTTAATCTCTTCTTCAGTTGGTTTATTTTCATAGTAAAAATTAAGCATAAGCTCTTGTGGTAGGATGCTAACTGTTAACGCACGCAAGTTACTTGTTACAAAACCTAGTAAAGCCACTTGAGATGCACATATAACATCAGTCCTTGAAATAGTCATAAAATATTCCCCTTACCCTCTGCCCAATTCCTAAATATTTGCAGTACCTCTATCAAATTGAAAACACCGCATTTTGCTTGAAAATGTCCTTCTTCAACCTTACAAAAAAGCCAGTCTTTTTCTGTACGCTCAATATGAATTTCACGAAATTCTATTTCGTCTAATTCCGTTTCCTGAATACTAATCGTAATATCCCATCCAGGGTTACCTAATGTTTGGATATGAACCCCATTTGAATGTTCCCAATCACCATCACATTGACTATCAAACCAATTAACTATCCAGAGCAAATTATCTTTTAACATATATTTCCAATAAGAGTTCGTATTATAATAAGGATTACTTTATTCAGAGTTTTATGACTTCTGAATTTATCTACATTATGCGTTTATAAAAAGATATTTGAAATATCTGTCTATAAAAGTAGAGCGACCACCTTCTAGCTTTCCGCCCAACTTCTAAAAGATTCAAGCATTTCTTTTAAATTGAAAGTACCGCAAGCTCCATCAAAAATTCTATTTTCAACTTTACAAAAAATCCAGTCCTCTTCTGTACGTTCAATACAAATTTCTTGAAATTCTTTATCCTTTAGCTCTGTTTCCTGAATACTAATAGTTATACGCCACCCAGGGTTGTCTAAATTATTAATTTCAAGTCCAAATGAATGTTCCCAATCACCGTCACATTGACGACTATACCAGTTAATTAACCAAAGCAAATTATCATCTAACATAATTTTTCCAATTTTAAGAATTAACCTTTTATTTATACTCCAATTTCAATTATAATTGAAAGGTTTTTCCCAATCTAAAACATCTCTAATAAGACCTGGACAATAAGGATCGTGCACTTGAGGCTCTAGAAAGTCTTGCTTTAATATTTTATTATAATGCCCTTTTCCTTTACTTATTCCAATATTTGAAGCATCATACCTTCTAACAAACTCCCACTTTTCACTATAGTTAGGATTTGCATTGGGTATATAAGTTTCATAGTTTGTTATTCTGTTTGTTAGTGGATCTTTTTTACAAACTGAGTAAGCACCTTCAGCACTTAGATTTGCTAAGAGGTGATCACGCCCTGTTTTTTTAGAAGCCTTAACTAAACCCTTTTTAGTAGCAGAAGCTCCCAAATTGTGGACTTTTTGAAATAATTTTGTGGCGGGTGTATGGGTAACTGCCGATTTAACAGCTTTATGTTTGTGCAACAGATTTTGTGCTTTGAAATGCAGTTTTTAAAGCCTTGCAACCGTAATTTAAAGCTTTTCCGCCATAAAGAACCCTGTTAGCCCAAGTACCTCCATAAATAATGCCTGCCGCAAGCAAACAGCCAGTGCCGGAATGATAAGCTGCTTTTGATACGGTTTTGGGTGTTTCATAATCCCCCAAAATACATGCAGCTGCACCATGTGATACATCATCCGCATTTCCTCTTGAAAAACCGTGACCAAATTCCTTGGCTTGATTCCAATAGCGGTTGACTTTCTCTCCCGATAATCCACAAGGATCTATATAAATTAATGGATTATCGTGCACATAAGCATAAAGATTGCAACCATCTTCAAAACCTAAAGGATCGGGAGTGAGCCATCTTCCGCCGTTAGGGTCATATTCGCGGTTGATGAAGTGATAATTTTTGGTTAAATCACCATATCTTTGAGATATAAAAAGCCAAGGTGATTTAATTGTACCAGTATAGGAAAATCCTCCAAAAGCATCATAGCGACAAGTAGAAACAGCTTGCTCTTTATCATCTAATAAAAGAGTAGCATCTCCACGATGGTTTCTAATTAGCGTATAAATTTGATCATTAAGCTCGATTGCAAAAGGTGAAAACTGACCATAAATTGCTTTAAATTCCTTTATCTGTCCATTTACAAGGCTGCCTATTTCGGTATCGAATTGATAAAGATATTGCAGAGATTCTGTATCAGTAATACGTTGCATTCTTCTTAGAAATGAATCGTAAGTATATTTGATTTTTTTATCATTCCCTAATAAATCAGTAGTAAGACGGCCTAATGCATCGTAAGTATAATAAACATCATTTTTTGTAGTTCGGTATCCATTTTTATCAGAAGCATACTGATTAACCGCCTCAGAGGTTAACCTGTTCAAATTATCAATTGTAGAAATTTCACCATTTTTTCAAAGTTTTTTTCCTGAAAAAAGATTTGAAAAATACATTGATGAGCAATGCCTTATTGGAAATGAAATAGCAATTATCATTCGTCGCGAAAGTAAAAGATTTTATTCAGACAGCGATTATAAATTGATCAAAGCGGCAATTGAGGGTAATCAACATGCAATCAAAGTCCTTAAGCTTGACTCTGGGTCTCAAAAGAAAAAATATTTTTGATGCGAAACAAAAATGGGAATATAAAATATGGAAAAAGATTAAAATCAGCCAAAAAATTTGTATGATTTAGACTTTTTTTTATAGACTTCTCGACAAGTGGAATTTTTAGAAAATAAAGACTTTAAAAAGTTAGATTTGTTAAATTTAATTGATGAAATTGGATGTTTGGGTAGCGAAGAGAAACGATTGTTTAGAAAGTATTTATCTCAACTTCTTGCGCAAAAATTAAAATTCAAATATCTCCCAGATAAATATTCAAATTTTCATGAACTTTCAATGGAAATCATAATTCTAGAAATACAAGGTGTTTAAGACGATAGTCCAAGCCTTAAGAGCTAATTCGGTAATTCGAAAAAAGTGGAGTTTTGAGAGATTTTTTAATTGAATTCAAAAATATAAAAACGTTAAATGCCTTTGTATTAACTTTTTATATTTTTTTGAATGCAAGTGAAAAAGATCCAAAAGACCGCCTTTTCGAATTACCGAATTGGCTCTTAAGCCTTCTTTACCTGAAATTTTTAATAAGGCGTACTCTTCTGCGTGTTTGAGTACCATAATAGAAACAGAACTAGACCCTGACATTTTTCCGGACAAGTGCCCTTGGAGGATAGAAGAAATCATTAATTTAATAAATACAGAGCTTTGATGCAAGAAATTCTAAATATTACATTCGAAAGCCAAAGAGGATGATAATTCAGGTACCCAATTGGCGATTTAAGGTACCTCAGTTACACATTAAATTTCAGATTGTCCTAAGCCCAAGTCAGCAACACCTTTCATATTGGGGTCAGGCTTG
>Ga0335394_10004704_pt1 | contig 15523 bp, 8 predicted proteins | sample MAT03_FD_205741 | JGI IMG/M metagenome (GOLD analysis project Ga0335394, IMG submission 205741) | Freshwater microbial communities from Lake Fryxell liftoff mats and glacier meltwater in Antarctica - MAT-03 (spades assembly) (version 2) ...
TCATGTCGCGGAACGAAAGCCCCGCTCAGGTCCTGAACGGGGCTTTCGATACGTTAGTTGCTTCCTACTTCTGGATCACCAAGCGCTCGTTGTACACTTTCTCACCAGCAGTGATGTTGACCATGTAGAGACCGTTGGCCAGTTCGTTGTGCAAGTCGATGTTGGTGTTCACATTGCTATCGGTAACTGCGATCGTGCGCGCACTCACGCGTTTGCCCGCCAAGTCGAAAATGTCCACGCTCACCGTCTTCACTCCCGCATCCACTTCGCTCAAGTTGATGAAGAGTTGATCACCGTTGTTCGGGTTCGGATACAGCGTTAGTGAACCATTGGCGGTGCTGCTCATGTTACTGCTACCGCCTTGCAATGCAACCGCACTGATCGTTACGTTGCACGTCTTGCCCCATGGCGTTACTGGGCTAGGGTCACATGCTGGAGTTGGTTGATCGATGCACCACGTAGCACCCTGGTCCTTGCTCACACGTACTTCCACTTCGTAGGTCTTGCTGGCCTGCAGCTGTGGTCCTGAAGCAAGGCTCCAGTTCATGTTCAGCGTAGGGCTGGTCTGCGCAGGGCGTACGATGCACACGTTCTCAGCAGGCAAACGGAAACGGAACTGGTAGCGCACACCGGTACCACCGGCCAAGGGCGCAGGTTGGAACTGTGGTGGCTTGGCCGTGATCCGGATCGCGTTGCTGTTCGGGCCACCGAAGCTGCGCGTTACACCACAGCTGTAGTCACTGGCGTTCGCAGGATCATCCTGCAGTTTCACCAGGGGGCATGCGGCTCGTGTGGCATCCAACTTCATGGTGCAGGCCGGACCGAAGGCGAAGTTGATGCCGTTCACACGACCACGTACACGCACGTTCAACAGCGTGTTCTGCGGGATAAGCGGCGTAAGCGCCGTGTTGTACCAGTTGTTGATCTTCATGTGCGCGGCACGGTTCGCTGTAGCCGGTGAGTAGCCATCGCTCACGTTATGACTGCGGAATTTGCGGTAGCTGTATGTGCCGTTCGGATCGAAGATCCAGAACTCGTAACCGCTGTTCGCATCCTGCACATTGTTCGCGCCACCCACGATCCATTCTGCGCTTACCGCTGCATTCGCGTGTGCGATCAGGTATTTGTAATTCACCCAATCCAACTTGTCGCAACTGCTGAAGATAAGTCCATCGTCGCTGATCGGTACGCAGAAGGCGCCACCGTTCGCGATCTGGCTTGCCCCGTTGGACATGTTGTTCGTGTTGTCGATGATGCGACGTCCGTTGGCGCCGGTCTCACGCAGGATGTAGCCGAGCAGTCCATCGCCACCTGCATCTGTTACGCGCAGTTGGTAGCAGCCGTCTGATAAGCAAAGGGTTTGTGTTCCGACACCGTTGGCAGGAACCGGGTTGTTGCCGCTGAGGATCGTGGAGGTACCGCTCGCGTCGAGCACTTCGTAGGTAACGGCGTTCGGGTTCGTGGGGCCGCTTTGGAACTCCAAGATGTAGTCACTGCACACTTCATCCGGTGTACACGCAATGGCGCCCACGCCGCTGCTTTCTCCACTGGGACAAGCCAAACATTCGGTTTGGGCGGAGACCGGGTTGTAGGTGTTGGCTGGGCAAAGGCTGCAAGCGGCGGCACCAACACTATCGCTGAAGCGGCCGGGAGGGCAGGCTGCGCATGCCGTTTGCCCAACGCTGCCATTGGCGAAGCCCGTATCGCAAGGAGCGCATGCCGTGGCACCCGGGGTATCCCTAAAGGTCCCTGCCAGACAAGGTGTCGCAACGATCCCATCCGGACAGAAGCTGCCCGGCGGGCAAATGGTGCAGGTCGTGATCACATCGTTGCCACCAACATCGGTGATGGTGGCGAAGTAGCCCAGCTCACAGGCACAGGTTTGGGGATTGGCGGTGCCATCCACAGCAAGGGGGCAGGGATCGCATGCATCCCCGATCAAGTCGCCATCACTGTCCTCTTGCAACGGGTTGGGGTCGTTCCAGCAGTTGTCCACAGCATCGGCAATGCCATCACTATCGGTATCGGTATCGGTATCGGATCCGTACACACGCACATGCCCGGCATTAGTGCCAGTGTGGGCGTTAAGATTCGCCCCGATGGCCACGCGGCTGCCGTCCGCGCTCAGCGCGACCGAATGGCCGGATAGATCACCGGCCGCTTCGCCATCGATGTCGGTGCCCGCCTGCACCCAGGCGCTGCCGTTCCAGTCGAAAAGGCGCACATGTCCGGCATTACTGCCAGTGCCGTCGTCACCAATCGCTCCGATGGCCACGCGGCTGCCGTCCGCGCTCAGCGCGACCGACCAGCCGGATACATCAAAGGCCGCTTCGCCATCAATGTCGGTGCCCGCCTGCACCCAGGCGCTGCCGTTCCAGTCGAAAAGGCGCACATGCCCGGCATTATTGCCATTGCCGTCGTTAAGATACGCCCCGATGGCCACGCGGCTGCCGTCCGCGCTCAGCGCGACCGACCAGCCGGATCGATCTTCGGCCGCTTCGCCATTGATGTCGGTGCCCGCCTGCACCCAGGCGCTGCCGTTCCAGTCGAAAAGGCGCACATGCCCGGCATTATTGCCATTGCCGTCGTTACGAGCCGCCCCGATGGCCACGCGGCTGCCGTCCGCGCTCAGCGCGACCGACCAGCCGGATTCATCTGCGCCCGCTTCGCCATCGATGTCGGTGCCCGCCTGCACCCACGAGCTGCCGTTCCAGTCGAAAAGGCGCACATGTCCGGCAAAAAAGCCATTGCCGTTGTTAAAAGGCGTCCCGATGGCGACGCGGCTGCCGTCCGCGCTCAGCGCGACCGAATAGCCGGATTGATCACCGGTCGCTTCGCCATCGATGTCGGTGCCCACCTGCACCCAGGCGCTGCCGTTCCAGTCGAAAAGGCGCACATTTCCGGTATTACTGGCAAAGCCGTTGTTAAAAGGCGCCCCGATGGCCACGCGGCTGCCGTCCGCGCTCAGCGCGACCGAAGAGCCGCATCGATCATCCTCTTCGCCATTGATGTCGGTGCCCAACTGCACCCAGGCGCTGCCGTTCCAGTCGAAAAGGCGCACATGTCCGGCATTAATGCCATCAATACTGTCAGTGCTGTTGTTATTAATCGCTCCGATGGCCACGCGGCTGCCGTCCGCGCTCAGCGCGACCGAATAGCCGGAGTCATCAGAGGCCGCTTCGCCATCGATGTCCAGGCCAAGCTGGGTCCAAGTTTGGGCCTGTGTGGTGGTAAGGCCCAAGGCCAGCGCACAGCTTAATATGGTAGTGGTAAGGAGTCGTTTCATGGTTTTCCGGTATTGCGTGGTTTTCTGTTCAGTTGCGATCGCGGTCCATACTGCATTCCGGCGGGACAATCCTTCGGGTTGCAAGAAAGCCAATTCTGGATCGGCATACATCATTGATCCCAATGATTTTTGCCGGGCCACGTTGACCGTTACCGACCGAAGAGGACAAAGTAAACGGATCAAGTGGAGAATCGCAATACCCACATGTGGGTAGTGCGCCGCATGCTTGGATCGCTGATCGTGAGCAGGTCGCTTAAACTGAAGAAGAGCCTGCTGAGAAGGCTGAAGAAGGTGAACTGACCGGTAAGGATGTACCTACGGCGGACATCAGGCAGGATGTCCTTGGGCAGCTCTGGATGAAGCCATTTGGACCAACGCGAGGGCGCATCCCCGATCATGGGGTTGCTGGCGGTGGTCACGTCCGGTGCCTGTTGGTCCATCTCCGCTTCGATCCAATTGGTTGTTGCAATGTATCACACGCGAACATACTGGCAACAGAAGTGGGACTTCTTGCTATGCTTTTACAAACCACTTTTCATGTCGCGGAACGAAAGCCCCGCTCAGGTCCTGAACGGGGCTTTCGATACGTTAGTTGCTTCCTACTTCTGGATCACCAAGCGCTCGTTGTACACTTTCTCACCAGCAGTGATGTTGACCATGTAGAGACCGTTGGCCAGTTCGTTGTGCAAGTCGATGTTGGTGTTCACATTGCTATCGGTAACTGCGATCGTGCGCGCACTCACGCGTTTGCCCGCCAAGTCGAAAATGTCCACGCTCACCGTCTTCACTCCCGCATCCACTTCGCTCAAGTTGATGAAGAGTTGATCACCGTTGTTCGGGTTCGGATACAGCGTTAGTGAACCATTGGCGGTGCTGCTCATGTTACTGCTACCGCCTTGCAATGCAACCGCACTGATCGTTACGTTGCACGTCTTGCCCCATGGCGTTACTGGGCTAGGGTCACATGCTGGAGTTGGTTGATCGATGCACCACGTAGCACCCTGGTCCTTGCTCACACGTACTTCCACTTCGTAGGTCTTGCTGGCCTGCAGCTGTGGTCCTGAAGCAAGGCTCCAGTTCATGTTCAGCGTAGGGCTGGTCTGCGCAGGGCGTACGATGCACACGTTCTCAGCAGGCAAACGGAAACGGAACTGGTAGCGCACACCGGTACCACCGGCCAAGGGCGCAGGTTGGAACTGTGGTGGCTTGGCCGTGATCCGGATCGCGTTGCTGTTCGGGCCACCGAAGCTGCGCGTTACACCACAGCTGTAGTCACTGGCGTTCGCAGGATCATCCTGCAGTTTCACCAGGGGGCATGCGGCTCGTGTGGCATCCAACTTCATGGTGCAGGCCGGACCGAAGGCGAAGTTGATGCCGTTCACACGACCACGTACACGCACGTTCAACAGCGTGTTCTGCGGGATAAGCGGCGTAAGCGCCGTGTTGTACCAGTTGTTGATCTTCATGTGCGCGGCACGGTTCGCTGTAGCCGGTGAGTAGCCATCGCTCACGTTATGACTGCGGAATTTGCGGTAGCTGTATGTGCCGTTCGGGTCGAAGATCCAGAACTCGTAACCGCTGTTGGCATCCTGAACGTTGTTCGCGCCGCTAGGGATCCATTCCGCACTTACCGCCGCGTTAGCGTGGCACACGAGGTATTTGTAGTTCACCCAATCCAGCTTGTCACAGCTGCTGAAGATCAACTCATCATCGCTGATCGGTACGCAGAACGTTCCGCTGTTAGCGATCTGGCTTGCCCCGTTGGACATATTGCCGGTGTTGTCGATGATGCGATGTCCGTTGGCACCGGTCTCGCGCAAGGCGTAGCCGAGCAGTCCATCACCTGCGCCATCCGTTACGCGCAGTTGGTAGCAGCCATCTGGCAGGCACATCGTTACAGTACCAATGCCGTTGGCAGGCACCGGGTTGTTGCCGCTGAGCACAGTTGTTGTTCCGGTCTCGTCCAGAACCTCGTAGGTCACTGCATTGGCGTTCGTGCTTCCGCTTTGGAATTCGAGCTCCAGACCATTGCTGCTTTCCACAACGGTAACCGTGGCCGAGGCACTGGCACAGGGCGATGCGCCTACGACCGTATACGTGTAAACGCCCGGCACGTCAACGCCGGCGACGTAATTCGGTCCGTGCGCTACACCTCCAAATTTCCATGTACCACCTCCATCCGGAGTGCCTCCCAAGCCATTTGCAAGAGGGGTCGGCGGACTATTGGGACAAAGCGCCAAAGTCCCATTCGATCCGGCATTCGGAAAGACGGTCGGTGCCGGTAGAACCGTGATCAATATCGATTTCGATGCGACATTCGGGACCGGGCATTCATTGTCCGTTGCCTTGAAATGAACGTTGGTGCGCGTGCGTGCAATGTCCGGTGTCCAGCACAAAACTCCCACTGCCGGATTGGTCCCTACCACGTTGAAAGTGGCTCCGGGTAACAAGGTGGTCGCGTTCGATACAAGCGTAAGGATGGCTCCGGGGTCGGCATCGGTGAACGGAAATTCCAAGCAGAAGGGAACCCCATGGCAGACCTGAAGACCATTCGCCCCAACGATCGCGCCACCCGAATTAATGGTGGCACCCGTTGTCTGCGGTGGCGATCCCATGCAGTTCATCACCACCACGATGAAGTCGCGCATCACTGTGCCGATCACGGCGTTGGACGCATTGTAGGTGGTCACCTTCATTACAACAACGTAGTTGCCGGTAACAGTGGGCGTGAAGGAAAGTTGACCTGTAAGTGGGTCAAGCACAATACCCGGAATGGGCGCCGTACCTGTGAATCCACCATTGTACAGGACCGGAGTAGCTGGAGGTAAGAAGAATCGTGCACTGATCAATTCGAAAGCCATCCTGTTCCTATCCGGATCGTAGATCCCCGGGTTGTAAAGCACCGGTTCATTCACGCATACGAAGGGGAACGTTTTGTCGGCGATCGCGGGCGACTGGTCGCATACGCCACCAAAATTATTCACTGTGGTGCCCACGTACATGCCCGGAGTGCCGAACAGATCAACCGAGGTACTGCGGCAGCAGATGTCCCAGTCGATGGTCCAATCATTGCACGGCGATAGGAACACCGTGGTCTGGAGCCGATAGTTCCGAAGACCCCGGAGCACGCCGCCGTTGCAGGTGCTGCTCGCCAGCGATCCGGCACAGAGTTGTGACACTTCTTCGTTCAAGACCACCGGTAGGTTGTTCACCGAGAAGACCACCCCACAATCGTTCGAGAAGTCCAAACCCTGCGGGGTAAGTGGAACACCGGTGCAGTCCAAATACAGATCGAGGTAGAAACGATAGAAGTTGTTCCCAAGGCATTCGTATGTGAGGCTTCCACCTGCATAATGCTCGGCCTGCGCAACGGGTGCGGACCATGCGAGGAGCAATGCTATTAGTAATGTAGTAAGCGTACGTTGTAGGATCATCCGTCGGTTTCAGTTGCCCATTCCAGTAGTGGCAAGGGATGGCTAAGTATCAAAACTACTTCGCAGCTTTTTGGGATGCAAGGTTGAAGGGCAGGGTACACATCTTCAGGATGTACGCGTGGATCGATCACGGCGATCATTCGACCGGAATTCCCTTCGGTCCGCTCAGATCAACTTCCATCGCATGGCGAACAACACCAAGCCGGTCTTGCTCTTGATGTTGAACTTCTCGAAGAGCGAGATCCTGAAATTGTCCACCGTACGGCGATGCACGCCCATCTGTGCAGCGATCTGTTCGTAGGTGGCTTCCTGCGGGTCGCAGACGTGCAAGAGGAACTCCATTTCGCGTGGTGTGATCTTCTCCAAGGCCCTTTCGCGTTCGCGTTCGTCACGGGTCTTCCATTCCGGATTGCGCTGTTGGGCTTCATGCGTTTCGTCGGTGTAGTAGTAGCCCGTCAGCATGAGCGAATCCAAGGCCGTTCGCAGCACGGAGGGCCGTGCGGTCTTCAGGATGAAGCCACGGGCACCTGCACGCACCGCTTGCACCATGGCATCGGCGGTGACATCGAAGGTGAGCACCAGAGGCAGCACTTTGGGCGCGTGTTCCCGCAACCACGCAATGGTGGCGTAGCCGTCCATCACCGGCATGTTCAGGTCCACGATGGCGATCACCGGTGCATCCTGGCCGGTGAGATCGATGTCGTTCAAGGCATCCACCAACTCCTTGCCGTTGCCGGCTTCGAGCGTTACGTGGTAGCCCTCCATACCATTTATGGTGGTGGCCAATCCGGCGCGCATCATGTGGTGGTCATCCACCAAGGCGATGTTATGGGGCATGTTCGGGAAGGGGTTGAAGGTGCCAGGTGCAACCGCCGCCCGGAGCGGTGGTACACTGCGCGTGGTAGCCGATCAAGGCGCATCGTTTATGGATGTTCACCAGGCCCGCATGCGCCTCGGTGTGCTGCGGATCGAAGCCCACGCCGTTGTCCGAAACGGTGAGGGTAAAGTGCGGTGCAGTGACCAACTGGATGTCGATCACATCCGCGCCACTGTGTTTCAGCGCGTTCGTGATGATCACTTGGAACAACCGGTAGAGGACGATGCTGGTGGCGGGCTCCAACGCGAGCGTTCCGCCATCCACTAGCAAATGCACCTGCACACGTGCCACGCGTTCCAAACGCTCAGCTTCTGCACTGATCGCATCCACCAAGGAGCGTTGCTTCCACAGTTCGGAGTTCAGATCGTGGCCCAAGCGCCGCACTTCTTCGGCACCCTGCTCCAACGCATCGCGCGCATCGGCCAAACGAATGTCCCCCACCCCTTCTTCCAGCACGGTATTCATACCCAATTGCGCCACGGCGAGCAGCTGGCCCACGTTGTCGTGCAACTCACTGCCGATGTCGCGCAACGCATGTTGTGTTGCTTCGCGTTCGGCATCCATCACGGCTCGTTCTTGTTGTTGTTGCAGTTCGGCGAGTTGGGCGCTGTGGCGGATGCGGCGGTTGTTGTTCACTACCAGCAAAAGACCGATCAGGCCCACCATGGACAGGATCAGCACCGTGCCGACCACCACCACAAGGATAATTTGGGTCCGTTCATCCATCGGCATTTGGTCCTGATCGTTGTGCCAGTATGGCCGCATAAGCGGTGAATGCATAGCGCATTATGCAGAGGTACGGCGCGATCATCCACAACCGTTTGGCCAAGGCCATGTCCAATTCGAAAACGGAGCGGGTCAATCCGATCAAGGGTACCATTCCGCCAAAATAGAGCAACATGCCAACCAACAACCAGAACTCCGGCACCTTGGCCAAGGCACGTGTACTGCGATCCGCCAAACTCCATAGTGTGGCCATGATCCCGACGCTCAAGATAAGGGAAATGACGAGTGCCGCCTCGACCACAATGAAGCCTTTTCCATAGCCTTTAACATAACAGTAGCCGATGCCCAACAAACCGACCACCAAGGAAACCGCCCAAGTGATCCTCCATTGTGGTCGTATGCGTAGGAGCACGCCCAATACAAGCACGAATTCGATCGGCAAGAAGACGTTGTACAACATCGAATTGTTCTCGCCACGGTATGACAAATAACTCCCCGAAGCCTCGACCCACAGCGCCAAGCCGACCAAGATAACCAGCACGGTACTTGGTTTCCATTGGCCTTTCGGAATGCCCATGAGCTTTACGAAGGCCACGGACATGACCAGCACCATGAACACTAATTGTGGGGTGATCCACATCTAACCAGATCCGAATAAGGACATAGGGTTTATAACTCTACGGACAACCTTTTCGGATCGCCACCCCGTATTGTGGGAAAGCCACATCATTGCAGAGCGGTGGACACACGGCGCCCAGATCGGTACCGCGATCCGTCAGTCGCCCATTGGGGGGCGTCTGCGGATCACTTGTGATCCGGCGTGAGTTGTCCTTTACTGCCACCAAACAAGTTCGCATGATGAAACCTGCCCCGCGATCGGTTTTGGCCCAAACAAGTGGCTCGGCGATAGGCACGACTTCAACGAAGTCAGTGTCGACCAGCTCATTGTGCTCGATCAATTCATCGATCTCGGTCACCTTATGGATCGAATGCCCATTTATCTCCTTATAGATGTATCGGAAAAGGCTGTCATCGTAGCTGTCCACAACCACATTCTCTTGGAAGTCCTTGCCCTGTTCATCTTGCCAAATGGAAGTCGCGAACCCAAATTTGACGAGCGATCCAGCACTATCCGTCACATAGAGATGTATGTCCTCTCCGTACGTTCCTTCCTCTTCCTCATCCAATGTCATACATACCATGCTGTATGCCAAGGACAAGGTTTTGTTCGCATCGTTTGCACCATAATGGATCATCAGTCCAGCGGTTCCACTGCATTCGAACTCCCCAGCCATTTCTTGGAAGCTGGCCTTTGTGAACCGGATGGTCGTTGGGGTCAATACGTCGTGGACGAGAGGTGTTCCCCAATGGACGTGACTATCATACTCCTTTTCAACACAGCCAAGTTCAGCTTTGTTGACTTCTCGCTTTGGCGTATTGATCCTTAGCTTATTCATATTCTCGAAGACCGACTTTTCACCATCTGTTCCGTCCATTTCTCCAACGGTAACATCGTGCTGGGTTGGTGCCGACCCTGTTCCGCAGGCCACCATGGTGGTTAGTAGGAGCACTAAGTAAAGACGACCGAATGGTGCAAAGAGCTTTGGGCATTTCATGGCTTGTGGTGGTTGGTGTAAAGCAAAGGAATAGTAGAAAAGAATCCCTTCACCTGTGAAAAATACGTGTTCCTATCCAATGAATAACTCCCGCCAGCCGAAGACCTTCCCACTGAATACTTGGTTTGGTAAACGGAACACCGCGTCTTTTCCACTTTGCTTGGCCCATATCCTTCACCAGATCCAGAATGGACTTGCCCGGCAAGAGCATGCACCAGGCACAACCATGGACCACGAACCCGCACGCAGTAAGTTCGCACCATGCAGGAAGCGTTCATCATCCTGGTGGCCATCGCGGCCTCGTTGCTCACGCTGGTCAGCGGCTTCGGACTGGGCACCTTGATGCTGCCGGTGTTCGCCCTTTTCTTCCCGTTGGAAGTGGCCGTGGGAATGACCGCCGTGGTACACCTGCTCAACAACTTCTTCAAGTTCGCATTGATGTACCGGCATGTGGATGCGAAGGTGCTCCTGTGGTTCGGGGTGCCGGGGATCCTGGGCGCATGGGCGGGCGCTAAGTTGCTGCTGGAATTGGGACGCGGCCGGATGCTTTACATGGGTGTTCGCCAAGGGGTCGACGGCCTTGACCTGGTCATTGCCGTGCTGATGGTGCTCTTCGCCATTACTGAACTACTCCCCCACCTGGCGCAGTTCTCCTTCAAGCCGAAATACTTGGTGCCTGGCGGTATGATCAGTGGGTTCTTCGGTGGACTTAGCGGACATCAAGGCGCATTGCGCACCATGTTCCTCCTGCGCGCAGGGCTTTCCAAAGAGGCCTTCATCGGCACCGGGATCGCCATCGCCATACTGATCGACCTTACCCGGATCCCCGTCTACATGCAAGGCCTTCCCGCGGGCATCTGGCAGGATCGCGGCCTGTTCCTCGCCGGGGTCACCCTCGCCTCGTTCCTGGGTGCCTACCTCGGCAAACGATGGATCACGAAGATCACCTTCCGCAGTGTGCAAATGATCGTGGGCGCCTTCATGTTGCTGATCTCCGCGCTGCTGGTAACGGGTGTTATCTGAAGGATACAAAGAGGAAGCCCTCTGGAAAGATCTTCCAGGTGCCGTACCCCCACAACGCAACGACCCCGGCATAATGCCGGGGCCGCCGCGTTCGGAGCAGTGATCAAGAACAGGGACCAGAAACCGGAACCCTAAACCACCATCGGACCGATCACTGCACCTTAACGAATTGCTCAGTGATCACCTCTCCATTTGTTACCATCCGAACGAGGTAGTTGCCATTGTCCAAGTCGTTCACATCGATCGTGAGGTTGCGCACGCCTGGCTCCAGGTCGTAGGTCTTGGTGCCGCGTACGATACGTCCGCTCATGTCCAACACGCTCACCTCCATCACCATCGGCAATCGGGCCTCCAGACTGATGTTCAGGATGTCTGTCGCAGGCACCGGATATAAGGTGGCCTCCACTGGGACATCACTGATCAGGCTCTGCAGGTCCGCATCGCTCAAGGAGCTTGCATCACGTCCGAGCACGTTGCTCAATTGGTCCATGGGGTCCGTACCGTCGTTGATGAAGAGAGGCTGGAAGAAGTTGCAGATCCAACTCGGCAACACCAGGAAGGGTGCGCCCGACACATCCAACGATGCACAGATACTTCCTCCTCCTTGAACGAGCAGGCCGTTGACATCAAACCCTGTTGTTGTGCCCAGCACTACGATGCCAAGGTCCAGTGTGTTCGCATCATATACCACGGTGTGGATCCTGTAAAGACCGGGTGCCGTTACGGTGAATTCCGGCGTCGCGCCAGCGTTCACGATCACAAGTCCTTGTCCGCGGGTGAGGACGTACACGGTGCTGTATCCGGCAGGTACCTGCGCGTTCCCGGCAGGGTTGCCGTTCAGCGTGGTTGAGCCATTGCTCAAGCAGTTCAGGAAGTTGTCCGGGGTGATGTTCCCTGCAAAGGGACCGCTCACCTGCACCGGTGCACCTGCCACATCGAGGCTGGCACAGAGTGTACCTCCACCTTGGATCAACAGGCCGTTCACATCGAAGCCGGTTGTCTGGCCGGGCACCACGATGCTCAAGTCGAGACCGGTTGGATACACGAAGGAGTGGATGGTGTAAAGACCACCGCTGGTTACCGTGAACTCAGGTGTTCCACCCAGTTGCTCGATCACGAGTCCGGTTCCGCTGGTCAGCACGTACGCCTGGGAATATCCCGCAGGAACGTTCGCATCACCGTTGGCGTTGGCACTGATCGTGGCCTGTCCGTCGATGAGGCACTCTTCAGCATTCGCTGCGGTCAGGGTTCCGGCATCGGCCGTGCAGCCGCAATCCTCGGACACATTGAACTGTGTACCGGCGACATCCAAGGATGCGCAGAGGCTTCCACCGCCTTGCACGAGGAGACCGTTCACATCAAAGCCCGTCGTTACACCAGGAACCACAACACTCAGGTCGAGGCCTGTGGGGAAGACAAAGGAGTGGATGGTGTAGAGGCCTCCGCTCGTTACCGTGAACTCAGGTGTTCCACCGAGTTGCTCGATGACGAGACCTGCACCGCTGGTCAATACATACGCTTGACTGTATCCAGCAGGAACGTTCGCATCACCGTTGGCAGTTGCCATCAGCATCGCAGTTCCACCCTCCAGACATGCATCAGCAGCACCGCTCATCGTACCGGCCACTGGGTCGGACACGTTGAACTGGGCACCGGCGACATCCAGACTTGCGCAGAGTTCACCTCCACCTTGGATCAACAGGCCGTTCACATCGAAGCCGGTGGTCTGGCCGGGCACCACGATGCTCAAGTCGAGGCCTGTCGGGTAGACGAAGGAGTGGATCGTGTAGAGACCACCAGTTGTTACCGTGAACTCAGGCGTTCCACCGAGCTGCTCGATCACGAGACCGGCACCGCTGGTGAGCACATAAGCTTGTGCGTATCCAGCAGGCACGTTGGCATCGCCGTTGGCAGTTGCCATCAGCATCGCGTCATCACCTTGCAGGCAAACATCTGCACCACCGCTCATGGTTCCAGCATCGGCCGTGCAGCCGCAATCCTCGGACACGTTGAACTGTGTACCGGCGACATCAAGACTTGCACAGAGATCGCCACCGCCTTGCACCAGCAAGCCGTTCACATCAAAGCCAGTCGTTACACCAGGTACCACAACACTCAGGTCAAGGCCTGTTGGGAAGACGAAGGAGTGGATGGTGAAGAGACCACCGCTCGTTACCGTGAACTCAGGTGTTCCACCGAGCTGCTCGATCACGAGACCTGCACCGCTGGTCAATACATAGGCTTGGCTGTATCCAGCAGGAACGTTCGCGTCACCGTTGGCAGTTGCCATCAGCATCGCACTTCCACCCTCCAGACATGCATCAGCACCACCGCTCATCGTTCCGGCCATTGGGTCGGACACGTTGAACTGTGTACCGGCGACATCAAGACTTGCACAGAGATCGCCACCGCCTTGCACCAGCAAGCCGTTCACATCAAAGCCAGTCGTTACACCAGGCACCACAACACTCAGGTCGAGGTCCGTTGGGAAGACGAAGGAGTGGATGGTATAGAGACCGCCGCTCGTTACCGTGAACTCAGGTGTTCCACCGAGTTGCTCGATCACGAGACCTGCACCGCTGGTCAATACATACGCTTGGCTGTAGCCAGCAGGAACGTTGGCATCACCGTTGGCAGTTGCTGTCAATACGGCGTCATCACCAGTGAAGCAGACATCAGCACCACCGCTCATCGTTCCGGCCATCGGGTCAGCAACATTGAACTGCGCACCTGCGACATCCAAGGATGCGCAGAGGCTTCCGCCACCTTGCACAAGGAGACCGTTGACATCAAAACCGGTCGTTGTTCCAGGTACCACAACGCTTAGGTCGAGGTCCGTTGGGAAGACGAAGGAGTGGATGGTATAGAGACCGCCGCTCGTTACCGTGAACTCAGGTGTTCCACCAAGTTGCTCGATCACAAGACCTGCACCGCTGGTCAGCACATACGCTTGGCTGTAACCAGCAGGAACGTTCGCATCAACGTTGGCGGTTGCCGTCAATACGGCGTCATCACCAGTGAAGCAGACATCAGCACCACCGCTCATTGTTCCGGCCATTGGGTCGGCTACGTTGAACTGGGCACCGGCAACATCCAAGGATGCGCAGAGGCTTCCGCCACCTTGCACAAGGAGACCGTTCACATCAAAACCAGTCGTTGTTCCTGGCACCACAACACTGAGGTCGAGGTCCGTTGGGAAGACGAAAGAGTGGATCGTGAAAAGGCCACCGGTCGTTACGGTGAACTCAGGTGTTCCACCAAGTTGCTCGATCACGAGACCGGCACCGCTTGTCAATACATAGGCTTGGCTGTAACCATCAGGTACGTTGGCATCGCCATTGGCAGTTGCTGTCAATATCGCGTCATCGCCTTGCAGGCAAACATCACTTCCACCGCTCATCGTTCCGGCCATTGGGTCGGCTACGTTGAACTGGGCACCGGCCACATCCAAGGATGCACAGAGTGATCCGCCACCTTGCACGAGGAGACCGTTGACATCAAAACCAGTCGTTGTTCCGGGCACCACAACACTTAGGTCGAGGTCCGTTGGGAAGACGAAAGAGTGGATGGTGTAAAGACCGCCGCTTGTTACGGTGAACTCAGGTGTTCCACCGAGTTGCTCGATCACGAGACCGGTTCCGCTGGTCAGCACGTAGGCTTGACTGTAGCCAGCAGGAACGTTCGCATCACCGTTGGCAGTTGCCGTCAATATCGCGTCATCGCCTTGCAAGCAAACATCACTTCCACCGCTCATTGTTCCGGCCATCGGGTCAGCAACATTGAACTGCGCACCGGCGACATCGAGACTTGCGCAGAGGCTTCCACCGCCTTGTACGAGGAGACCGTTGACATCAAAACCAGTCGTTGTTCCAGGTACCACAACACTTAGGTCGAGGTCCGTTGGGAAGACGAAGGAGTGGATGGTATAGAGACCGCCGCTCGTTACCGTGAACTCAGGTGTTCCGCCGAGCTGCTCGATCACGAGACCTGCTCCGCTGGTCAATACATAGGCTTGACTGTAGCCAGCAGGAACGTTCGCGTCACCGTTGGCAGTTGCCGTTAATACGGCGTCATCGCCAGTGAAGCAGACATCTGCACCACCGCTCATCGTTCCGGCCATTGGGTCAGCAACATTGAACTGGGCACCGGCAACATCCAAGGATGCGCAGAGGCTTCCGCCACCTTGCACGAGCAAACCATTCACATCAAAACCTGTTGTCGTTCCGGGCACCACAACACTTAGGTCGAGGTCCGTTGGGAAGACGAAAGAGTGGATCGTGAAAAGGCCACCGGTCGTTACGGTGAACTCAGGTGTTCCCCCAAGTTGCTCGATCACGAGACCGGCACCGCTTGTCAATACATAGGCTTGGCTGTAACCAGCAGGAACGTTCGCATCACCGTTGGCGGTTGCCATCAGCATCGCAGTTCCACCCTCCCGGCATGCATCAGCACCACCGCTCATCGTTCCGGCCATTGGGTCGGCTACGTTGAACTGTGTACCGGCAACATCCAAGGATGCGCAGAGGCTTCCGCCACCTTGCACGAGGAGACCGTTGACATC
>Ga0335394_10004710_pt1 | contig 15516 bp, 13 predicted proteins | sample MAT03_FD_205741 | JGI IMG/M metagenome (GOLD analysis project Ga0335394, IMG submission 205741) | Freshwater microbial communities from Lake Fryxell liftoff mats and glacier meltwater in Antarctica - MAT-03 (spades assembly) (version 2) ...
GATCCGGAACCAATCGGCTGGCCTTCAAAACTGGCTCCGACCGCATGCGCGGCGTCTTCGATCAGATGCAGATGGTATTCCTCGGCGATCGCTCGCAGCGCGTTGAGTTCCGCCGGATGACCAGCGAAGTGCACAGCGATGATGGCCTTAGTATTCTGCGTGATGGCCCGTTCGACGGCGTCCGGCTGGAGATTGAGCGTGTCCGGTTCAACATCGACAAGTACCGGCGTAGCGCCCACGTGTTCGATGACGTTGACGGAGGCCGCAAAGGTCATCGGTGTCGTGATGACTTCGTCGCCGGCACCGATGTTCAGCACTTTCAATGCAACATGCAGTCCGGCTGTGCAGGAATTCAGTGCAAGTGCTGCAGGGGCTTGAACGGCGTCGCGAAAATCCTGCTCAAACTGTTTTGTTCGAGGCCCGGATGTGAGCCAGCCGGATTTCAGAGCTTCAACGACTTCGTCGATCTCTTCCTGACCAATGAGCGGGAGTGAAAACGACAAAAATGAGTTACGCACAGGTGACCTCCATGTCATCGCGCCGGAAAAGCACTGGAATTGAAGCTGCTATCTAGCTGTTTTTCGCAAATGTTGCCAGAGAGATTCGAAAACGCGGAGTACCGAACACATTTCTGAGCGAACTCCTGGACAATCGCCACAATTCCGGTTCATCGACAAATGAAGTGCGCGGTGACATTTGTGCATTAAACGTGTTGGCGTTGATCGAAGATGTGAGTGTTGCGACTGAGCCTGAAAGGCTCGCGCATATCAGCCTGGGGCAAGAGAATCCGCGAATGCGGATGAACGCCGCCCCAGGTTGATATCTGAACACGAACCCTGAAAGGGTTCCACAATGCTGGTCTGTGTTGTCCCTTCAGGGCAAAACGTGTTGCTGCCGTGGAAACCTGGCGTTGCCCAAGCTGACTTGCCGAGGCCCGCTAGGCCGAATCACCGTGGTTTAACGCCACAAACAGGCTCAACTCCCCCCAGAGTCCGCCATTTCTATGTCGCGCACTTCATTTGTCGATGAACCTGAACTTCTGCGTCGAGGGCAAGTCCGAGCGTGTGTAAACGCGCTTGCAACTTTCGAATCTTATCGGACAATAGTGCAACTGGTCAGGGACAGAATCACTGTCAATTCGGATCATTGCTCTCGACGACAAAGTAATCACGGAGCACGGCATATGCATACAGACGTTGAATTACTCACAAGCCTGAGCGACGAAGAACTGGAAGCGCTGGCAAACAGTACTCTGGCACCCGCATCGCAGGAACGTCTGGACGAACTGCTGGCGAAGAACGTGGAAAATGAAATAGATGAGTCCGGGCAGGCGGAACTGGAATGTCTGTTGGCCAGCGTGGATCAACTGACAATCGTTAAGACACGTGCCCGCTACACGCTGCGTCAGCAAGCTGAGGCGACCAGCGCGTGAATGTCCATGTTCCTATGGAACTTCGCAGACAGGTTCCGGCACGGCAACCATTGCCACGCTGAGAATGAACCGACCTCAACTGATCCGAGTCCGCCGTTTATGGGTCGCAATGGGAGAAAACCCTCCGGAATTGCGGTAGCGGATGAACCATAATCCGAGATTCTGGAGCTTGGCGGACTCCTCGTTGCCCCACTCAAGGCAGTTGACTGAGACAGATCTGCTGGCCGAACTCGGAACGCCACAGCGGCAACCTGAATCGCCTCAGGACAAGTAGGTGGGACGATGATGCTGCATGGTCCGTTCCCGGTTGAGGGGCCATTCCGATTTACATCACCTCGTGAGTCGGCGGACAACGGAGTGAAAGTGCGTCAGTCCGACACACGGGAGCATCCGAAATTCAGGCGTCCTCGTTCGTCGAGCGTCCCGTCATCGCTTGGAACAACTCGCCTTTGTCTGCCAGCGACAACGACTCCGGCTGCCGTCCGGAATATTTGCCGTCGTGCATCGCAGGGGACCACACGAGTCGGACCTCGAACTGACGTTCCGCGAAGAACCACAGGGCTTCCCTGGCTCCTTCAACTCCGGACCCTTCGCAGTGGAACATTAAATTCACGCGATTGATCCCCAGTTGCGTTGCGAGGCGGGCAATCTTCTCGCCCTGGCGTTCTGTCATCCGGTTCGACATGATGCCAAGGGCGGGGACGCCGAGATTGTCGAGGCCGATAACATCGTTGAAACCCTCCACAATGATGAGACCGTGTTGTGTGATGAATTCGCGGTAGCCGGGTTCTTGCAGGCGGCTGACCTGTTGGCCTGAAAAACAAAGGTGTCATGGCCGAAAAACAAAGGCGCCAGGAAAACAAAGGTGTCAGGAACCGGAAAAACAAAGGTGTCAGCGACGGTCTTGAAAAGAGTCAACAGCAGATTCAAAAAATTCAATCTTTATGTGGTTTGGCGGAGGAATTCGGCAGGGATGTCGGATTTTTTGAGGCGTGGGTTTCAGTGTTCGATGCGGTTGAAACGTGTTGAGATTGTGAGTATTGTTTCGGGAGCAGGTGAAACGGAGCGCAGCTCTGCAGAGACGCAACTGTGCGAGGGATAGCCTGCTGTTTCCGAGTTCCGGCAGTTCGGCCACGATCGTGCTGACGGTGACGGGGCCGATGCCTTTGATTGATGAGATCCAGGATCTGGCGTCGTCGTTCCACGAATCCACCGAGCTTCATCTGTTCGTCCGACTGAGCGACTTGCGGCGCGGGCTGTACGACCTCACCGAACAGCATGATCGTGCCTGCGTCGATGGGATCCGTTTTCGCATCGCGTCCAATACCAATTGCGAAGCTGCTGAAGCGGCGCGGATTGACGACGGCCAGTGCAATCCGGATCGATACCCACGACTGTTGTGAACTGATAATCTGAATTGTTCATTTTGTCGCATCCAAATATTCGAGCTCGCAGAATGTGCGGCTCATGCGACGGTTCGGGTTTGAAATGAAACGGCTTACAATCACGCTGACACACGGTCTCTTGGACGATCTGCAAGCCGCCGCCGCACCGGAACGGCCATCCCGGTGCGGCTGTCTTCAACACAGAAGATGCAGTCCTGCATCGCGTGTCAAGTCTTCAATTTGAAAGACATCAGGAACCGTTTTCGCTCAAAATGGAGAATTCGTTCCTGACACCTTTTTGTGTTCTTCAAAGAGCATGCAGTCCATGCCCAACGATTCTGGAAAACCAGCTGAGTTCGATGAGCATTGCGCAAATCGATGAGGCACAGTGCTGCAATTCGCCGTCGTGCGAGGCCGCGAACATTCGCGGAATCGTACTCCTGCTGCCCGGCGATGCGAACCTTGTTCTACGCAACGCTGTCAAAAGACGACTGAAACACCCGGCCTCAGAAGAAAAAGATATTCGTCGTGCGAAAACTTGCCAGTATTCAGACTGTCACAGCTGTAGAACCGATCCCAAACGCGGACGCGATCGAGCGATTTCGCGTGCTGGGCTGTCACAGAACATCGAACTGCAGCGGAAGCTTCAACTGATCCGCGACCAATTCGGCTTTCAGCCCGCGATCCAGGGTGAAGTCATCGGCCCACGCATTCAGAAGAACAAGTACGGATTGGCAAAAGTGGATCTGCGTGTCTTCAGCATGATCAACCCTCAGTTCCTGCTCAGGTATGACGAGTGATGGCTACTTTGGCGGATTCCATATCCAGCCAAATCGCCTTTTTCAGAGTCGATTTGGCTGAATATAAATTGCCTGACGGACATCACCCGCTCAGCCCTGGGATCCAGGGGGAGACGATCGTCGGGGCCATAACTAATCCGCAAACAACTGTGCCAGTTTCACTTCGTTGGTGACCAACGCCTGAGAATGGCTGTTCGACCTGACGCCCTGTGCGGTCACCATCGTCAGGAACAGGGCTTTGCCTGTGCTGGTTCTCTGGCGAAAAACCGCGATCTTGTTCTGCAGTTCACTCGCGTATCGTTTGTCAATCACGAAGGGACTTTCCGTGAACTTCATCTCACAAATGTTGATGGATTGATCATTGCGATCAATCAGCAAATCAATCTGAGCCCCTTGATTCTGCGTTCGAGTCGATGTGTATTGCCAGGCCGTTTCTTCCGTCAGCACTCCGGTGATGCCCAGAGCATTCTTGATTTGTGGCACATGAGACAGGCAAAGATTCTCAAAAGCGTATCCACACCAGCTCTTCCATTTTTGCCCGCTCGATTTTGTAAGCCAGACATTTTTTCCCGCCATTCGATTGGGTTCGATCCACGTCAGGTAGAACAACGAATACTCGTCAGTCAACCGCCAGATGCTGTTTTTGCGAGTCGCATTGTGTGCCGGCATTTCACGAATGAATCCAGATTCGGCAAGCTCACTCAGGACTTTCGTCAGCGTTCCTCCACTGGGAAGGTCGGCAGCTTCGGCCAGTTCCGTCCGATTGATTCCCGCGCGTTTCTTCGCCAGCGCCCGAACAACCGCTTCATGCTGTTCGGAATTCTCAAACAGTGCGCGATAAAGATTCGAAAACTCGCCGACCAGCAACCCGTCTTTCTGAAAACAGAGCCTGTCAATCTGCTGTGCCGCCGACTGCCCACGTTCAAGTCGTTGCAGATAATGCGGAACGCCACCGATTGCCATGTAGAGTTGAGCGATCTGAAAGTCCGGAAGTTCTATCTTTCGCGACTCCAGATAACGCTTCGTCTCCGCCAGCGTAAATGGCTTCAGTCGAATCTGCGAGGTCGCCCGATTATGGAGCCCGCCTTTTGAATTGATCACCCTCTGAATCATCCACGAGGCCGCCGAACCACAGATCACACACACCAGCGAAGGATCCCGACTGGCGAACGTATTCCAGAACGCCTCAAACGCCGACAGAAATCCAGATCGTCGTCCGGCGAGCCATGGGAATTCGTCAAAGAACAGGACTCGCTTCCCTTTCGCTTTGGTCTTCGACAGCCAAGCTTTGAGCTGTTCAAACGCCTGAAGCCACGACGTCGGGATCTCATTCGACTTGCCACTGTGCGCTTTCAACTGGATCGCGAAATTCTCCAGCTGCCGTGCGAGGCTCTCGTTGTGCAGTCCGGCAAGTTCAAGAATCAATTGAGATTTCAGGTGCTGCCGAATCAGAAACGTCTTCCCGATCCGCCGCCGTCCATAGACAACAACCAGCTCCGCACTGGCCGACGCCAGCAGCCGATCCAGCTCTTTTTTTTCGTCATCTCGCCCAATTACGACAGCAGCCATCAGATTTATATCCAGCCAAATCGCACTTTGTATAGTCGATTTGGCTGATTATAGAATCAGCATCCCCGGCAAGGCAAGTCCGTATACTCAGCCAAATCATGTTTTCCAGAGTCGATTTGGCTGGATATAGATTGACTGACAGACATCACCCGCTCAGCCATATTCATCGTAATCTATCTGCATCGCACTGATTCACCACGCACGCGGCGCCAGCGCTTAGCTGCGGGTTTTAGCCCGCAGAAACAACTCCGATTTGTCATCGGCCGCGAATGCGGTCGCAGATTCTGGCGGGCGATGGTCGTCGATACTTGTGCCCAAATCACGGCTGCATGCTTACGCAATTTGTGATTCATCTTTAACCGCGTCCTGTAATGACCGTGCCTTTTCGCGCGAATCCCATCCGGAAAGATCAATGCTTCGATATAGATGCTACACGATGCAAAGGAGATTCTGATCAATTGCATTCTTTTCAGCGTCCGTCCAATTAATCTTCTTGAACCGTGCTTCGAGTGATGCTCTACGGCCAGGGTTGACCCAACAAACGAACTCAATTTTCCCGCGAAGTTGTTGCATCGTAAGGTACGGCCCAATGAATTCTTCCCCACGGGCCAGTCTCGCCACATCCGAAAAAAGTCTATCAAGAGTTGCAGCGTACTCTTTGCTGACGTCCAACCTTTCGCCTTTCACTCGGATTCCGGTGATTGGCGTCTGCTCAAGGCTCCCAAACACAAACTTTGCGGCAGGTCTCTACGGATGGCCCCAGCAGCGTTCCCCCAGAACGGCAACCTGTGTCTGGCATCTTTCCGCCGACAAGACTGCCCGAAAGTAACTGCCATTGCATGCTGGCTGAGGCTACATTGCCGCCTTCCGAATCGGAAGGACCAATATGTTTCGCTATGCCGTTACGATTTTTGTCAGTGCATTTCTGCTGTTTCAGGTGCAGCCGTTGATCGGTCGGTTTATTCTGCCGTGGTTTGGCGGCGGACCGTCGATCTGGACGAGCTGCATGTTGTTCTTTCAGATTCTGCTCCTTGGCGGATATCTGTACGCGCATCTGATCAGCGTGAAACTGAAGCCTCGAACGCAGGTGCTGACGCATCTCAGTCTGTTGGCGATTTCACTCGTGTTTTTGCCGATCTCGCCAAGCGATTCCTGGAAGCCCGTGGCCGATCAGTCGCCGCTGCTGCAGATACTGCTCCTGCTGCTGGCTACGGTCGGTGGTCCGTACTTCATGCTGTCATCGACCGGGCCGCTGATGCAGAAATGGTTCAGTCAGTCATCTCCCGGTCAATCGCCCTGGCGACTGTATGCACTTTCGAACATCGGATCGCTGTTGGCGCTGTTGAGTTATCCGTTTGTGTTTGAGCCGTGGCTGGCGCTCAGGCAGCAGGTCTGGTCCTGGTCTGTCGTGTACGGAGCATACGTCGTGTTGGCGACATGGTGTGGAATTCGCTATCTGCAGCACCAGCGCATTGCCGCGACGAATTCATTCTCGACTGCCGAAAGTATGGACTCAGCACCTGCGTCGTCGGCAGATGATGCCCGAACGATACGCCCCCGCCCCGGCATGGGCACGATGCTGCTCTGGCTGGGACTGGCGGCCTGCAGTTCTGCGATGTTACTGGCGACGACGAATCAGTTGTGTATCGATGTGGCCACCGTTCCGTTTCTATGGGTTTTGCCGCTGAGTCTCTACCTGATTTCGTTCATCATCTGCTTCGACAGCCCGCAGTGGTATGATCGTCGAGCTTACGGATTGTTGTTGCTCGCCTGCACCCCGGTGGCATGCTGGGTGATTAACGAAGGAGCGGATGTCAATATCTCAAAGCAGGTGACAATCTATGCAACGATCCTGTTCGCCTGTTGCATGACATGCCACGGAGAACTTGTCAGCTGTAAACCGCACGCGCAATATCTGACGCTTTTCTATGTGCTGATTTCTGCGGGTGGAGCCTTGGGCGGCGTCTTTGTCGCCATCGTCGCCCCGTATACGTTTCATGGTTATTGGGAATATCATATCGGACTTGTGGCCTGCTGTGCCGTAACTCTGATTGCCTGGTGTGCGCAACGAATCTGGCTCAACACCCCGTCGGCTGCGTTCTGGATCTGGGCGGTGATCACGGCAGTGAATGTCGCACTTGGGGCGTGGTTTCTGTATTTGCCGCTGGAAGACACGATTGATGCGACGGACGAAACAATTGTCTTTGGCGTATTCGGTTTAATTCAGTTCATCGGACTCATTGTGACAGGTGCCCTGGAACGGCGCTGGAATTGGCTCATCGCGGTGTGGTCGGTACTTTCTGCAGTATTGTGTGCGTGGTTCATCGGCTATGGAACCTGGCAGTTCCCCGGGATGATGAGCAAATCGATCTATATCTCTCTGGCTTCGACGGCGATCTGTTCTCCGATCGTCGCTGGCATTCTGCTGATGTTGAGCCGATCGCTGACAAAGGCATCTGTTCGTTTCTGCGCGCTGGGGGCGATCTATGTCGTGGCGGCAGGTCTCTGCGGCTGGCTGTTCGTCATGAAAGGTATGGAATTACATTGGTCGTTTGGTTGGAGAAGCGAAAACATCCTGCTCACACTGTTGGCAATAGTTGTTGTTGCACCATTCATCGCTGCTGTTCGATTATTCCTTTTTGGATTTTCACATGAACAGTCCATTCGGCTGTACGGACTCGGAACCATCTCTGTGATTACCACCAGCGTCTGTGGCATACTGATGCGGGCAGAATGGCTCCCGGAATGGGTGGGTATATCCTTCGCATCAACAACCGGTGCGGCCGTGCTGATGGAGTGGTCGGCCGATGGCTTTCGAGGGAAAGATCGGTCATCGCTGGGATTCTGGTTCTGGGTACCTGCCATCACCCTCATTCTGTTTCTGTCGAATCGCCTGGCGGTGATCGTCAAATCAGAAAACGTTGTGGATGATGATAAGCAGACCGTCTATACATCCCGCAATTTCTACGGCGTGCTGCGAGTCCAGAAGGAATCATCCGAAGAAGACGAAGATTTCATCGCACCAAAGTATTCTTTGACACACGGGCAGATCAGACACGGATTTCAGTTCATTGACGAATACTGGAAAACGCAGCCGACGACATACTACGGTCGCGAAAGCGGTGTAGGAATCGCGATTCAGATGAGTCGTGAGCGGCAAATGAAGGGCGACACGCGGCCTTTGCGAGTCGGTGTGGTGGGGCTTGGAACCGGCACGATCGCAGCATACGGCGAAAAAGGCGACACGTTCCGTTTCTACGATATCAATCCCGACGTCGTGGCGTTATCCGAAAAATTCTTCACATATCTGCATGATTCGCCAGCCAGAACCGAAGTCGTTATTGGTGACGCAAGGATCATGATGGAACGCGAAATCGCAGCGGGCCAGATTCAGCAATTTGACGTGTTGGCGATCGACGCTTTCAGCAGTGATGCCATTCCCGTACATTTGCTCACCAGCGAATGCGGTGATATTTATCGCCAGCACCTGAAGCCCGGTGGAATTCTGGCCGTTCATATCTCCAATCGTTTTCTGGATCTCAATCCCGTATCACGCGGTCTGGCAGAACATCTTGGCTGGAACGCATATCAGATCGAAAACTCAAAAGACGATTTGACCGGGGTCTTCAGCTCCACCTGGATTCTGCTGACTTCGGATAAAGAGCTCGGCGGCGACGCTGCATTTCAGAAATCTGTGACTCCGTGGAAAGAGGACGAGAAAATTCTGCACTGGACGGACGACTATTCAGGCTTGTGGCAGGTGCTGTCACTGTAAGCACACGTGCTGAGTTTTCCAACACGACTTGTTTAACCGCGTGCCCATCGGGCCGCGTTTTATGCGAGAAAGCGCGGGGCGATGCCCACGCGGTTAAACAAAGAAACTTATGAATGGGTGCTGAGAACAAGTCTTCAGACTCGTTCAGAAACATCAGCAACTCAAATATCCGGACTCAATCAACGAATAACGCCGCGCCACTCCTATGCTGCATCTTCAATCCACATCCTCCGCACGCTGGCTTTGTCAGGTCGATCAACACTTGAACGAGATCCTGATTGATCATGCGCACTGCGAGCAGAAGGCAGCATCGACGGCGATGGCTCTGATGTTTGACTATGTCGAAAACGATGACCTGTGCCGGGAGATGTCGGAAATTGTGCGGGAGGAACTGGAACACTTTCAGCTTGTACGCGATCTGCTGAAACAACGCGGCGTGCGCTTTCACCGCCTGAAACCCGGGACGTACGGTCGCAAGCTCAAGGAACTCGTGCGGCGTCTGGAACCGCATCGCGCGGTCGATCGATTACTGGTCGGAGCACTGATCGAAGCTCGCAGTTGTGAACGCTTCGTCCTGTTGCGCGATCATTTGCAGGACGCGCAATTAAGGGAGTTCTATGGCAGTCTCTACGAATCGGAAGCCCGGCATCATGCGACGTACGTGCGTCTCGCCAGACATTTCGCCAGCGACGCAGACGTCAACTCCCGCCTGCAGGAACTCGCCAACGCCGAAGCCGCCATCATGGCCGAAGGCTGCGAACTGCCGCGCGTTCACAGTTGAGGAGGTTTCCCATGCCCGAATTCAGATGATTCGCCGGAATGAGTCCGGTATCCCGCATAAGCACCCATGCACAAGTTTTCGCACACAACTTGTTTAACCGCGTGCCCATCGGGCCGCGTTTTACTCGCGAAAGCGCGGGGCGATGCCCACGCGGTTAAACGAAGAAACTTTTGCACGGGTGCTTATCAGCACAGAAGTCATGTTTCGGTTATGATTTCCCTGGTAAATTGCAACTCGTTGGTGGTAAATTGCAACTCGTAAAAGGACTGGAATTCATGGTCAGTACAATCTCCTGTCAGGAATTTGCACCTCTCAGCAAAAGGGGCGGTTTTGATCTGATCGACGTGCGGACTCCGATGGAGTTTTACGAAGTCCATGCGGTCGGCTCCCTGAACGCTCCTCTGGACAGGCTGAACCCCGAACTCATCATGGCGTCCCGCGGAGCGCGCGCTCAGGAGCCGCTGTATGTCATCTGTCGATCCGGCGGCCGTTCGGCGCAGGCGTGCAATGCCTTCGTCAAGGCGGGGTTTGAAAACGTGGTCAATCTCGAGGGCGGAACGCTGGCGTGGGTTTCCGCTGGTCTGCCCGTCAATCGTGGCACAAAGAAGATGATCTCCCTGGAACGTCAGGTTCGCATCGTCGCCGGGCTGCTGATCGTGGCGGGCACGGCCCTGGCCACGGTCAGTGCCTGGTTCCTGGTAATCCCTGGCGTCGTCGGGGCCGGCCTGACTTTCGCAGGAATGAGCAACACCTGCGGCATGGGGATGATCCTCGCCAAAATGCCGTGGAACAAATCGCTGAAAGTGCAGGACTGTTCCGGCGGTGGGTGCTGTTCGCAGTGAACCATGAGAACAAAATCTGTGAAATCCTGCTTTGACGCGATAGAATGCAGGGATGCAGCTCACACTTTTCTGCGGACGGGGAATCTAAAATGCCAGTTCACGATTGGACTCGCGTCATTGCCGGTACGTTCCACCATTTCCATCACGAATGGATTTCATGCATCAGCCGTGCATTGAATTCAGGGTTGCTGCCGTCGGAATACTACGCGATGGCGGAGCAGATTACCGGAGGACCGGGGCCGGATGTTGTGGCACTTGGGAATACAGATTCAACTTCGGCCGATGATGGCAGCGAAGAATTTGAAGGACCGGGCGATGGCGGTCTGGCGATCGCGCTGCCCAGGACGCGATTCACGGCCAGAGCCGAAGTGGAGATTTATGCGGAGAAACGAAGCCGAGTTGTGATCCGTCATCGGAGCGGTGATGATGTCGTGGCGGTGATTGAGATTGTCTCACCGGGGAACAAGTCGACTCGATACGCCCTGCGTTCCTTTGTGAACAAAGCACTTGAGCTGCTTCGGGCAGGAATTCATTTACTGATCATTGATGTGATTCCTGCTAGCAGTCGCGATCCCCAGGGAATCCACGGCGCGATCTGGGAAAATATCGACGAGGAAGATCAACCGTTTTCGCTCCCACCCGGCGAACCGCTCACAATGGTGGCTTACACCGGCGGACTTGAGAGGCAGGCGTTTATCGAACCAGTTGCCGTGGGAACATCACTTCCCGACATGCCACTTTTCCTACGACCGCCGCGACACGTCATGGTTCCGCTGGAAGCAACGTATCAGGCTGCATTCGCGGGTGTCCCCGAACGCTGGCGCCGCGAATTATAGTGCTCTGTCACGCTTTAAAAAAGGTGTCACGGTGCGCCGGGATAAACCGGTTGGGGATAGAGAATGAAAGTAACTCACGAAGAAGGTTTAGCCAACGACTTCGGCCTTCAGCGGAGGGGCGGACCGGGTGACTGGACTGTCTTGAGCGTCCGTGCGCAGGGTAACGCAGGCCAGCCATTGAGCTCCCGGTTTTCTAATTGAATACGGGCACCACTTCCGTCTGCCGATCCCGTAGTGTCAGGGAAAAAGCCACATCGACGTACCGTTACCGGCAAGGTATTTTTGGGACGGGATCTTGGGACAATGTTGCAAAACGGCGAAGTTAGGCTGATAACTTGATCAAGATACATTTGACTTCTTCAAGTCAATGCGATCATCGCTTTGTCGCAGAGAAACTCTGATCTGAAAATCAGGACGTCTTTCTGCTTTGCTTCAACTCCGCACAGTACTTCTGTATTGCGGGACGGATTCAGGCAATGCCAGGAGGTTACGAGCACCACTCTCTGAGCCGAAGTTCGACGTATTCCCTGCTTGGTTTGGAATTCATGTCTGTCCCGGACAGCTTTGCAGGATTCCTGTCCCAGAAGTCAGAAACCGCCTGAGGGAGCGACATGCCATTCATTCGAGATTTCTGTCCGCTCAACAGCCCGGACACGCGTGGCTGCAGTTTCGGATCACTCTTGAAGAGTATTGTTTCGAGTTGCTTTCGTCGCTCATGGTGCGACAGAGACATCCCAGGTTCAGCTGGAAGTAGTTGCGATAAACGACGATGGAACACGCAGTTGACCTGCCGAGCCGGTGAATTTTTCCGCCGCGTCTTTCCGCACCGACTCTTGTTGCAAAAAACGGTAAACGTAGTGAGGATCGACCGCGCCGAGTGGTCGAATGACATGAAGCTCAGTCGAACCACAGCCGAGTCCATTCTTGAGTCCCGTCGCAACCGTTCCTTTTCCGTTCTCCATGCAAGGCGTGATTTTCGCAAACAAGACGTCACCGTCCGCGAAGTGCGTGTAGCCCTTGCGAACGTCGGCAAGGGGACGTTCGGTAGTTCGATCGAAGTCGGGGCTTGATTCACGGATCGCTGGCATTGGAAGAAACGTAACCAACTGTAAGTCGTCGAGTTTGTTGGAGTGGCGCGGGTTCATATTGGCAATCGCGTCAATTCGACTCGGTGCCCATCCCTCCGGTAACTCACTTGCGTCGTGCTCTTCCTTGGCGTTCAGGTCCGTCAGAACTGAATCTGACTCTCGCAAGATCGTCTTCTTCATTTTCGGTTCCTCAGAGCCGGTGGGACGGCTGCGGGAGGCAGGAAAAAGCAGCCTGACCAAATCGGAAAATTGCGGTCGCCTTGCTCAAATTCAATCCACACATTCGCTCCAATTTCAGGAATTGCGCTGCCCAGTTTTTTGGGCAAGCTCGGCGATACACAAGGCAATGCCCAATTGAGGATCGCTCCTGAAACGGCGGGAACCTCGGCGAGAATCCGTCCGCATTCCAGTGGATCAACATTGTTGATAACGACGCCGCGAAATTTTCCTTAAAACGTTTTCGGCTTATTGCTCATTCCTCGACTCCCTCGACCTGCTCGATGATCGCGACAATTTCTGAACTGGCGAACTTAGGCACGACCATTCTTCTTTCCCGGCTTGCGCGCGGACTTCGTCGCATCCACCAGCTTGTCCCCGTCCATGATCCAGGCCGGGGTCTTGGTTTGGTGAGCCAGTTCGAGGGCTTGCTGGGACGCTCGCTTGAGCGCCGCTAGCGCTGTTGGTTTTCGTTGAGGCTTCGTCGCCGTCTTGCGGGTCATGTGTGATCTCCTTGTTCGATCAGGATCGGGCTGTCACAAGAATTGTCGTAAAGTTCCCAGTGATTGACCAGCGGACGATAGAGCGTCTCGAAGTTCTGCCAACCTTGTTGAAAGCGTCGTTGAATGACGTTGGCCGGAACAGAATGGCCACCTTGAGCGACTCGTGCCTTGACGCGAGCCTGAGCCAACCGGACTGATCGGAGCTTCAAGAAGATCAGATCGACCGTATAACCTGCCGCCTGCCAGATGGGAATCTGTTGGGCATAGGACCGACCGCTGAGCGTGGTCTCGAAGGCAAAGCTGTCGCCTTTCGCCAGGTATCGCCGCATCTCCGTCAGCATCAAGCGTCCTGCTTGCACCGCCGCCGTGTCGGGCTTGAACGGGGCCAATCCCGCTGCGATCAAGTCGGCGTTGATGAAGTTCGCACAACTCCCTTCACGCGGTAGAAACGAGCGAGCGAACGTCGTTTTTCCCGCTCCATTCGGCCCAGCGATGATGATGACGCGGCGTGACATGGCTTAAACTTCGACTCCCTCTTCCTGCTCGATGAGCGCGACGATTTCGCGCAGGTCGCCGACGATCGCTTCCGGTTCGGTGATCGCTTCGGTGGCGAGGTCCTGCGGGTCGGGGAGTTCATCGCTCGATTCCAGCGAGTCGTCCTTCAGCCAGGTGATGTCCAGCTTGGACGATCGCTCGGCAATTTCGGTCGCGTGGAAGCGACGGAAGCGGCCAGTGTCGCCCAGGTCTTTGCGTTTCGGTTTGCACTGGCCGTTCGGGTCGGAGCCGTAGCACTGCTCGAACTCGGCGAAGTGCTGCGGGCTGAGCGGGCGGTCCTTCTTCGTGATGCCGGGAACGTTGCTGCGCGCGTCGAAAATCCAGACGTGCTCAGTCGGCAGTCCTTTCTGGAAGAAAATGACGTTCGCCTTCACACCCTGGCTGTACGGCGTGAACGTCCCGCGCGGCAGTCGCAGGACTGTGTGGAGGTTGCAGTCCTGCATCAGGATTTCGAAGACCTCACCGGACTTGCCTTCGAACAGACAGTTGTCCGGTAAGACCATCGCCGCTCGTCCACCAGGTTTGAGCGTGTTCATTACGTGCTGCACGAAGTTGAGCTGCTTGTTGCTGGTCTCGATGGTGAAGTCGTCACGCGTGGGAGCCTGATTCGCTCCTTTCGTCCCGAACGGTGGATTGGTCACGATGACATCGAACTTCGGGCCGGACGGCGGATCGTAGATTGTGTCGCCGAGAATAATATGCGGTTCCACGCCGTGCAGATAAAGATTCATCAGAGCCATTCGTCGCGGGCGCGCCACAAGATCCTGACCGAAGTAGGTCTTCCGTTTGACTCGTTTGGCAACGTCCCGGTCCATTGCACCCGCACTGGCTCCACCTTTTTCTTTGGGCAAGACGAGCCATTCGTGGCTGGCCACTATGAAGCCGCCGGTTCCGCAAGCGGGATCTCCAATGGTGAATTCCTTGTGGACTCGCGGATCGGGTTTCATGACTCGCACGATGGACTGGATCAGCACTCGTGGCGTAAAGATTCCGCCGGTACCTTTCTTTCCCTCCGCCGCCGATTTTTCCAACAGGCCTTCATAACATGCGGCCTTGACGTCAACGCCCAGCGACGTCCATTCGGTTTCATCGATGAGGTTGATCAGCCGCTTAAGATTGACGGGCTTGTTGAACCGTGACTGCGCTTCCGCATAGATGTCGCCAATGATGCCCGGCTGTTTGGCCAGCTTGCGAAGAATATCGATGTACGAATCAGTCAGATCGCTGCCCGCTTTGTCCCTCGGATCCGGCCAGCCGCAGCCTTTGGGAATGTCAACGCCTTTCTCATCGACCATCTTCACGAAGAGCAGAAACGTGATCTGTTCAATGTAGTCGCCATAATCGATGCCATCATGGCGAAGCGTGTGGCAGAAGCCCCACAGTTTGGATACGACGTCAGACATGATCAGAAGTTTTCCTCAAGCAGCTTTACGAACTGCGTAATTGACCAGGTTGTTGATTTTTGTTTGTTGCGGGCTTCGAATGTGACACTGGCTGCAGAAATCTTCAACTCGCCGAGTTTTTCTCCATCTGCTTTAAAGAGAAATTTGATTCGCTCGCCTTTAGTCTGCAGGTCAATGCTGCCGCGTTCGATCGTCATTCTTGTTTCATGATTTGCCATCGCAATACCTCTCTAATTGGACAGCGCCAGTTTGTGCAAAATCGTTGCATTTTCCGATGTTTCCTGCCAATAGACGTCTGCCATTCAGCCACGACAGTGGCGCTGGCGCACTA
>Ga0335394_10004712_pt1 | contig 15509 bp, 10 predicted proteins | sample MAT03_FD_205741 | JGI IMG/M metagenome (GOLD analysis project Ga0335394, IMG submission 205741) | Freshwater microbial communities from Lake Fryxell liftoff mats and glacier meltwater in Antarctica - MAT-03 (spades assembly) (version 2) ...
GGAACTATCTAACAACCTGCGAACAAGGGGACAAATTGCCTGGAGTCGTAAAGAATCATCACTAATTTGCTCTAAGACATCTTCCAAGTCAGTTAAAAAGCGGTAAAGTCGGTAAGGATGAGTCAAATCTTCAATATGATTAGTAGCTTCGCAAACATGGTACTGTCCATCATCAGTCACTAACCAGTCTTTTCCTGTCATAATTTTTCAACTCGTGGTTAAATTACTGCACTACTAAAAGATAGTTAGGGTTAATCTCCACTCTATAAGACATTCCTTGCAACTAGATGATCTCTGGATAAGGCACAGATTAATTTTAGATGAAGAACCACGTAAATCAATTTGGCTGACCAATTAGCAACCGCCCATGATTTTTATCCAAAATCCATCTGGTTTTCATCTTACACTCATATTTCGAGAATTTAATGCTGTTAATCTCAAGTCATAGAGCGATGAGTTACTCTTTGTCTAGATTCAGGATTGAAACTCAAAGAGTTTTCTATTCGCCCTCTTGTACATAAACCCTAGATTTTGGAGATTGAATATGCGTAAACCAGCATTATGGCTCAGCTTATGTCTAAGTAGTTTGGTAGTTACAGTATCGCTGGTGACTGCCACGACACTCAATACCTCTGCTATCCCTAATAGTGCGATCGCGCAAACCAACCCCTGCGCGTCCAAAAACCCCTGCGCGTCCAAAAACCCCTGCGCTTCCAAGCAAGGAAACGTAGGAGGCCCACTAGCAAAACAATTACAAGGAAAGCCCGTCATAGTTGACGTTTATGCAAGCTGGTGTGCTGCCTGCAAAAACATTGCCCCTACGCTTTCCCAACTGAAACAGCAATATGCAGGAAAAGTGAATTTTGTGGTGCTAGATGTGACAGATAAATCAACCATTACTAAAGCAGAAGCTACAGCGAAAGAGTTAGGACTGAGCCAATTTTTAGCAGCGAATAAATCCCAAACGGGAATGCTAACCATCATCGATCCTGCCACAGGAAATATTCTAGCGCAGCATCGTAACAATCCCAACAAATCTGCCTATACAACCGTGCTCGATCAAGCGCTTGCAAAAAAATAGCTGTTTCAGGTTATCGGTAAGAGCTGATTAAACAGGACTTACGCATTATAACTGTGTAGCAATGTTTTGAGATTACTTCACTTCCCTCGCACTGACAGAAATACATTACTTTTGCGTAAGTCCTATTAAATATCCCAGGAGAACCCCATGACAAATCTTCAAAAGCCTGAACCCCAAACCAAAAGCACCAAAGTTTTCAAATTTCCGAATAGATGGCTATTTTGGGGTGGATTGGTAGTCTTGGGCTTAGTGCTTGCACTGGTCATCACAGGCCCCATTTCTCAGGCAATTGAACATCTGATTTCGGTAACGGAAAACCGCTATCAGCAGTGGTTCAGCCAGCAAGATACAGCTAACCCACTGGTGTTGTTTACCCTGGCGTTTATCGGTGGTTTGATCGCCAGTATTTCACCCTGTATTCTGGCAATGTTACCCGTTAATTTGAGCTACATTGGTACCCGCAATATCACTTCCCGGCGAGATGCTTTTGTTAAAGCCAGTTTGTTTGTGTTGGGAGTTGTGACAATTCTTAGCTTTTTCGGGCTGGCATCTTCATTTGCCGGGGCTGTCATGGTGGATTACCGGGGCTACATTAACATTGCTGTAGGAACCATCATTTTTATCATGGGTTTGAGCTTGCTAGGAATTGTGAAATTGCCTTTACCAGGAGTCAATATAAATGCTTCCAATTTGGGGCCCTATGGAGTAGGAGTGACATTTGGTTTGGTGAGTTCTCCCTGTGCCAGTCCAGTTTTATTTGCTGTACTGGCAGCGGCAGCGGCTACTGGTTCACAATTGCTAGGAACCTTGACCATGATCTGTTATGGTCTGGGATATACAATCATCATCTTTCTTGCCAGTCTATTGACTGGTTTTGCCAAGCAAGCTAAGACTTTGATGCAGCATTCCGAGTTGATTCTCCGATTTGGAAGTATCGCTCTAATTCTGACAGGTTTGTATTACATAGTTGAGGGCACTCGTTGGTTTCTTTAGGATGTTTGAAGGATTTTAAGCCTGTAAGCTAAATCCCAAGTGGAACTACTAACAATTTATCTGGAAATTAAACACCATGCAAGTAAAATACATTGCCACGATCGCCATTGCCACCATTCTAGGTTTGGCAACAGCTAATGTTAGCTACGCCAACTTCAAGGCTGCCACAAACTCAAACTCTACAACCGTTTCATTCAAGATTGCAGAATCCAATCCTTGTGCTGGTAAAGACAATCCTTGTGCTGGTAAAGACAATCCTTGTGCTGGTAAAGCCAATCCTTGTGCTGGTAAAGCCAATCCTTGTGCGAGTAAAGAAAATCCTTGCGCCGGTAAAGCCAATCCTTGCGCTGGTAAAAATCCTTGTGCTGGAAAAGCCAATCCTTGCGCGGGTAAAAGCAGCACAACAACCGTTCATCCTAAGTATTACACCGAAAATGGTATGGCTCTTGATGGTCAGGATGTCGTAGCCTATTTCACCCAAAGTAAATTAGTGATGGGAGTTGGCCAATTTAAACAGAATTGGGGTGGAACAACTTGGATATTTGCTAGTGCAGCAAACCGCGATTTGTTTGCTAAAAATCCTGAAAAGTATGCTCCTCAATACGGTGGATATTGCGCCCAGGCTGCCAGTGAAGGGAATCTTGTTGTCACCCAGCCTGATGCATGGAAAATCGTTAATGGGAAGCTTTATCTCAACTACGACAAGAAAGTACAGGCACAGTGGATGGGTGATATCCCTGGTCACATTGCTTCAGCAAACAAAAATTGGCCGACTATTCTGAATAACAAAGAACTGTTCCGCTAAGCTAAAATTGATGCAGGTAATTAGTCGCTAACCACCACTGACATTACCTCCAGCAGTTTTCTATTGCAGGATGGAAAACAAGGTAATTGTAATTTGGCAATTGCGTAATCGAGAAAGCTGTAACTCACCCAAATGACAACTGCTATATCTTCTTATCGGTCAACATCTCCGGTGAATTACCAGAAAGAATTGGTTTAAAGCCTCTCCCTGATCGGGAGAAATTAAAAGAAAACTATTCATTACTCCAATCCTCTTCCTTCTAGGTAGAGGTCGCACTCATCTGTCAACTGTCAACTGTCAACTGAATGAACCCTCATAAAGCCTGTTTGTAGTGAGAACTGAATTCCTCTAGATGCGGGTTAACAATTACTATTAGTCCTGACTACAAACTTACTGTGGGTTAGATGGCCGGATATGATATGATGTATGGCAAAAACCAGGTTGATGAAGCCAACCCTCCTCAACAAAAAGGTGATTTATGGAACTTAAAGATTTTCTGGCTTTGCTGCATCCGATTTTAGCTGTAGCGATCGTTTTTCCGATGCTTGGTGTGGTGCTGAATATGGCTTGGCAAACCATGCAGCGCCGCAAGCAAATTGCATCCGGGGACAAGAGCAAAATTCCTCCTGCTGTCGGTTCAGAACACCTGAAAGCAGGTCGAATTCTGTCTGGTTCGGTGGTAGGAGTGACGTTGTTGGGTTTAGGTTACGCGATTTTTGAGCATATCTTGAGCGAACAGGTTTGGAGCAAAAACTCGTTTCAGGTTATTTTCATTGTGCTGATGTTTATTGCAACAGTCGGCTCTTTGGTCATGCTCTATCGATCGACACCGGCGTTATGGCGTGGCATATTTGCGACTTTGACTGGCGCTGGTTTGGTGATTCTTGGCACTCAAGATGGCGTTTATCGGCGGACTAATGAATGGTATTGGTCTCACTACTACATTGGGATCACCGCTGCGCTACTGATGGTTTTCTCCCTTGCCATTATTCAAGACATCTACAAAGATCGATCGAACCGCTGGCGCACTGTCCATGTCATCTTGAACTCGATCGCTGTCATGCTGTTTCTGGGACAGGGAATGACCGGAACCAGGGATTTGTTGGAAATTCCTCTGAGCTGGCAAAAACCCTATATTTATAGCTGTGACTTCGCCAATAAGACCTGTCCAAAGCCGTGAGCGATCGCATTACTTCGAGATTCCAGTCTAAAATTAGTATAAATTAGAAGGGCGGGCGGGACACCCCACAAGAAATTTGATGTATTGTGGAACAGGCAAGATGCCTGTTTTTAAGATGTGATGTATTGTGGAACAGGCATCTTGCCTGTTCTTGAGATGTGATGTATTGTGGAACAGGCATCTGGCCTGTTCTTGAGATGAGAATGGTGCAATATCTCAGTCAGTCCTAATCAGTCATAAATCTCAATCATTGCGAGCCAAACCCTGAAGGCTAACTTGCAAAATCGACAAACCCAAAATTAGCAAAAACAAAACCAGCCCGATCGTACAAGCATAGCCAATTTCCAAATCCTTAAAAGCCCGTTCGTAAAGATAATAAACAACAGTCTTAGAACTATTGCGAGGCCCGCCCTGAGTCATAATATAAACTTCTTCAAAAACCTTAGTAGCAGAAATCGCCGAAATTACCGCAACTAAAACTAAATAAGGCTTCATCAGCGGCACAGTAATATCCCAGTGCTTTCCCAAACCATCAGAACCATCAATAGCAGCCGCCTCATAAAGTTCTGCCGGAATAGCTTGCAGCCCTGCCAAATAAATCACCATGTAATAACCCAATCCTTTCCAGATAGTAACTGCCATGACGCTAAAGATTGCTAACTTCGGATTAGCCAGCCAAGAAACAGGAGGTAAACCCAACAATTCCCCCAACTGATTCAGCAGTCCAGTCTCAGCAAACAGCCACTTCCAAGCAATCCCGGCGACAACCATTGAAATCACCGCCGGCGTGTAGTATGCGGCTCGAAACCAGTTCATTCCCCTAAGTTTTTGGTTGCACAAAATCGCCATTCCCAACGGTAGAACCACCAATACAGGCACAACGCAGATGAGATACAGCAGCGTATTCGTCAAAGTTTGCCAAAATGTGCGATCGCCCCACAACCTCTCAAAATTCTTCAACCCCACCCACTGCGGCATTTGAGTTAAATCATATTCGTAGTTGGTAAAACTCAAATAAAAAGCTTGCACCGCCGGCCACAAAACAGTCAAACTTAAAATAAACACAGCCGGAAGCAAAAACAAATAAGGCGTCAAGTAGCGTCGGGAAAAAGTCACAGACATAAATTAATTATTAGTTATTAGTTATTGGTTATTACTCGTTCCCAGGTCGAGCCTGGGAACCAGTTATCTCTTAGTCTGCGGAGGCAGACTTCGTTTGTGTAGACGCGGTTTCAACCGCCGAGTGATCTAATCAGCCCCTACAAACAATTGTTATTTAACTCCAGAAAACAAACCCTGCCAGTCTCCTGGAGAACTACCATTTTCCCCCTCTTTCACCTCAAAAGTAACATTGCAAGCTTGCGGTTGTTCCAAAGCCTCCACGCACAATTCTGCAATATCTTCCCGACTGACTTTGCCCCTAATATTGTCTCCTTGCTCAAATATTAAAGCTTTGCCTCCCGGTTCTTCAGTCAAAGCGCAAGGTCTGACAACAGTATAAGGTATGCCGCTCGATCGCACGCAATCCTCCCCTTTCAACTTCCAAGTCAAAATCCCCCCCAACATATCATTCATCCTGACTGCCGGCGGTTCTTCTTCCAAGTTAATTCCAGGGCGGCCCGGGCGGGTAACTCCCGCCGAACTCACCATCACAAATCGCGGCAAAGTCTGCCCGCCATCAGCTTTAATAGATTCTAATTGCAGTTGAAAAACGCCCGGTGTAAATCTCGGATTCAGCGCGCCATCATATTCAAACTTGCTCAGCATTAACTGAAAAGAATAAATACTACTAGCATCAAATTTCGAGCCATCTTTGACAGTTTTCGCCCGGAATACTGGAATTAACTTATCGAAGGGAACGGTGACAGTAATCCAAGTATTGTAAACAGTATCAAACGAATAGCAATAGCCAATGCCATCCCATTTAGCCTCGCTACGCACAATTAATTTGTAGCGCTTACCATCCCCTTTGACGCGCAGCAGGAGGCCGCTAAATCCTGCGAGATTGACCGGAGGATCGAAGTTGCGAGTCCGCACGGAAGCAAAGCCGCCGGAGTTGGCAGTGGAAACATTGCCCGTGAATATAGCTGTACTGTCTGTAAGTACGATCGAACTTTCGCTAGTGCCGCCCATCACAACGTCGTCCAGAGCTCCCCAAGTTTCCTTTAAATCTTGGGTGGGTTTTGTGAAGTCAAAAATGTTTTTTTCGCCTGCTTTAATTAGCTGGCTGCGAACAGCTTGCACTAAATTATTCAGGCCTTTGTATTCGACGATTTCGGGAACATCCACAACTTCCGGCATATAAAACTTGATGCCTTGATAGTATTTTTCCCTGGTTGGGGTGTCTCCTTCTACAGGTTGAACTTTCGTGCCAGTGCAGCAGATAACTGCTTCGATGCCCTCAGTTACTAACGGCGTTAGCGTCTCGGCGAGAGTGATATCTCCCTCGACTAATTCGACATTTTTGCCGAGAATTTCTGTTGCTCTTTTGGTATCTCTGACGAGGCAGCGTACTCTATATCCCCGCTGTTGCAGCCGCTTCACTACTCGCTTCCCGACGCCGCCGGTAGCACCGGCTACCAGTACCAGTTTGGGTTGGTCTTTTTTACTGTTGCTGCTGCTTCCAAAGAGTTGTTGCAGCCAGCTAATGCTGCCAATGAAGGGAATGACGCCGAAATAAGCCAAGGTTTTGAGAAACCTGCCGGCATCCCATTGGGCGGTATTTTTTTCAGTCATACTCTCTTCCTCAGAATTGGCTCAAATCTACTTAGCTACTTTTGTATTTTAATCGAATTTTCGATTTTTGAATTTGGGCTATTTCCTAGCCTTCCCGAAGGCACGCGCGAACGGGATAGCTTCGCTAGCGCGGAATTTTTTTCACTTGACAATGGGTGTGGGATGAGTTTGGCTCAAGGGAATCTCAATAATCAACTCCGTTCCCTCTCCGGGGGCTGAAATGCAAGTCAATTTGCCACCGTGTTGTTCCACCGCAATTTCGTGGCTAATCGCCAAACCTATCCCCGCACCTTTGCCCACCTGTTTTGTGGTAAAAAAAGGCTCAAAAATTTTCTGGCGAACTTTTTCTTCCATGCCCCAACCGTTGTCCTTGATCCGAACTGCTACGGCTTTTTCTCCGGGACAAAGTTCAGTCACAATCCGAATTTGTCCGTACTTAACTGGCTCTTTTTTGCCCCCGCAGTGTGACGATAAATTATTGTTGACAAAGGCATCTTCGAGAGCATCAATTGCATTTGCCAGTACATTCATAAATACTTGGTTGATTTGAACTGCGTAACACTCAACCAAAGGCAGAGAGCCATATTCTTTGATGAGATGAATTGCTGGGCGATTCCCTACGGGATAGCTTTGCTTCACGGGCTTCGGTTTGAGTCGGTTGCTCAAAATCAATAAAGCGCTGTCCAATCCGTCGTGAATGTCAACTGGTTTAATCTCTGCTTCGTCAATTCTAGAGAAATTTCGCAGCGACTGAACTATCTCGCGGATGCGGTTAGCTCCTACTTTCATTGAACCCAGCAACTTCGGCAAGTCTTCAGCTATAAACTCTAATTCTGCTATTTCTATTTGTGCTTGAATTTCTGGCGTAGGTGATGGATAGTGCTGCTCGTAAAGCTGCAATAAATTGATCATTTTTTGACTGTATTCATTAGCATAGCTAAGATTGCCGTAGATGAAGTTAATCGGGTTAGTGACTTCATAAGCTACCGCCGCCACCAACTGTCCCAAACTTGACATTCTTTCGTTTTGCACCAATTGAGTTTGCGCCCGCTTAAGCTCGGACATTGTTGTTTTTAAATTAGCAGTTTTTTCGCGTTCTCTGGCGACTGATGCTTCTAGTGCTGTATTTAATTTTTCGAGTTTGTCCACTTGGCGCAGCACTATATTAATCATTGCTTTTTTCAGTTCCAATGCAGCGTCTATTTCGCATTGTTTCCAAGGCAACGATTTGTACCTGACATTTTCTTGCCACAGAGCGAAGGATTTCCGAGGAGACAGTCGATGGCTGCCATCTTCATCTATTTGAACTGTTTTGTTGGGGTTGCCCGCCCAATTTACGGTCTTAATTACTTCCGGGCGAAACCACAAAACGTATATTTTCTGAGTCGGCGATATTGCTATAGCCAAACACCCGCTGGCGGTGTCTGTAAATTCCTCAGCTTCTGGATAGCATTTGGTGAGCGAGTCTGTATAAAAAATTTCTTTATTTAAATGCTTTTGCACCCACTGAGTTAAGTATTTGAGGGATTCTCCTTGAGGTGTTTGCCCGACTGGATAGCAATTGTCTCCAAATACTATTGCTGCTCCCTGGGCGTTGACTGCTTCCAGCAAATTATGCTGGCATTTAACTAACACTTCTGACAAGTTTTCGGAGGTGGATACGTCTTCAAAAATCTTGGTTTGAATAGATTTTAAGTGTAGTTTGTAGTCGTAGTCTTCGTTTCCTTCTTTTGATTGCAGTTCTAAGGACATTACTTGCCCGATAAATTCGCAGGCTGCGCGCAATTCATAGTTGAGGTGTTTTGGTGTATAGTTGTGGCAAGCAATCAATCCCCACAGTTTTTTGTCTTTGATTAATGAGATTGACATCGAAGCTGCAACGCCCATATTTTGCAGGTATTCTATGTGAATGGGAGAAACGCTTCTCAACACGCTGAAACTCAGGTCTAGGGGCTGGGTGGTAACAGCATTGTTTCCTGAAATAAGGGGGACGGGTTGATAATTAATATCTGGGATTAACCTCAGCCAATTTAACGCATACAGTTGTCTGGCTTGTTTGGGAATATCTGAGCTGGGGTAGTTTAATCCCAAGAAAGGACTGATATTTTCTGCTTTAGCTTCAGCGATCACAGCGCCGTTGCCTTCGTGGTCAAATTGATAGAGCATAACTCGATCAAAACCAGATATTTTTCTAACTTCTTCTACAGTTATTTGAGATAATTCTTTGAGATTTTGGGCGCTTTGAATTTTGCTGACAGTGGCTCTCACTGAATGATAAAAACTAAAAACAGAAAGATTTTCTGGGCTTGTGGCTAATTCCAACTCGACGATCAAAAATTCTTCTACTCGGTGGAGGATGCAGTCAAATTCTAAATATTTACCTTTGTTTGTGACAGAGAGTTTAATGGGATTAACGGTTTTTAAGTTTTCATTACGCAAACAAAGCTTGAGTTTTTTTACTTGAACTCGATTGAATAATAAGCTCAAATTTTGACCGATCGCACTTTCTGCATCAATTCCTAACAAATCTTGCGTATTTTCGCTGACTTGCACTATTTCTAGTTCAGGTTCTCGTACAACAAGTAGCACTCCGTGTGGCTGAATGTGTCCCGGTAGGTGAATGGGTTCTCTGTCGCAGTTTGTCAAGTCAACTTCTTCGAGTGCGGGAATTGTGATTTGTTGATCCATTTTCTTTGTCTTCCGCTGTAAAATTTCGAGATGGTTCTATTGATTTGAGATTTGAGAGCAAATTGGCTTTTCCATAATAATCTCATATTGTTCGATCGCATAATGGCTCGATCCCTTGACGGACACGGAGAATCAATCATCCGATACTCAGCGAATCAAAAATGATTTAGTCGAAAACCAGCCTGCAGTATGTGTTGCTGTTCAAGCCGCCTCAGCCTTCTAGGAATTTTACTGACTTGGCTCTTCTATACTATCGCTTCCCGATGTTAATTATCATAGCAATTGTTGCCATTCTTCAAGTATGTTTAATAATTTCCCAAAACTTTAATATTTGTGGTAAAATTTTGCCTGCTGGAAAATGGGGAGAGAAATGCGTCTCCAGAGTGGCCTACTTACGGAAATATTAAGTTAAGGTAAGGGTGACAAGATATGAAAGTCAAGTCACGCTACGCTCTTTAAGTATACCCAACAGGCCCGACAATTAGACTGATGATCGACTTCAATACAGTTACTGAATTTTCTCATACCTACTGCATAGCTATCTGTGCCTTCTTAGTTCCGGCAAACTTGCTGACTACTTTGCAGACAGCGATTTTGACAGGACTAAACCGACCTCGAATGCAAGTTTGGGCGTCTGTGGTTGTCGCCAGCCTTTGGGCTACAGCAATGATATTTCACGTTTTTACCTGGTTCGCGATCGGGGTAGTAATGCCTCCGACATACATCTTGCTAGTTATGGGAATCACTTGTCTGACAATTAATGTCTGGGCGATCGCTCATCCTGCAAGCATGATGCAATTAATTCGAGTTGCAGTATCAGTTGTTAGGGGATCTCTCCGGAGGAAGAAGGATTTAGTTATCTTGGAGAGAAGGATTTAATGATCTAGGAACTCAAAAATAATTTGGTCGGGGGTAATGTCAAAGATGTCAGGGAGAATATTGGTTTCAGAAGAAAGTTTTCCCTGGTTGCAAATCTGGGATCAGAGTCCAGATTTTCTACTGCTTATTCCGGTTCCCGATCGCGACAATCTTCTGTTTCCGGGCCGCGGGGATGGATCGTGCAATTGAGCAGGTAGCCACCGTCGCTTCTGCCGTAATAGTAGCGACATCCGATGCAAATTGCGGGAGGTTCGATCGCACTTTGGTAAACCGGATAATCCGCAGTCGCCAGCAGCGAAAAGTCGCGCTGCGTCTGAACATTCCCGATAATAGCGCCGGAGAGTTCGACAGCTTGGCGGATATTTTCGATCCTGGTGTAAGGCGGTAGGTAAATGTCAATACAAAGGCGTATGCCCTGGCTATCCTGCTCGTGGCGGGTAATAGTGCCTCCGGGCAAACCGACGCGCGAAGCAATAGCCGAGGAAAATTCGCTCAGGGAGGTGCAGTAACCAGAGAAAACGTGAATATGTTCGTCCGTAGTAGCTCTCACAGTCAGGCGAGTGGGAATTCGCAATCTCAGGTAAGCGTCGAGTTCGTCAAAAACCGGTTCGGCGAGGGAGAGCATTTGGTTTGCGTCTTCGTGGTTGAGCCCAAAACCCTTGGAAACCTTGGACACGAGGGCTGCTAAGATATCAAAAACTTCGGTTAAGAGCGATTGTAGCCTGCTATCAATGGCGATCGGACATTCTCTGAGCAGCTTTAAATAATCCTCCAACCGATGAGCAATTCGCTGAATGCTGCTAAATCCGAGCATAGCTGCTCCCCCCTTAATCGAGTGCGAGGCTCGGATGAGCTGGTGTATTCTTTGGGGAGCTGGCACGGTATTTTGTAGATCTTGCAAGCCTTGTTCGATAATTTGGATCTGTTCTGTGGCTTCTTCGATAAAGTAGCCGATGATCCGCTGTAGTTGTTCTGGCAGCATAATTTTATTCTCCTAAAGGCAGCCGAGTATTATTAGTCATTACTCAGACATTTGATAGTTTTGAATCGATATTTCACTGATGAGTTATTGGGTTTGTTAAGCCCGAATTTGTTTTATAGAAAATACCCTGAAAACCCTGTGACTTTAGTCCAGGGATGAAAGGGCATGGCAGGATTTATCCTGCCTATCAGATCTACTCTACCAATTGCACAAATGTCTGGCTAGTGTGCTATCGTCAAAAGAGTCGAAACTTGCGAATTTTGAGAAATCAAGTATCTAGCTTAACAGCAGTACGGATGCTCAAAATAATTAATCACAACCAATACTAAGGTTCTGAACCGATTAAATCGTCTAAATCGTCAGTAAAAGACGTTAAAACCTACCCCCGGACTGGAGGAAAGTCACGACCGAGGAAGCTCCTTGTAAGACGCTTGATAGCAGACCGCCATTTTTGGCAAAAGGATTGCGCCCGGAAACCCTGACAATAGGGATATTAAGGCTGGAAAGTCTTAAGAATCCCCGTCGCTTTAGCGCGGGGAGTGTCAATCTGACTCACGGCAACTGTAGTGGCAATGTCGAAAACTGTTAACTCTTAACTGTTGACAGTAATTTTTTTTGCTCCGACGGTAGCGGTTGCTACCCCCAACAGTAGCACCGCAGCACCTGCGAGTACCGCCGGCGCCGGCACTTCCGCAAACAGCAAATAACCCAACCAACTCGCCCCAACCGGTTCAAACAAGATGGCAAGAGTTACCAGAGTTGGGGAAATCTGCACTACGGCCCAGTTCAAAATGGTGTGGCCGACTAACTGAGGCAAAGCGGCCGTCAACAAAATATAAAAATATACAATGTCGGGGTAATTAGTATAAGTAGTGCCGAAGGCGAAGGGGAGAGGCAGCAGAACGATCGCAGCAACAGTATAGGCGATCGCGATATAACCGCCAATTCCCAATCCCCGCCGCTGAGCTTCCCGGCCCAGCAGCAAATACAAGCTGACAGCCCAGGAACCAGCCAGAGCCAGGAAATCGCCCAGCAGTTGGCTGCTGCCAGCACCTTCTGCGCCCGCACTCCCGACTGCGATTGCCATTCCCCCAGTCAGGGCTATAGTAATGCCAGCGATCGACATTTTGCTGAGTTTTTCCCCGAACCAGAAGCGCGACAACAGTGCTACCCAGACAGGATTAGTGGTGACAAGGGCAGTTGAGGCGGCGATCGAAGTATAAGAAAGTGAGGTGATCCAGAGGGCAAAGTGCAGGGCGAGACACAAACCGGCCGCCACAGCATAGCGCCGAGCTCCCGGTTGCAGGGCGTTCCACTGAATTTTCGGCCAAGCCGGAAGCAGAATTAAAGCAGATAAAGTCAGACGAGAGGCGGCGAGTACCAGGCTGAAACCCAAACCGCCCGCCCCTGCTGAAAAGTTAGCCAGCCGAATTAAGATTGAGGAAGTTGAGACGGCTAAAACGCCGATAATTAACAATAGGGCGATCGACCAATTCTGCGGTTGTTTCGGAATGTTCATTTAAATTGCCATTAGAGTATTTTTTTTGAGAGCGCCCCAAGTAGTCTATGGTGTGGTTGCGGGCGATCGTATTTTGACAAAAATGATTTTTATCAACTCAAAATCCTGAATTTCATCAACTAGATTTAAAAAATCAATCCAACAATATTAGTAGGGCGTGTCGCCATCCCTCGTTCCAAAAAAAACAAAAAATTCACATAGCGACGCACCAATAACAATATTTAACCAAACAAACTTAACCTCAAATTTTATAGCAAGAATTTTTTAAATTATTATTATTATCATATTTGACAATGACAGTATTGTATGAATTTAAAATATTCATCAAAATCATGGCGAGCTATTGCCAACAATACATTTCCGTGTCTACAACTCCGCTTTTTATGCTGCACTCCAATTACCTACAATTTCCTATAACAGTGCGAACAAACTATTTGAAATTTTAGATTTTTAATTTTCATATATTGTCGATTTTGTCTGGTTCTTGTAATATATTTTAACAAATATGACTTTTATGAACTCAAAGTCATGATTTTTATGAATTGACTTTCAAAGATGCTTATTGTAGCATCTTAAGTAAGAAAAATGGGCTCTCCTGATTTTGAGGTGATAAGCAAACCGCATATCCTTACTCCGAGGGCATCACAGAATCGCCAACAGTTGTGCTTGATACCGTATACACCATAAACCCAGGAGAGCCGAAAAATGAAACGGGCGAGCATTTCTAATTCATTTTTTAAATTGGTAAAACCAAACAATAATCAGGAGAATCAACTATGGCTACTCCATTCAAAGTAACAGAATTCGACGAATCCACATATACCGGATATCTGAGAGCTACACATCAGGTCATCGCAGCAGACTTTAACGGCGACACTCTAGCAGATTTAGCAACTCTAGCTTACGATGCCGGTAATCCAATTGGTATTTTAGTAGGGGACGGTACAGGTAAATTCAGTATTGTTAACTACGTTTCGTCAGGAGAATCTTCTTACGATTTGAAAGCCGGAGATGTCAACGGAGATGGCAAAACTGATTTATTAGGTATTAATACTAATAAAACAATTTCGATTTTTTGGGGAGACGGCAAAGGCAGCGTTACTTCTTACACCAACTTTGATGTAGGAGTACCATTTAATTCCATCTATTCGATCGACTTAAACGGTGACGGCAAACTCGATTTAGCTCCCGTAGACGTAACCTATAATAATAAAAATATTTCCGTCCTCTTAGGAGACGGTACGGGTAAGTTTAGCAAACCCGAGGCTATTGATATCCAACAAAACATCTCTGACCTAGCTTGGGCAGACGTAAACGGAGACGGCAAAATAGACCTAATCACTGCCGATGAATACTCTACAAATATTTCCGTCCTATTGGGAGATGGCACAGGCAAATTTGGTAAAGCTACCAACTTTAATCTAGGAGCAACACCTAATGCCATTGCGGTTGGAGATCTAAACGGAGACGGCAAAACCGACATTGCCTCAACCAACAGCTTCTTCGGTGGCATTTCCGTCATCTTAGGAGACGGCAAGGGCAATTTTGGAACAGCAACTAGCTTTTACGGAGGAATCAGCCTTTCCTCGATTAAAATAGCAGACTTTAATGCTGATGCCAAAAATGATTTAGTAGTCGGATATTTGCTCCCAGAATTCATTTTGTGGGGAGACAACAGTGGCAAATTCAACACTTATACAGACACTTTGTTAGCCAAAAAATATTATGTAGATGCAGACTTTAATGGAGACAAAAAAACTGATTTTTTGGCAAATGATTATGGAAAAATAAAAGTTGCAATTAACGACATAAATTCCCTTGATAATATACCAAAGCCAATACCTAGACCTGCTGGCTTTACGGTCAGTCCGACATCGGGATTAACAACTACAGAAGCAGGGGCAACGGCCGCATTTACAGTCAAACTAGATAGACAGCCGACTGCTGATGTAGCGATCGGTTTAATTAGTTCCGATAAAAGAGAAGGAACAGTTTCTCCAGCTTCTCTTAAGTTCACTGCTAATAATTGGGATACTCCGCAAACTGTAACGGTAACTGGAGTTGATGACAAGGTAGAAGATGACGACCAAGTTTACACAATTATCACCCAACCTGCTGTCAGTGCCGATATAAAATACGACAAACTAAATCCGTCTGATATCACCCTCACTAATATCGCCAGCATCACTCCAACTCCAACTCCGACTCCAACTCCAACTCCGACTCCAACTCCAACTCCAACTCCGACTCCGACTCCGACAACAACTCCAACTCCAACTCCAACTCCCACGGAAACTCCAACTCCCACGGAAACTCCAACTCCCACGGAAACTCCAACTCCCACGGAAACTCCAACTCCGACAACAACTCCAACTCCCACGGAAACTCCAACTCCAACTACAACTCTAACTCCAACTCCAACTACAACTCCAACTCCAACTCCAACTCCAACTCTTATCGCTGGTATTACTCTCAGTCCAACAACAGGATTAACGACAACAGAAAACGGTGGTACAGACAAATTTACTGTTAAGCTAAACAGCCAACCTGCCGATAATGTCACTATTAATTTAAGCAGTTCCAATACGGCCGAGGGAACTATTTCTCCAGTGTCCTTAAGTTTCACTCCAAATAGTTGGAATGTCG
>Ga0335394_10004717_pt1 | contig 15505 bp, 10 predicted proteins | sample MAT03_FD_205741 | JGI IMG/M metagenome (GOLD analysis project Ga0335394, IMG submission 205741) | Freshwater microbial communities from Lake Fryxell liftoff mats and glacier meltwater in Antarctica - MAT-03 (spades assembly) (version 2) ...
ACCTCGGCGCACTGCCGATGGACACCGACCTCGAAGCAGTCATCAAGGATCTCCGGCTCGAAGACGAGGTGATCGACCCGACCACCCTCACCGGTGAGCAGATGGTGCAGGAGGTCCAGCGTGTCGTCAAGGCGCTGCTCGGCTACGGCGCCAAGCTCCCCAAGGAGCTGATGCTCTACGTGAAGAACATGGTGTTCCTCGACGGAGCGATCGCCCGCCTCGCGCCAGACCTCGACCTGCTCGCCGAGGTCGCCAACATCTCGATCATGTTCGCCCAGAAGCACGGCGAACGCCTCGGGCGCGAACTCGGCGTCGACCCGAACGCCGTCGAGTTCGACATGGACGGTGTGCGAGCCAGTATCGGGCTCGACTCGTCGGTGAATTCGCTCACCTACCGCGAGCTGCAGGAGCGGCGCGAGCTGATCCAGAAGCGGATGCGCGAGCACGTCGAAACAGAGCGCCCGAAGCTCACCAAATAGCTTCGCCGCACGTGCGCATGGTGATTGCCTGCTGTTCCGTCGACTACTCCGGTCGGCTCGACGACCATCTCCCCGAGGCCACCCGGCTGATCACGGTGAAAGCCGATGGCTGCGCGCGGTCGAGCGTTCGGCGACTCAACGCAGCAAAGACCGACTCGCCCGGCGAGGAGGCACTTCCGACCGAGACTGGCAGAGTGGATCGCGTCGGCGCCGTTACGGCCGAATCGGAGCGATGAGGAGATCATCGAACTCGATCTCGACGTTGTCGCCGCGCAGCCCCACGACACCAGGGCCGGGTATGACGCCGCCGTCCTGGCCGAGGTCGACCGCGCTGATGACCAGGTTCCCGTCGATCCACAACTTGATCTCGACGCCACCGGAAACGTCGGCGATGGTGGTGGTCATGGTGTGCCACCGCCCGATCTCCACCGGACTCGTCGCAGTGCTCAGCGTCAGATAGCGACCCTCATTGCTGTCGCCGCCTGGCAGCTTCCGTTTGATCGCCAGGGTGCCGTCGCGACGGGCAACCGACACCGCGTACAGGCGAGCCTCGTCCTCGTAGCGGAGCAGGACATGTGCGCCGTCCCAGTCCTCGGATGTCGAGTCGTTGACGTACGCGACGACACGAAGGCGCATCGTCACCGAGGTGTTCGGAGCGATGTCGGCCGCGACGAGCGCCCGGAACACGGCTGAGCCATTGCCCCGCTCCGATCGCGGCTCGGATCGCCGACGATCGGGGACCCCGGTCCACCCCGTTCGGTCGCGAATGAACAACGAGCCGGACGTGACGTCCCACGATGAGGACGACACGATGTCCGCCCGCGTGGGGTTCCAGTGCGCGAACTCGTTCGTGAGCAGCCCGTCCGGCGCGTCGAACGACTCGACGAACCACTCGGCCGGTCCGATTCGTTCCGCAGGCACCAGCGTGCTCGTATCGATCATGCCGTCGTGCGGTGGTGCGACATCGATGGCGGACTCACGCCACCCAACGGCACTGTTCGGCGCTGGTGTGGTGACCGGCCCCGGCGCGCCAGCCGCGACTCCGTCGGCTGCCGGGGAGCACCCGACGAGCAAGGCGACCACTGCGACGAGCCCTGACGTCGGCCTCACGACGCTGCCTCCGACAGGGGGGCGGACGCTGACGCGAGCCGATCGAAGAGCTCGTGGGCGGTCGTCGCCGAACGGACCGCCACGCGCGGCAGGTGGCCGGCGGCGATGTCCCCCGGGGTCAGCACGGTTGCATCAGGGGTGTTGGCGACGCTCGCCACGAACCGCTCGTCGACGATCCCCGCGAGCAGCGCCGGCGTCGACGGATCATTGGTCGGAACCGACACGGCGGCGAACGGGTGGGCGAACAACTGTGGCGTTGGAAATCCTTCGTCAGTCAAGCGGCTGATCGAGAGATCCATGTCCGTGCTCACGCGGGTCGTCCACTCGTCGATCGTCTCGACCCGTTCCTCGGCCGGGAGCCACTTGCGCGTGAGCAGGAACGCGCCGACGTCGCCGGTCGCGGCGCTCGCCGGCACCCGGACGTGCCCGGCATGAGTGTGCGCCTGGATGTCCCAGCGCCCGGAATCGTGCAACACGTGCAGGTCGTTCCACGACAGGTAGTAGTGCGGGCTCATTCCGACGCTGCCCGTGATGACGAACGCAACGGCCGTGAATCCGTGACGTTCGAGGATCTTGTCCGCCCAGGTGCGCACACCCTTGGTGCCGTCATCGAAGGTGATCAGTACGGAACGAGGAGGGACCGACTCACCCGCCATGTAGCCGACGAGCTGATCGACGGTGAGCGAGACGAAGCCTGCCGCCTTGAGCATGGCCATCTGCTCTTCGAGTGCCGTCGGCGAGACATCGTACGAGCGTTCCTCGGCGAGGTCAGGAGAGATGTCGTGGTAGGAGATGATCACCGGGGCCGCAGCACCCGGACCGGCGGCGAACGCCTCGTAGTCGGCGAGGTCGGCCACATCCAGCGACGCAGCCGGGGTCGACCGTGTCACAGGCACAGCGTCGCGCATCCATCGCCACCCCGCTCCGACCGGCACGGCAACGGCAGCGAACACGATCAGTGCGCTGACTGAGCGGACGACGACTTCCTTCGCCGGCCGCCCGTTCATCCCCGCGACCAGACCGACCGCCGAAGCGTCAACGCCGACCAGATGATGAGCCACGACAACATGACCGCCGAGATCAATGTCATGAGCGGCCGGTAGATCCATTTCGGGTCACCAGGGTTCTGCACTCGGTATGCGGCTCCCCAAGCCAGGCCTTTGACCGCGACTCCGGCCAAGTAGAGGGCCGTGAGCAAGTAGTAGCCGTGGAGCGGCCACCAGACGAGGTGGAGGAACACCATCACAGGCGCGAGCGTGACCCATAAGACATGACCGTAGTAGAGCGCCGCTGGCACCGGGCCGCGGCGCCACATCCACGACGAGTTGAACGCCGTGTTCCGGATGAAGCTCTTCTTCCAGCGGACCTGCTGGCGCAGGAAGCTTCGAGGGCTTTCGGGAACGTTGGTCCAGACCCGCGCCGACCGTGCGTACAGCACCTTCCAGGCTCGCGGTTCGTGCGGCTCGTCGGCGACAAGTGGGTCGTCGGCGTGGAGCGCCTTCAGCTTCTCGCCGACCCACTGCTGCCCGAGCACGTAGGCCGTGAGCTGCCGATCGGTTGCGAACAGGAAGGGCTGCCCGACGAAGCGGTCGCTGGCCCATGCGGGGAGGTAGTTGATGATGGCCTCGCGGCGAAATGCCGCCAGCGGGCCGGAAACGCAGGAGACCGATCCGAACGACGACTCCGCTGCCTTCGAGATCGAGAACTGACCGTCATACCAGACGTCCTGGATGCGAGTGAGGAAGGAGTGGTCGGCGTTGAGTGCACGGGCATGGCCCGACATGCCGCCCAGTTCAGGATCAGCCCCGAACGCGGCGATGCACTTCACGATCGCGTCCGGCGCGAGCCAGCAATCCGAGTCGGTGAACACGAAGTACTCGCCGGACGCGTGTCGCGCCGCAGTGACGAGGGCTGCCTTCTTGCCAATACTCACATCCAGGCAGAGCACGGTGAGCCGCCGATCGCAGTCGGCGATCCGCTCGAGGACGGCTCGTGTGCCGTCGGTGGACCCGTCGTCGATGACGAAGAGCTCGATGTTCCGGTACGTGGAATCGAGCACCGATCGGACGCACTGCTCGATGTTGTCCTGCTCGTTCTTCACCGGGATGAAGAACGACACCAGACGTTCGCCGAGAACGGTGGGCGGCACCGCCATTTCAGCGGGGTCGCGGTAACGAACGAAGGCGAGGTAGAAGATCGAGGCGGTGGAGAGGATCACCGCAATGCCATAGACGCCGATGATCCCGCGCTCGCTGACGTGCGGGAATCGCCATGCGACGAGGATGAGCGCCGGGAAGACGGCGAGGGCGAGTAGCGCGCGGCGCACAGCACGCTCCGTCCTCCCGTCGAGCGTGTGCATCCACGACCGGATGCTGCGCCGGTCGGAGACCGATCGCAGGTGGCCGAGCGACAGGCTGTCGAGCGAGGTGGCGGCGAGCGAGGTGGCGTCCGCCGACGCATGTTCGATCGTGATGGTCTGCGCCGGTGGGTCGACGCCCGCAGTCGCCTCGGCCAATGTCATTGCACAATCCGGTTGGCAGCTCCCGACAAGCGGTGTGTCGTGTCGAGCACGACGGTCACGTCGTCGAGCCAGGACAGGTCGACCTCGGCGTGGAGAGTGTGGACGATGGCCAGGTCCCACTGCTGACAGGTGGGGTCGGTTCGAACGACCGTGGTGCCGTCGTGCAGGAGGACGCTCGAGACGAGTGAATCGGTGAACGCAACGACAGCGCCGCGGTCACGTAGCGATTGCATGATCTCCAGTGCCGAAGACTCGCGGCAGTCCTCGACGTTCGGCTTGTACGAGACTCCGACGACGACGATGCGTGCCTGGGCGACCGGCGTGCCACCGATCAAGAGCCCTTCGAGGGCGCGGGAAACGACTTGCGAGGGCCGGCCGGCGATGCGCGTCATCGCGGTCTCGATGAGGGGTGCGTCGACGCGGTTCGCGCGCAGCATCCACAACAGGTAGTGCGGATCGCAGGGTATGCAATGACCCCCCACACCGGCTCCCGGGTAGAACGGCATGAAGCCGTACGGCTTCGTCGCTGCCGCCTCGATCACCTCGGTGATGTCGAGGTTCATCGTGCCGGCGATGTCGGACATCTCGTTGGCGAGCGCGATGTTGACTGCTCGGAACGTGTTCTCGTACAATTTGGACAGCTCGGCGGCCTCCGGCGATGACACCGTGTGCACCTTCGAGGCGACCAGGCCAACCGCTGCAGCGGCGCGCTCGGCGCATTCCGCAGTGACGCCGCCGACGACCCGAGGCACGCTCGCTTGGAGGTGAGTGCGGTTCCCAGGATCGATCCGCTCAGGGCTGAACGCGACGTGGACGTCGCTACCGACCACCAATCCCCGTTGGGTCAGCGGTTCGACGAGAAGATCGCGTGTGGTTCCGACGTAGCTCGTGGAAGTGAGCACGATGGTCTGGCCGGGGCGGGCGTGTTTGACGACCGAGGCACACGCCCCCCGCAGCGCCGTGAGGTCGGGCACCTGGTGCCGATCGACCGGCGTCGGGACGCATATCAACACGACCTCGGCCTCCGACGCTCGCCACCCATCCGTCGTCAGCTGCAGTTGCTCGTTGTCGAGCACGGGCATCAACCGATCGGCGTCGTCGATGACCAGATCGACCTGTGCTGCGCGAATGGCGTCGAGTCGAGACTCGAGGACGTCGATGCCGATGACCGTCGCCCCCGTCGAGGCGAGGCCGATCGCTGTCGGCAGCCCGACGTATCCGAGCCCCACGACTGCGATTGCTGCGGCCCGCTGATGAGCGGGCGTTAGATGGCCCTGGTTGGGATTGGTCGTCTTGGCAAGCACGATCGGCACGAACCTCCACATCACGAAAGAATGATGCAGGACATCGGTTCCGCAACTCGCTCGCCTCCGACCCAGGCGACCATTATTCAGGTCGGAGACTCGTACGGTTGCCCCGCATGGGCAGCATAGCCGCCGGTCGTAGGTCTCAAGGACGAATCGGACCGACCGGACAGCTTCCCCATCCCGGTGCGTCCTGCAGCACCCGGAGCCGCACGGGCACGTCGTCGTCCGTCGACCACAGCGCCACGTGGAATCCGTCCTCGGTCAAGGTGGGGGTGTGAACGAGTTCACTTCGTCGGATGCAACTGACGCCAGGGGCACCTCGATCTGCTCGGCGAGGTCGCCAACATCTCGAGGATGTCCGCCCAGAAGCACGGCGAGCGCCTCGGTTGCGGTGAATTCGCTCACCCACCGCGAGCTGCAGGAGCGGCGCGAGCTGATCCAGGAGCGGATGCGCGAGTACGGCGAAACAGAGCGCCCGAAGCTCACCAAGTAGCGTCCCGCACGTGCGCCTGGTCATTGCCCGCTGTTCCGTCGATTATTCCGGTCGGCTCGACGCCCATCTCCCCGAGGCCACCCGGCTGATCATGGTGAAGGCCGACGGCTGCGTGGCCATCCATGCCGATGGCGGTGCCTACAAGCCCCTGAACTGGATGAACGCGCCCAACACCTTGGTCGACAACGGCGACCACTGGACGGTCACCAACCCGAAGCAGGAGTTGCTGACGATCACGCTGCACGAGGTACTCAGCGACGTGTCGGCCGAACTCGGCGAAGATCCGGGCCTGCAGAAGGACGGCGTCGAGGCCCACCTGCAGGAACTCCTCGCGGCGAGCCCGCATGCGATCGAGGAGGGACTCACCCTGGTACGACGCGAGTATCCGACGGCGATCGGTCCGATCGACCTCGTGTGTCGTGACGAATCCGACCAAGTCGTCGCCGTCGAGGTGAAACGCCGTGGCGACATCGACGGTGTCGAGCAGCTCGCGCGATACATCGAACGACTCCACCTCGATTCGTCCCTCGGGGTCGTACGCGGTGTCTTCGTCGCCCAGGTCGTCAAGCCACAGGCCAAGGTGCTCGCCGAGGCACGCGGCTTCCGCTGGGTCGAAGTCGACTACGACACCCTCCGCGGCATGAAACCCGACGACCTCCGCTTGTTCTGAGCTCGACGTGTCTACCGGACATGTTTCGGCGGGCGCACCATGGAGAATCCATGGCGGCTGGAGACTCCGAGTCACTGCCGCGGGTGGCAAGACCCAGCGCAAGCGTGTCCTGGATCAGACAGCACCGCTGCCGCTGAGGACCACCCGGATCGTCTTCACACATATTGCGAGGTCGTGCTTGAGCGACCAGTTGTCCACGTAGTAGAGATCGAGCCGCTTGTATTCGTCGAACGAGGAGTCGGATCGACCCGAGACCTGCCACATGCCGGTCAGTCCTGGCAGCACCCGGAGCCGCTCGGCGGTCGTGGCATCCCACTGGGCAACTTCGTCCGGGAGAGCCGGGCGCGGCCCGACCATGCTCATCGTGCCCCGCATGACGGAGAACAGTTGTGGTAGCTCATCGATCGAGAATTTGCGCAGGACCCGGCCCACCCGAGTGATCCGGGGATCGTTCCTGATCTTGAACAGCGCGCCGTCGCTCTCGTTCAGGTGGGCGAGACCCGCCTTGCGTTCTTCGGCGTCGACCACCATGGTTCGCAGCTTCGACAACCTGAAGAGGTCGCCGTTGCGACCCACACGGGTTTGACTGAACAGCATTGGACCTCGCGAGTCGAGCCGGATCGAAACGGCCGCAAGAAGCATGACCGGCAATGACAACAACAGAATCGAGGATGCCAGCCCGATGTCGAACGCCCGCTTCGCGATGGCTCTCCAGCCTCCGCGCAGGACGGGCTCGACGTAGATCATCGTCCGTCCGTCGAGCTGCTGCGGGCGGAGGCGCTCGACGTCGATGTCCCGCAGACTCGAGGACAGCGCGACGTGGTACCCGCTCTCGGTCAGTTGACGCGTCAGCATATTGACGTCCTCCGACTTCACCGATGCGAGGGAGACGACCGCGCCGACGGCGTCCTGCTCTTCGAGAATGCCGCCGATCTGTCCGATCGGCCCGAGCACCGTTACTCCTCCGCGTTCGCCGATGTCGCCTTCACCGATGAAGCCGACCACCCGATACCCGAGTCCAGGATTTCGCTCGTAGGTATGCATCAATCCCACCGCATGAGCATCGGTGCCGACGATGACGATCCGGCGCGCCATCTTCCCGCTCAGTCGCATCCGAGCGAACACGAGACGAGCGACCCGTCGGTTGATGAAGAGCGCCGTCGAGATCGAACAGGCCAACAACACCACCCACAGACGCGACAGGGCCGAGTTCTGGATGATGAACGACAGGGTCACGAGGCCCGCCAGCCCGATCATCACCGAGTTGAGGATGTTCCTGAGTTCCTGGCCCGAGCGCTCGTTTGCTCGGGCCAGGTACATCCGATTGAGTCCTGCCCCGAACACGAAGAACGGAATCGAGGCAAGAGACAGCAACAGCTCTTGGGCGACGATCGACGGTGGAACGGGCCGGAGGAGGAACTGGAGCGTGAATGCGACGAACACGCCCACGAGAGCGGCCACAGCGTCGGCGGTCATCAGGAGTTGTTTCGCACGTCGCGAACGGAGACGTGGCACACTGGCCGGGACTGAGAGTTCCTCCGCCACCACGCTGGAAAGCTCCCGCTCTGTGCCCACCCAGCGTCGCTCGCGCTGCGTCTGTAGGTTCCAGTCGGCTGGCGCCGCCCTGCTGGTCGTCTTCCCGCTCATCGAGTCCCTGCTCCTCCGCTATGTACCGAATTCCGTGCACCCCTGGGCTCGTTGACATCGAGCAACAGGGTGCAGTGACTCACTCCGTCAGAGGCCCCGTCAGGAATACATGAATAACTTGCCACGCCACGCAGGCGACCGCAAGTGACGTCTGGGCAAGATCGCGCACTTATGGTCACTATGGGTGTCCGACCGACGACTCAGGCGAGTAGATCTGCTCAAATCGACGTCAACAAGGCGCCCAGGCCCTTCCGACTGTGACCCAAGTCTCTCCCGAATATGTCGGCCGATCGACCGCCGAGCGGAGACCCACAGACGAAAGCCAGCGTTTTCAGTGATCTTGGACCACTGTCTGACCGTCCAGTCATCCGTTCCGGCCACGACGAGTAGCGCCGAGTCGGGCGAGAGAGCATTCTGCCGACTTCGGCAACGGGAGGTCTACTGGGCTTGATCTGCAAGAATCTCAGCCATGTCGATCGACACGCCCCCGGCCGAGATGCCATCGGGCATGGTGACCTTCCTCTTCACCGACATCGAAGGATCGACGCGCCGATGGGAATCGGATCCTGAGGAGATGCGCGAAGCACTGGCCGCTCACGATCTTGTACTGCGTACAGCGATCGAGGCTCGAGGTGGCCGGCTCTTCAAGCACACCGGCGACGGGGTCTGCGCAGCGTTCGTGTCGTCGAGCGCCGCCGTCCAGGCAGCCGTCGACGCGCAGCGACTCCTCGAACTCCCTGTTCGCATGGGCCTTGCGTCTGGCGAGGTCGTGGCACAAGGTGACGACTACTTCGACCCGACGCTGAACCGGGCCGCTCGGGTCATGTCGGCGGCGCACGGCGGCCAGATCCTCGTCGCTTCTCCGACGATCGAACTCATCGGAGAGTTGGACCTCATCGACCTCGGCCGACGTCGGCTCAGGGATCTTTCCGAGGCACTACCGATCTACCAGGTACGCGCCGAGGGCCTCGGTGTCGACTTTCCCCCGCTGAAGACCGTCGACACCGTGCCGGGCAACCTTCCAGCGCAGGCCACGAGCTTCATCGGTCGTGACGGCGAGGTTGCCGAACTCGTGACCTTGGTCCGAGAGAACCGGCTCGTGAGCCTGACAGGTGTCGGCGGTGTCGGCAAGACGCGGCTCGCCATGCAGGTTGCTGCCGAGTTGACTCCAAGTTTCGCTGATGGCGTCTGGCTTGTTGAACTCGCTCCAGTCGGCGACCCAGCTGCCGTGCCCGACACGGTCGCTACAGCCTTGGGGGTCACGGCGCAGGCGGGGATGACTGTGACCCAGAGCCTCGCTGCAGCGCTCGCCGGTCGACGCTCGTTGATCGTTCTCGACAATTGTGAGCACGTGATCGACGCGGCAGCACAATTGGTGGAGACGATCCTCGACACTGCTGACACGCTGACCATCGTCACGACATCTCGCGAACCCCTTCGCATAGCAGGCGAGTACTCCTGGTCCGTTCCGTCGCTCGATGTCCGCTCTGGCGCTGCGTCAGCAGCGGTGACGCTTTTCGTGGAACGCGCCCGCGCAGTGAATCGAGACTTCACACTCGATTTCAGCAATGTCGACGAAGTCACAGAGATCTGCGTTCGGCTCGACGGAATCGCACTCGCAATCGAACTCGCCGCAGCACGGATGGTGTCGATGAACGCAACGGAAGTTCGCGATCGGCTCGGTGATCGGTTCCGGCTGCTGTCCGGAGGTCGCCGCGGATTGGAGCGCCACCAGACCTTGCGCCAAGCCGTGCAATGGTCGTACGACCTCCTCGCCGAGGAGGAACGAATCATCCTCGGATGCTGTTCCGCGTTTGCCGCTGGGTTCGAACTTTCGGCGATCTCGGCCGTCTCCGACTACGGCGATGACTTCGCCGTCTTGGATCTCATCGACTCCTTGGTACGCAAGTCGTTGGTGACCGCGGACCAGACGAACGGCGTGACGCGCTACGGCCTGCTGGAGACGATCCGCCAGTTCGCCGAGGAACAACTTGCTGCCACCGGCACCATCGCGGACGTACGGGATCGTCATGTCTCGTACTTTGCGGAACAGACGACTCGCTACTGGAAGATCTGGGACGGCCCGCGCCAGCGCGTGGCGCTCGACTGGGTCGATACCGAGTTCGCAAACCTCCGCGCAGGGTTTCGTTGGGCGACGGACCAAGGCGACCTGCGCCAGGCGACCATCATTGCGGCGCACACCGGGATCATGATCTGGCCCCTCCAGCGTTTCGAGCCGGTCACATGGGCAGAGGAACTCCTTCCCGAGGTCGCGGGGACCAAGCTTCCACAACTTCCCCGGCTGTACGTCGCTGCCAGCCTCTGCCTGTACACAGGCCGACCCGATGTCGCCGTGACGTACGCACAGTCCGCAATGGAACTGGAGGCCGACCCCCGGTACGACCCCTTCGTCGATGGATGGAGTGCGATGTTGGAGGCGCTCGCACATCTCTTCGGTGGGCGGATCGATCGTCGGGTGGAGATCTGTGAGGAACTCGCCGCTCGGCACGACTTCGCGCGAGTGGTCGGACTCTGTGGGCTGACGTGGGCGCTCCCGGCTGTTGGGCGTTCGGCTGAAGCGATGGCCATCGCTGACGAGACAGTGGCCGCTGCCCGAGAGTACGGAAACCCCTTCTGGATCGGTTGGGCGTTGGGTGGATATGGTCGGGCGTTCGCCGGCACCGAGCCTGTTCGTGCCCTCGGCGCTCTGCGTGAGGGTCTGGACTACTCCCACCAGCATCGGCTCCCGTTCTGGGAGGCCAACCTGGCCCAGGACGCCGCCCGGCTCGAAGCAGTCCACGGTGAACTCGACGACGCGCTGGCCTTGTTCTCTGCGGCGATCGATTCGTTCCACCGCGCGGGCAACGTGGTTTTCTTGGCCGCGACGTTCGCTTCGCTGGCGCTGTTCTTCGATCGTTTCGGGCGGCACCGATCGGCAGCCACCATCTATGGCTCCAGCACCGCCCAGGCAAGCATCAGTCTCGTCCCCGACCTCGACGACGTCGTGTCGCAGCTTCGATCGGCTCTCGGGGCCGGAGCCTTCGACGAGTGCGTCGCAGCAGGCAAGGCGTTCGAGTCCGCACAAGCCGTGCGGTACGCACACGAACAAATTCGACTCGCAAGCAGGGAGCTCAAGGCCGAAATGCCGTCGGTGTCCCCCCCATGACCCCGTCCGGCGTGCTGATCCACAGAACCCTTCCGAAGGATCGGGTCGACCCTCGACCTCACCCGAGAGGCTTCACCTCGGGGCGAGGTCGAGGGTCGCTCGATCTCGTTCGGACGCTATTTGTTCTTGAACGACGCGTCAGCGGCGAGCGGGCAAGAATTCCCGACACGCGGATCACCGGGTCGCCAGTCGACAAGCGGATGCAGTTTCGACAGGATGTCCGCAGCTCCCTCGTATGCGCCGACTCTGGCTGTGATCTTCGGGTTCGCGAACACGAATTCGAATGACCACGCCGGATTTCCCCAGTACCCGTACCACGGCTTGACCTCAACGGGCCACGCGTTCGGGTTGTTCTTCCAGAAACCTGGCGAACACCACTGCACTGTGCGGTCAGGTGGGGGCGGAGTCTCGCCCTCCGCTCGTGCAACTCCTGTTGCTACGCCAGCCATGATCAGGCCAGTCGCCATCGCGCTCACCAGATACTTCTTCACGTCCACGCTCCTTCGTCGGTTGTCGGGTCGATCCGCAGTTGCGATCTGCCCCTGATGTTCCGGGAGTCTTTGGAACTCCCGGTGCACTCGACGTCGGTTTCGCCAGTCACTCCCCTGCGGTCAGGCGACCATTCTCGTTCCACAGGATCTCAGTGCCGTCAAGACTCCGGCATGTACGCCGGCAGACAGACATTACTCTCGTGAGGTGCCGGCACGAGGCCCGCTGCAGAATCTTGCGGCGATATTGACGAAGTGACCACCGAGGCAGTGATGCGGCCACCGAGATTCACGAGGCTCCCGTATCGGGGCTGAAGGACCATCGACGCGCAGTACCGTCTTCTGAGCCCGAGACCAGGAACGAGTCGTCCCCCGAAATCGCCACGGAGTTGACGCGACCTGCATGACCCACGAGTCGGTCGACCACCGTGCCGTCGGCTGTGCGCCAGATGAGGACGTCGTCGTCCTTGCCGCCCGCCGCCAGCAACGACCCGTCGCTCGAGAACACCACGTTGCTCAACCAGTTCGCCGAGTCGTCGAACGCCTTCACGATCTGGCCGTCACCAACACCGATGAGATTCACGCTCCCGGTCGCCCCGATCGTGGCCAACGTGGCGCCGTCGGGGGCGAATGCGATCGCCCAGTATCCGCCCAGCGCTGCCTCGTGTTCGGCGATGAGATCACCTGACGCCACGTCCCATGTCCGAAGCATCAGGTCTTCCGAGGATGTGGCGAGCATCTCCCCATCACGCGAGAACGCGATGTCGAGAACGGTGTTGCCATGAGGCGGAAGGGTAAGTACTGGCGTGAGATCATCGGCCCGGTACAGGGTCACCGTGAAGTCGTGCGAACTCGCTGCGATGAGGTTCCCGTCCGGCGAGTAGCGGACGAGGTTTCGGAAATATGAGCAACCGGCGACGTTCTCACCCTCGCCACCGATGTCGCTTTCTGCTTCGCCGGTTCGAGTATCCCACACAGTGACGGTGTCGTCGAAGGCTTCCAGACCGAGGCGCTCACCCACTCCGGTGACCACCTCGGATGAGTCGGGCGAGAACGCCACGGCATCGATGCTCTTGCCGGCGTGGTCGAGCTGGACCTCGATCTCGCCCGTATCGGAGTCGCTCAGATCCACCCGACCCGCCTCGTGTGCAACGGCGACTCTGTCGCCCGCGCTGGAGATGGCAACGCTGTTCACTGCACCGTGCGCGTACTGGTCGATCGGGCCGGCCGAAGCGCCTTCGGGCACCACCCAGCCGTCAACGACGCCGGAGTAGCCCACCGTGAGCACGTGGGAACCGTCTGGACGAGCGACTTCCCGCAGTACCCCGGCCGTGGGCGACAACACGCTCAATCGCTCACCAGCACGGCCCCATACGACGAGCGAACCATCCTCGTGAACGGTGACGAACGTCTGCCCATCTGATGGCGCCGACACCGACACCGGTTCAGCGTCACTCACCAGATCACCCTGACCGACGACCGAGCCGTCAATCTCGAACACGGTGGCGGTTGTGGGCTCGACGATCATTGGTCGATCCCCGGGGCCCAAGGTCCACATCGACTCCGTGAGCGATCCGATGCCGATTCGTTGCTCGCGGACGACCCCGGTTGCCAGATCGACAACAGCAAGCGAGTTCTCGGCCGGACCGACGGCAGACACGAGCTCGACAACGACGAGTGAACCGTCACCCGACAGGGCCGTCCGACCGAGCTGCTCGTCCTGGCCGAGACGAAGTTCCAAGCTCTGGGCTCCCGTGGAAGCGTTCCACTCGACGAGGGAAGGCGTCGGCGTACCGACGACGGCAGCTACGATTCGACCACCATCGGGCGTGACTGCAGCAGCGCCCAGAGTGCCGGTCGCGGGAGCCCCGATGAGCACCGAAGGTGTCCCGTCGAGCGACCAACGAACCACCGATGCCGAAGTGCTGACGGTCAACCGTGAACTGTCACCGTCGAATGTGACCGAGTGGACCACACCGGGCACCTCGTCGATCGGCTCTCTGAACACTCGGGTGCCCTCGCTGAGATTCCAGACCTCGAGCATCGGGTCGACCCCGTCGACCAGGGCGAACAATTCGCCATCGGGCGACACGGCGGAGTGTCCGGCTTCACGGCTGTCCCGCTCTATCAACCTCGATGGGCTCCCCCATCCTTCGCGCACCGCCAAGCCGACCGTCGTGAGGACCACCAGACGATCTGCCGCCGGTGCGTAGCGTGCAGACAACGCTCGCCCGTCACCGAAGCGTCCGGATTCCGCAGGGCCTCCGGCTACACCTTCGACCACAGACGACGGGGATCCGCCCGGCTCTGCGGTGCGAGGGCCTTCTGCCCCGTCCGAACCCGAGCAGGCTGCGAGCATCACCGTTCCGAGGATGCCGACCGCAATCGAACGCACCGATCTGGAAAACCACATCCCGCGAGTCTCTCACGACGTCCTTGCCAGCGTCGGTCACTGACGGCACGACCCGAGGTTCAAGTCCGTGCGTTCTCCTGCCGATAGCCGAGTTGTGCGGGAGAGTCACACATTTACAGCGCGACTGCATTTACATTACGAACGTGTTAAGGTTCGACACTGAATTGAAATGTTAAGTTATGGTCAAGTCGCTCGTTGGGTGGCCATGAACCTCCCCAATCGTCTCCCATCCGCAAGGAGCACCACTGCATGAACCTCACTCCCTCACACCGCTCGCTCGCAGGCTTCGTAGCCGCTGTCATGGTCGCCGTGGCATCGGTGGTTGCGCTACAGACTTCCCGCATCGTCGATGCTGGCACGATCGACAACCAGTACTCCGCAACCGGTCCAGTCGCTGCCGGATCGACCACCACCCTTCGGGTCGTCGGACGCGGCGGCGTCCCCGCCAACGCCCGCGCCGTGTCGATCAACCTCACCGCCAACAACCCCGACACCGCCGGCTTCGCAACCGTCTACCCCTGCGGCGAAGCCCGACCCGAGGCAAGCAACCTGAACTTCACCCCCGGCAGCACCGTCGCCAACGCCGTGCTCACCAAAATCGGCACCGGCGGCAACATCTGCATCTACACCGACGCCCGCACCAACCTCATCGCCGACGCCAACGGCGCCTTCACCACCGACGCCCTCACCTCCATCAACCCCGCCCGCCTCATCGACACACGACCGGCACCGTCGGCTCCTGCTGCTCCGTCGCATGGTTCGAATGGGATCGCGGTGGATGAGTCGGCGATTCCTGCTCCGGCGACGGGGTTCGCGACGTCGCGGATCACCACAGCGCAGTACTCACCGTTCTCCTCTGACGGCGTCGGAGCGTTCCGAGTCAACTGCTACCTGTCGCACATGAACTTCGACGATCCGCTGGTGTTTCCCGGCCAGGTCCGAGCAACACATCTTCATGCGTTCTTCGGCCACACCGGCATCGATGCGTTCTCCAACAACACCTCGATCAACACCACCGGCACCAGCACCTGCACCGGCGGCACCGAGAACCGTTCCGCCTACTGGGCCCCCGCGATGATCGACACCGCCACCGGTCGACCTGTCAACCAATCGGCTGGTTCCGAACTCGATCGTGTCAACGCCTTGCAGGTGTACTACAAGACCGGCTACCGCGGTGTCGCGTCGAACACGGTGCGCAACTTCCCAGCCGG
>Ga0335394_10004728_pt1 | contig 15487 bp, 12 predicted proteins | sample MAT03_FD_205741 | JGI IMG/M metagenome (GOLD analysis project Ga0335394, IMG submission 205741) | Freshwater microbial communities from Lake Fryxell liftoff mats and glacier meltwater in Antarctica - MAT-03 (spades assembly) (version 2) ...
CAACAAAGTGATCGCCGAAGTCGGCGCCGCCGCCGGCTGGCCGGTCCCGGCACCGCATCAGGTGATGCATACGAAGGCGGCGTGAACATGCTGCGCAACGGCCGATTTCCAGTGTAGTGCCCGAACCGACCCTGGCGCGCCCAAGGAAACACTGCACAAGTCCGTAGGTCGAGAAAGTCGTTCTTGCAACATGTTGAATCGAAAAGACTCTTCGTTCGAACATCCGAAGTCCAGAGACTTGTTCAGCGTTTTCCTAAGCGCCGGCAACCCCGCTGAAGGTGCGTCGGTAGCGCGCCGCACAAGAGCAAAAATGGCAGGCCGGCGCACTGCTTGAATGGCACCCTCGTGCCCCAAGATAGAGCGGGCAACGACTCTCATCCACCTTATTGGCCATGGCTACCCGGCACCCCCATCAGGACGCACCCCATCCGCTGCATTCGGCCACCGAGTTCCGCGCCCTGCTGGAAATGGCCGCCCTGCCGTACTCGCTGCCACTGTTGTTGAGTGCGCCGCAGGGTGACGGCCACCCGGTGCTGCTGCTGCCTGGCTTCATGGCAAGCGAGGTCTCGCTGATGGCACTGAAGCTGTTTCTCGGCAATCGCGGCTATGACGTTCACACCTGGGGCCTGGGGCGCAATCTGGGCTTCCAGAACAAATACGCGTCGGCTCTGGAACAGAAAATCCGCCACCTGCACCACAAGAGCGGGCGTAAGGTAAGCCTGGTGGGCTGGAGCCTGGGCGGCGTGTTCGGGCTGTACGGTGCGCATCAGGCGCCGGAGTGTGTGCGCATGCTGATCACGCTGGGCAGCCCGGTCAGCATCGATCCCGAAGGCAGCAAGTCGCCGCCGATGGTGCAGGCCCTGTACCGGCTGATCGCCCATCCGCTGGGTCCGGCAGCGCACTCGATGCAGCCACGTGTGCGCAAGCTGCGCGAGAAAAAAGTTCCGCCGGTCCCGATGAGCTGTCTTTACTCGCTCTCCGACGGTGTGGTGCCGCCGCAGGAAGCCACCATCGATGGCAATCCGGCAATGCACGAAAACATTCGCGTGCCCGGCAGCCACACCGGGCTGGGCGTCAATGCGATCGTGCTTTGTATCGTGGCCGACCGCCTGGCGCAGGCGGACGGGCAGTGGCGGCCGTACCGGCCAAAGGGCGTTTCCGGCGCGCTGTACCGGATGCTGACACCGGCAACGGCGTAGTCCTGGCCGATGTGCCCGCCGCTGCGTTGCGCGGCCGCTTGCGCATGACTTGCGGCGCAGTAGCGGCCTTGGTCCGCCCCTTGACCACCGGCTTGGCCGACGTTTGCGTCAGGGCCAGATATTCCTGGAAACTATCGCGGATGCATTGCGCGAAGTGCGCCGGGTCGGGCATCAGTTCACGGCAGGAGGTCGGCGAAATGATGATGCGACCGTCGTAACTGGTAACCGCGATGACCAGCCCCATGCCGTCGGCGATCGGCATGATTGCCGAAAAATAAGTCATGCGTGCCCCGCACATGTAGAGCGGCTGCGACGGGCCGGGCACGTTGCTGATGGTGCAGTGGGCCAGCGGTGCGCGACGCCCGATGCCGGCGGCGGCCCGGCCAATCATCTTGCTGGCCAGCGCCAGAGTGGCAGCCGGCGTATGGCGCCGCACATCGGTGAGCTCGCGCGCACTGATCGCCTGGTTCACCGTTTCCGAGGCAGCGGTCTGCGCGCGCACATGAGCGAGTCGCAGCACCGGATCGACGATGTCGGTACCCAACTGGACCCGCACCCAGGACATGATCGGCTTCAGCCCCGCTTCGCCTGCCTCACCGCGAATGAAAAATGGCGCGATCGCCGTCAGGCTCGCCTGCGGCAACTCATGCTGCGCATCCAGATAACGGCGCAATGCACCGCCGCATACCGCCAGCACCGCGTCGTTGACGGTGGCGCCATCGACCAGCCGGCGAATCGCCCTGAACTCGTCAAGCATGAAACGCCTGGTCTCGAATACGCGATGGGCCGAGACGACTGCATTGAAGCGGGTCGGCACGATACGCTCCGGGCGCAGCGGGATATCGCCCGCCAGCGTGATGGCGCCGGGCGCCAGGCGTGCCAGCGAGCGCGCCAGGCGAAATGGCGAGACCGCGTTGTTGCCGATGGCGCGCATGAACAGCGCCAGTCGTCCCGGTGGTGCCTGCGGAAACCAGGGCTCTGGCGGCGCAGGCGCGGCCGGCTCGGGCGTGGTGTCGTGCAACAAGGTGGTGATGCCGCCGCCGTCGAGATCGATGGCGGCATGGTGCACCTTGGTCAGCAGGGCGAAGCTGCCGGCAGGCAGGTCGAGAAAACCGTCGAGCCCTTCGATCACATAGATTTCCCACAACGGCCGGTTCAGATCGAGCACGCGCGCGTGAATGCGCGAAGCCTGAATGCAGAATTGGCGCCAGTCACCGGGCTTGGGCAGGGCGATGTGGCGCACGTGGTACTCGAGGTCGAAACTGTCGTCCTCGATCCAGTACGGATAATCGAGCTCCAGCGGTACCCGCTGCAGCTTCTGCCGAAAGATCGGCGAGCGATCCAGCCGCCCCGCGATGTGCGCGAGGATGCTCTTGAAGCGCACCTTGCCGCCCGGCGCGGTCGACTGGTCGTAAATCTGGATCTTGCTGATGTTGGCATTGGCCTGCGCGGTATCGGAGTGAAGGAACCGCGCATCGCTACCGCTCAATTGGCGCATTCGGGTTTTCTGTTGGTGACGCGTCACGCCTGCAACGCCGTTCTAGCAGTGGCCCTGGCGCGGCCGCCGGGACTGCCCGCGCCGGCGCCGCGGCGCGCCGCCAGAACGAGTTTGAGCGCGCCATCGACAATTTCCAGCATGGCCGCGAACTCTTCGTTTGAAAGGGCACGCAACTCATCGCGGCCGCGATACAGGTTGACGAACTCGCGCTCGCGGCCAACATGCGCCACCAGTTTGCCGATGCCCATGTCTTCCAGGGTCTTGGCCAGCCGCGGGTTGGATTCGCGCAACAGGCGCATCACGAAAGGCACCGGATCGTTGCGCCCCAGCACGCCGGCGATGCGCAGAATCACATCGAAGGGCAGCGCCACCTTGCCGGCTTCGAAATGCTCGAGCAGGGTCGCATCCTTGAGATCGATTGCCGCACCAAGATCACTTACCGACAGGCCGGCGGTCTCGCGCACGTCGTGCAGCAGCGCGCCGGCGCGCTTGAGCGAAGCCGCGGCGGCCGGGCGCGCCATCACTGGTGCAACCAGGCCAGCCATGCGGGCGCCGGCACCGGCGCTTGCGAGCATGCCGTCGGCCCAGCGTCCGAGATCACGCACCATGCCAAGAAGCGGCAGGTTGGGCACGAATTTTCCCATCAGGGTATCGACCGGTCCCGCAAGCGCGCGGCCCGCGCGCTTGCGCGGCGACTTCGCAGGCACTGCCGGCTTCCTTGTTGCGGTGCGTCGGGAAGCCATCGTGTTTGCCTGTTCCGGAGTTGCGCGACTTGCGGATTATGCGGCAACCGTGGTACCCGGCGACCTGAATGCGCGGCGGCTGGACCTGACGTACATCGGATAGCAGCAAGGACTCTTGCAACACGTCTGCGGTCGGAACCTGCCCATCGACCATCTGCATGGTCTTGAACTTGTCGAGCGCCTCCTGCGGGGTTAAGGCCGTCGGCGAGCAAGCGCAGCCTGGCCTTGAGCGTGACGCGCAGGCAATAGACCAGAAAGGCGACCAAGATATGCGTCTGTATGCGCTCGTCGGTGCGATGGAAGATTGGCCGCACTGGCAGGTCCTGCTTGAGTTCCTTGAAGGCTTGTTCGACGTGGGTGATCTCGATGTAGAAGGTCCACAGCAGCTCGGGCGCCTGTGAGCCCAGATTGGTACTTGGCAGGTAGCGCCCCTCACGCTGCGCTTACTTGGCGCAGTTCGGATGGCGTAGCCTTCGGGCCTGCTGGTCACCTCGCTCGCGCCGGTGCCGGAACCCGAATCCTGTGCGCTCATGCTCGCCGGCCTGGGCCTGGCAGGCTGGATGGCGCGCCGACGCAACCGCGCGTCACACGCGCCGCTTCAGACCTCGGCTTCGGTTTCCTTCTCGAGAAAGATGGCGTAGAGCAGTCGCAGGAGCGCCTCAGGGAAGACCGTGGTCGAGATGGTCACGAGCGCGAACGGACGCCGGTGTTCCGAGCCGATGACGCCGCCCGCGCCGAGCCGGTTGATCGCGATAAAGTGCGCGCCATCGCCGATGCACGTTTCTCGGTCGATACCCAGGGACGCATCGAGGCCCGCGAGCACGATGGCCTGGAACGTCTGCTGCGCTATTGCGCCCGCCGGCCTTTGCGCTGGAACGGCTGCGTGATATCGATCCCGAGCATATGATCCATGAGAGCATCAAGCCCGGCCCGGGTGGCAGCGTGGGCCTGATGCCAATATCTATGCAGTTGTTCGGCCGCCGTGCGGCGCTGATCCCGCCACCGCGCAAGCATCGGCATCGCACCTACGGGGCACTGGCGCCCAGCTCACCGCTGCGGGCAGCGGTCACCGCACTGGCGCAGCCGACCGAAGGCATTGTTCTTGCGCCTGCCGATTTCACTATCGCAGCCAGCCGTCGCGCCACCGGCGGCGACAGCAGACGAGCCGGCCCATCGCCAGGCAGTACGCTATGGCGACTTCTGCAGTCGAATTTCACAGCAGACCATTGATACCGGCAAGTCAATAAGTCGTGTTACATTGTCTGCAATATGTGTTACGCAGGAGAAATTTGATGAGCACTCAATTCCTCACCATCCGCCTGACAGCAGACGACTCCATGTTGATGTCCCGCTTGCACTCGAAAACCGGCTTGAGCAAATCCGAAATCGTCAAACGCGCCCTGCGCCGCATGGCAGAGCAGGATGACGCGGCAACTGGCGGCGGTCTGTATGAACTAGGCGCGGCGCGCTTCGGCCGCTATGGCGACGCGACCCGGCAAGCGTCGGACATCAAGAACGTCGTTCGCGCGATTGTGAAAGCCAAACACAAGTGATGGATGTGCTTGCAGACAGCGGCCCGCTGGCCGCTCTCTACAGCCGAGGCGACCAGTATCACGCGCGCGCTGTCGAATTTTTCCGCTTGCACGGGGCAGGTATCCGCTGTCACACCACTTGGGAAGTGATTTCCGAGGTGATGTACTTCCTCAATTTCAACGCGCACGCGCAGGGTGATTTTCTCGATTGGGTGCATCTGGGCCATAGCCGCGGAATGATGAAAATCAAGGCGCTGGAGCCGGACGATTTACCGGGATTGTCAAAGATGATGCGCAAATATGCGGACCGTCCGATGGATTTGGCGGATGCTTCGCTCGTGTCGCTCGCCAACAGTAGCGGCATAACCGACATCATAACGATCGACCGCGCGGATTTTTCGGTGTACCGCACCGACAAACGCAGAGCCTTCAGGAACCTGTTTCCGGCCGAAGGCAAATAAATCTCTCGGGGGCGGGCAATCTGTCTGGTCAGCACGCAAGGCCAGCGGCAGATGTGTGAGCGATCAATATCTGCTGACAGCGATTGCCCACCAAATTGCTCGTGGTGCATGGGAAGCAATGACGCGCGACAGCGTAATCGCAAGCGCAGTGGTGAATCGCCCGGGGTTTCGTGGTTGCTGGCTGGTTCAAGTTGAGAACGCAGAATCGGTCTTCTTGGCACGAAACATTGTTTATTCGAGGAAGAAATGTCTCCGACCGACCGGGCTGCCTGAAGCTGCGCCGCTTCGCGGCCTTGGCGAGAAACGCTTGATGATCGTGCTGCACGGGGGCGTAGTTTGGAACAGGCACTTGTGCACTGCCCGCCTACTTCAACTCATCCCCGGGCATTGGTGGCAGGTTCGGTACTTGGCTTAAAAACTTTTCAAAATCCTTGCGTGATCCCTTGGCCGCTTCACGCTTGAGGTGCTCGACGGTCAAAAACGACGCCATCTTCTCCGCAGCTGCGCTGGCGATGAATTGGTTGACGGATATGCCGTCGCGCTTGGCAAGGTCCTTGATGGCTTCGTGCACGGAGTTGGGAAGTCTTACGGTGAGGGCGCTCATGTTCATTTCTCCTTCAACGATGATTTTGATCATGGCGCATTTCCGCTTTCAGGGTGCGACCGCGCCGCGTGCCCGTGACTGACAACCACGTATGCGAAAGGACACCGACATGCACCTCCTGAAATCCGCACTGACCGCGGTTGCCGCCATGATGCTGCCGCCTTCGCCCACGGGCGCCGAAACCCGCCTCGAACGGAACGCCATCTGATCACCGCGATCACGGGATGCGGCAATTGCCATTCACCATCCGGGCCACGCGGCGCGCCCGACACCGAGAACAACCTGGGTGCCGGCGGCTTCGTTCTCACCGGGCTGTGGGAGGTGAGCGTCTCGTCCAACATCACGCCGACGGGCCTTGCGCGCTATTCGGATGCCGACTTGAAGAAAGTGATCACCACCGGGGTGCGGCCCGGCGGCAGCCGCTTGATCCAAGATTGATCATGGTCTCTCCTCGATCTTGAGTTCGCTGCAGGGTACAGCCTCCGCCCAACCGCAACTTGACCACGCTTCGTGCCGCGCGTCCATGTCTTGTCTCGCCCCTTCCGCCAAGGCTGGCTTTCCCACGCGCTGCGGATAAGCACTTGCCGGCAGGTACGCGCCGGGCCACTCGTCCCCGGGCTTCACGGCGCAACGCCATACAGCTTCGTGAGTCAGGCCGAGCGGACCTCGAAGCCATTGCAGTTGGACTGCCGTGCCCCGCGCAACGGGTACGGTAGCTATGCGTTTATGCCTCGTTCGCTTTGCCTGAAATTAACGCATCGCAATCTGATCTGGATTGCCCATACACCGCCATTCGCACGTCGATTGAAGCCCTCATCAATTCAGATGTGCGCACACCCGCTCAGTTCCGACCATGATGGATTGATCAAGCGGGGAAAAATTAGGTTCCCCGCTGGCATCCACCAATTCCACGAAGTCAACCTTGCGCGCTCACGGACGCCTCGCAACCGGTCTGCACTTCGTATACCTCGACAGGCCGGCAGAATCCCTTCAACGCGAGATTGCCGATCGATACGGTCCGCGCAAATCTGGCGACGCACTCGCTCACGAGCTGCGATATGAGAATCTGTCCGCCCGCCGCTGCGTCGCACAAACGCGACGCAAGATTCGTTACCGTTCCAATAGCCGTATAGTCGAGCCGCCCCTTGAATCCAATCGTGCCTATCGTAGCGTACCCTTGTGCCACGCCAATTCCCAAATCCAAGGCGTAGCCGCGTTGGCGCCATGCCTGTCTGAGCAACTCAAAGCGCTGCTGCATCGCGATGGTCATCCTGATCGCAACGACCGCAGGGTCGTCTATCGCGACCGGCGCATTGAAGAGGATCATGATGCCGTCGCCGGCGAATCTTTCGAGCGTGCCGGCATGCGCCACGACTAGTTGTCCCATGGCATCGTGATACTCCTCGAGAACGCTCATTACCTGCTCCGGGTCGGCGGACTCGGCAAAGGCGGTAAAGCCTCGCAAATCTAAAAATACAACGACCACTTCGCGCCGGCAGCGCTGCAATCCGTCACCGGACGCCGCCTCGAGCAGAATATCGGCGACCGAAGGAGAAAAGAAGCTTTTGAGCCGACTCAGCCGCCCGGCCTCGTCCGCGCCTTCCGCCACGCGCCGTTCGAGAATACGGTTCGCACGCAGGAGTTCGACAGCCCGGCGTTCCAGTCTGGCAACCAGTGCCGTCATGTCTCGTACCTTGGCGCGCAAAGTGCTCTGAGGCTTGGCGCGCGCGATGACGGCCGATTCGCCGGATGGCCTGGGCCAGTCGCCCGGACCGGATGTGCCCGGCCCTCTTGGCTGACCGAATGGATACATCCCTGACGCCGGCTGGTTGGCCAGCATGGCGCGAGAGCGTTCGTTGGAGGCGATCTGCATGTCGCCAGAGTTCGATTGCATATTCATGCTCATGATGCGCTCCTGTACGCTTGACAAATTGTCGATGCCGAATGTGTTCGGCCATGTTGCGGAATGAATGGAAAATCCGCCAAGTCTGATTTCGATCTGCCGCCTGCCATGCGCATAACGCCCTCCGCGTCGCTCTGGCTCCGCCACTGTGAGCCGGCCGCCCAGCCGAGCGGTCAGGCAAATTGTTGCGCGTACCGACGCGCCGGTAAATTCACTTCCGGTACTAGGCCCCGGCACTTGCGGCTAAGCGCCCCTAATGCTTTGGTAGTAGGGACAAGCGGCCGAAATCGCGCTAGGCTGTGCACATGAAATCGACAGCGCGCATCCTCCTTACGGACGATCATCCCATCATGCTCGAGGCGATGCGAATCGCTCTGACAAGCATCGCACCAGGTTGCCACGTGGATACCGCCGTGTCCTTGCGGGACGCCATCGAACTGGCGACATCCCGAAAATACGACTATGCGATTCTCGATCTCGGCCTGCCTGACACATCGGGTGTGCCGGTGATCAACCGTTTCAAGGCCGCCGCACCGGACGTCCCGGTGATCGTGTTTTCCGCCAGTGTCGAACGCAATATCATCATCGCCGCTCTGGACGCTGGCGCCATGGGATTCATCCCCAAGACGGCGCCCAGTGATGTGGTACTCAACGCACTGAACCTGGTGTTCTCCGGTTCGATTTATATTCCGCCCGAGGCGCTCAGCAACTACGGCGCCACCAGCACCGCCGACGCGGGCTCGCTTGATCTCACACCGCGACAACGCGACGTCATGCATATGTTGCTGCTCGGGCTCTCGAACAAGCACATATGCCGCGAATTGGACATTGCCGAGAATACGGTCAAGGTCCACATGACTGCGGTCTTGCGCGCCCTGGGTGCGCAAAACCGCACCCAGGCGGTGCTGAACGCGGCGCGGTTAGGAATCAAATTGCCTGTCAACCCGAAAGCGGCGGCGTGATCGCGCGCAGGGCGCGATTGCTTGCGCCTGCGTCGCCGCCGTCAGCTAGGCTTGACAGGAGGTACGACCTTGGATGACCTTGGAGAGGAAGCGGTCGAGCGCCGCCAGATCGAATTGCTCCTGCGGCAAATACCCAAAGGCAATACCGGCGCCGCCCTGGGGTCGCTGGTCGTCGTCGGCACTTGTTACCCGCAAGTCGGCGCCGCCCTCGGCGCAGCGTGGCTGGCCTGCGTGACGCTCATATTCGTGGCCCGCGCCTTGCTGCTTCGCGACGCACCGCAAATTCTGGCTCGGCAAGCCTCGGCACTCGAACTGGGGCGCAAGATCGCGGCGATTCACGGCATCATGGGCATCGCCGTCGCTTCTGCGTCGTGGTGGTTTTACGACGCGCTGGATGCGCGCGCGAAGCTTCTACTGACTCTCGTACTGCTGGCCTGGCCGGCGGGCGGGATCGCGGTCCTGGGCATGCACTATCGTAGCTTCCGGGTCTATCTGCTCTGCTATTTCGTCACTCTCGCCTCCGCATGGTGGTACCACCATCCCCAGGAAGGCCTGATAGTGCTCGGAATGGCGGTGATTGTGATCATTCTCGGTTCGCTGGCGCGCGACATTTCCAGACTCATCGGCGAGGTCTGGACCCTCGAACAGCAAAAAGACAATCTCCTGAAGTCGGAAACCGAACTCAGCCGCGGCCTGGCGGTTGAGAAAGATCGGGCCCAGCAGGCCAACCTCGCCAAGAGCCAGTTTCTTGCGGCCGCCAGCCACGATTTGCGTCAACCGGTGCAGGCGCTGTCGCTGCTGTCGGGGGTGCTGCAATCGACTTCCACCGAACCCCGAGTAACGGAAATTGCCAGCCAGATCGCGCGTGCGTCCGGTTCTCTCGACCATCTCTTCACCGCGATACTGGATATTTCAAGGCTGGAGGCCCAGGAGGTGAAGCCGGAAGTATCGTTCTTCCCGGTCCATGCGCTGGTCGCGCGAGTGCGCTCCGAATATCGGGCAAAAGCGGCAGTGCGTGGCCTGGACTTCGAAATCACGGCCGCTGAGCTGGAGATCGAAACCGATCCCGTCCTGTTCGAAAGACTGGTTCGCAACCTGCTTGAAAACGCCATCCGCTATACCCGCGAAGGCTCGGTCACGCTTTCACTTATTCGATCAGGACAGAGCTTCGAGCTTGAAGTCAGGGATACGGGTATCGGCATCGCCATCGAAGACCAGCACCGCATATTCAACGACTACTACCAGGTTGGCGGAAACGCCGGCGCCACTGAAATCGGCATGGGCCTGGGACTTGCCATCGTGCGCCGATTATGCGACTTGCTCGGCCTTGCCATCTCCGTCGACTCGGCGCCCGGTCGGGGGTCCTCATTCCGGCTCGCCGGTCGCGCGAACCGGGTCAGGGGCGCGGTGTACCTCGCGACGCCGGCGGCGCTGCCGGAGCCGCCTGACCTGAGGGGCATCCGCATTTTGGTAGTCGACGACGATGAACTGGTACGCGACGCACTAGAACGCAGCCTGGTGGACTGGGGCGCGAAAGTCGAGGCTTGCGCATCGCTTGGCGAAGTTGAAAGCATCGTCGGGTCGGATAGCGTGGCGCCTGATATCGCGATCGTCGATTACCGGCTGGCTGAGGGACCTCTGGGGCTTGTGGTCGCAGCGCGACTCGGACAGCGCTTCCCGAACTTGAAACGAATCATGATGACCGGCGAACTGCACCTGGAGTTAAATCTCCCGCAGCAAGATATGCCGATCCTGCGCAAGCCGGTGTCGCACAAGGATTTCGCCGCGCTTATGCGGCAAGTGACGCGCGTACCCGACGCACCGGCGCCTCCCAATGCGTTCGATGAAAGCGCATTCCAGCGGCCCTGAGCCACTACGCCCAACGCACGCACCAAGGAGGGTCATCATGTACAAGCTGTCCGAGCCGGTTCACAAACTGCAGAACGAACTTGCGGCCGGGACGGTGCCCCCGATCGATGTTGTCATCGTCGGGTCCGGCTATGGCGGCGCGGTGGCGGCGGCGCGTTTCGCCGAAGCGGGGCAGCGCGTTCTGCTGCTCGAGCGCGGCCGCGAGTATGTCGCGGGCGAGTTTCCCTCCAATTTGTCGCAGACCCTCCCGCATCTGCGCATCGAGTTCAACAACCGCGACCTGCCGTGGGGTTACGAGGATGCACTGTTCGACTTTCGTGTCGGCGACGAGACCGCGACCCTGCTCGGCAACGCGCTCGGTGGCGGCAGCCAGGTCAACGCCAACGTCGCTCTCGAGCCGCCGCCGGAGGCGTGGAGCGCAAGTCCCTGGCCCGCCGCCATCCGCACGGCGGTCAACGATGGCTCGATGGCGACGTATTTCGCCCGTGTACGCAAGACCATCGGCATTACATCGCTGCCGTTCGACGAGGCCGAAAGGCTTTATAAGAAAAGCGCCGCGCTCGGGCGCATGGTTGCGACGGCGGCCGACCCAATGGGTGCGAAGCAACAGCGGCTCCACAAGCTCCCGAAGACGCCGTTGGCGGTCAAGTTCAAGGGACTGCCCTACGATGTCGACCAGCCGGAAGGTGTCATGCAGCGCAAGGACTGCACCGGCTGCGGCAACTGCGTCACCGGGTGCAACTACGATTCCAAAGGAACGCTGACGACCAACTATCTACCACTTGCGCGTGCCAGCGGAGCGCGCATCGTCACCGGCGCCATGGTACTGGCAGTGGAGCAACGCGACGGCGGGTGGCGCGTCCACTGCCTGCCGACGGAATATCGCAGTCGTCTGCGCGAATGGGAGATGCTCAAGGTCAACGGCGTGGTCAACGGCCCCTGGAATGCCGACAGCCGTTGCGCAGAACTGGCGGCACAATTTTTCACCATCCATGCGCCGCGTGTAGTGATCGCGGCGGGCACTTTGGGCAGCGCGGAAATTCTTTCACGTTCGCAGCGCGGCGCCAATCCACTCGCACTGTCAATGCAATTCGGCGTCGGTTTTTCGCTCAATGGCGACCATCTCGCGTTTTCCTTCGGTGAGACAAAGGAGGTGCGCGCGTTCGGCTGGGCCGCGGCAGGCGATGAAAAGGTCGAGGTGGGACCGACCATCACTGCGACGCTGGAATCGCAAGACCGGAAATTCATCGTACAGGATGCTGCGATTCCGGGCCCGATCATCGCAGCCGTGCACGAAGGGCTCGCCTGCGTCAACGCCTTGCACGGCACCCAAAACATCTTTGACCCGGTCTCGACGTCGATCGCTGGTGCAACCCATACCCAAGCTTTTCTTTGCATCGGCAGGGATGGCGCGGCGGGCAAGATACTGACCGACCCGGTCACCGGCCGGGTACGGGTTTCGGCGCCCGGCATGAAGGCCGCGAATTCGCCCTACGACGCCTATATCGCCTGCATCGACACTCAACTTGACAAACCCAGCGCGGCGGCCGGCGGCAGCTATATGAGCAGCCCGACCTGGAAGCTATTGCCGGATTTCATCCAGGCCGAAGTCGGGGACAGGGTCGTGCGCGGCGTGGCCTTTGTCGCGCATCCGTTGGGTGGCTGTCGCATGTCCGACAATATCAGCGAAGGTGTGGTCGACGCTTGCGGGCGGGTGTATCGGGCTGGAGGAGCGCAACTGACCTACCCCGGCCTGTACGTGCTCGACGGCTCGATCCTTCATGGCGCGGTCGGCGTCAACCCTTATCTCACCATTGCCGCCATTGCGGAACGTGCGGTCGAGCACATCATTCTGGACGAACACATCGTGCCGGCGCCACCGCCGGTTGTAGCGCCGGCGCCCGCCATGGCCATGCCGGCTCCAACGCTGTTGCCGCGGCGCGCGATCGAGCTTTCCCTTGCCGAGGTCTTGCGCGGCAGCGTGCGAGTGAACAACACGCTGCGCGCCAGCGTATTTCACATCACCTTCAAAATCGGCGACATGGACACCTGGCTGCACGATCTGGGGCAGCCGTTTTCAATCACGCCCGAGTCGACGCTGCGCATCGCCGACCCGGACTCGGCTGTCGACCTCAAGTACGTGGTCACCTCGGGTACGGTGCAGGTTCTTGCGATGGGCACACCGTTCGAAGCCCTGCCATTGCCCAAGCAACGTGCGAAGTCGTGGAAGCGGTGGGCGTGCCTGCGCACCCGATTCGGCCCCGTTATCGCGACCGTGATCGCGATCTCCGGAAAATTCTCCTGGCTGCGGCACAACCTGTATGAGGACCGCCGCATCAAATACGAATTTGATCTGACTTTCGCGAGCGGCGTTCCGCCGGCGGGAGTGCCGCGCAACATCCACGCGACCGGCATCAAGGTGATCAGCTATCTGCGCGACGAATACGACACCGACACCGACAAACCCATATACCAGGAAAACCTGCTGCGCATGCTGATCACGCCTCACATGACGCTGCGCGACAAGGCCGCCGCCGCCGGCGCCGCACCGATGGCAGACGGTTTTTTCGAGATGGACCTGGCCGACACCTTGCACCACAACCTGCCGCAGATTCATTCGGGCGATACCACGCACGGGCTGACCAAGCTGCTGGCCTATCCGCTGGTGTTCATGCGCTTCATGCTGCGCAGCCTGATTCTGGATTTGCGTGTTCCAGACTACGAGTGCGACGCTGGACTTAAGATGGCCCATTCGACCCAGGTGGTTCCTGTTGGTGGCGCCAGCCTGAATCTCATCAAGCCGACCCACTATCTGCCTTCACTGCGCAGCAATGGCGCGCGTGTCAAACCAGAGTTGCATGCCTTGCGCGGCCTCTTCGACGGCGCAGGCGCACCGCTCACTCTGGCCCTGTGGCGTTACCGTCGACCGGGCACCATCCAGGTAAAGCCCGGCATAAAGCCCGGCACGGGGGTGTGCAAGACGGTGTTGCTGTTGCATGCGTTCGGCCAGTCGGCCCTCGCCTTCGCCGACGCGTCGCTTGATCAAAGCCTCGCGGCAGCCTATCTCGAACGCGGCTACGATGTCTGGCTGCTTGAGGACCGGATCAGCACTGCGCTCGACGGCACTACCCGGGCATGGGATCCCATAAACAGTTATGTCGAGCCGTGCCGGCGCCCTTCGACCATGGACGAAATCGCCGCTGCGGACATTCCGCGCGCAGTCGACTACATGCTCGACCTGCTAAAGTTCGAGACGAAATTGGTCGAGCCCACGTTCTTCGCCTTCGCGCAGTGCGTTGGCGCGGCGTCGCTGGCGATGTCCATTCTCGGCGGCAGGCTCAGCATTCCCACGGCACAGGACGACCCAAAGCCGAAATCGAAGCCGAAATCGAAGCTGGCCGGCGTGTTCCTGTCGCAGTTCACGCCTTTTTCGATCGGCGATCCGGGCAGCCAGGCGCGCACCTCGGTTCCGGCCTTCCTGCGCGACGTGTTGCGCATGAGTGGCGTCAACTTCTCGACCGTGGATTCCGACCGCGAATTTCGCGAACAAGCCGCCTTCAACGAGGGCGCCGTGACTTCCAACGAGAGCGGCGTGACTTCCGTTGCGGCACTGTACGGCAAGATGGCACCGGCGGACGCCAATGCCTACCAGTCCTCGCTCACCGACACGCTGCTCGATCTATACGCCGGTATCTATCCACCGCTGCCTCCCCCCGACGACGAAGTGCATCACGGCGAGCGTCGCGCGACGCCCATCATCCTGTGTACCCAGGCCGAGGTCACCTGCCGGCGCATCATGGCAATTGAAGCGCCGCTATTCCGCCAGAGCAACCTCAGTCTCGCCACTTTTCGCCGCATGCCGATTCTCTTCGGGCATGCCAACATCAGTTTGTTCGACCATGCGCGGCGCTGTGTCGAATACGAGCGCCTGGTGGATGCCGACGGGCGCAACATCTACGTCACGCAGGACAACATCCAAACCTATCTGACGATGCCGCTGGGCCTGCTGCACGGAGAAGAAAACAAGCTGTTCAACATCGAGTCGTCGCGCCGCAGCGCCGACATGATCGGCAGCCTGCGCGCCGATAGCGGGAATGTCGACCCGGTCACCCAAAGAACGGACTATACCAACGGCCGCACGCTGCGAACCGTCTTCGTCAAGAATATGGGACACCTGGATTGCATCATCGGCAAGGGGGCGCCAGCGGTTTTTGCCAAAATGATCGACTTTTTCGACCAGGTCTTCAGCAATCCGGCGCCAACGCCCGCACTTGCGTCGCAGCCGACCTTCCGGCTACAGTTGCCGCTGGAGGGCCCGATCCTTGGCTGGACCCGCATCGACGGGAACAAGATTGTCGCCCGTCTATTCGCGCGCGCGGACAACTCGAAATCCGACCCCGCGATCGCGCTGCTCCTGTCGTACGTGGCCACTGACAATACCCGGGCCATCTTTTTTCTGTCGCCGCGCCAACTCGAGGACGCAAACGGTCGCGACTTCACCTATTTCGCCGGCGATATCGAGATCGAATCGGATCAATTTCCTGGCGCACTGCAAATTGAGGCGTTGACACTGCACAAGACGCTGACCGACTCGCCCTATAGGCTGGATGACGTTCTGAAGTTTAATGTTTCCTTTTTTCTAAGCAGCCTCCAGCTCGAAAATGCCTCGCCCGATTTGCTGCGGGCGGCGACCGTTGCCACGCTGAGGGTCGCGCA